>Ga0265338_10001522_pt1 | contig 37424 bp, 25 predicted proteins | sample 42126metaG_FD_193579 | JGI IMG/M metagenome (GOLD analysis project Ga0265338, IMG submission 193579) | Rhizosphere microbial communities from Carex aquatilis grown in University of Washington, Seatle, WA, United States - 4-21-26 metaG | ecosystem: Host-associated > Plants > Roots > Rhizosphere... | reverse complement strand
GAGAAGAGGCGAGTCGATCATCGTTGTCAGCGAGACCGGCGAGAAGGAGACGGAGTTGTTCGTTTCGCTCTTCGTTGCCAGTGCTGAGACAAATTTCCATCCTGGCGCAAGCGTTACGCTCGGTGTTACGGTGATGTTGTCGGGGCGCGCGGAGAGGGGATAGACAACCACCTGGTTCCAGCTCAGTACGAGAAGCTGCGCAGTTGAAGACGCTCCGGAAGAAAAGCCTTCAGCCTGCGGAGGAAGAATGAAGTCGAACGAAACATCAACTTTCTCGACTCCCTGAGGAATCTCGCAATGTATGGAAAACATCTCTTCCAGATCCCGTCTCCACGAAATGATTTTTCCGCCTCCTGTTATTTTCAACCCTGCCATATCGACCACGGGACCCGTCGGTCCGTGCTCGCCGGGTATCCATTTTGGATAAAACAACGTCAGCTGTCCGGGTCGTACTGTCATTGATTCCCGGGTATGCAATATTTTCCGCGGCGCCTCCGTCACGTCAACAGTCAAGGCGATAGAGGTTTGTTCTGTTTGAGCGAACTCTAGGTGCGGTGTCAGAAGCAGGAAGGCGGTCGATAGTTTCATCCATGTCAAAAAGAATCGCGATGTCATTTCAATTCCTTTAATAGTTGCTGAATATTTTGTCGTCATTATCCAATTCAGCTGCGTGTGATTGCTTCTTCGCCAGTTCAAAGAAGAAGCATGATTCCGCGTCAGCCTTGCTTACGTCAGGTCTGAGATTCAGGCATAATCTAAATCAGGAGATTTGGAGGGGAAAATGCATCGTTCCGGCGAATGCTCCAAATCTCCGGTTGGCGTCGATTATATACCAATTAAAATAATTATTTGCAAGTGGATTGGATCTCAAGGAGAGGGTCTTTTTCGCCGAATTTCAGGGCGATGAAATAGCAGAATGACCGGCGAATACGCGTGTTGGCTGACTGTTGACTTTTTCATCAAACACAAAACCCCGCCGGGAGACGGGGCATTGCGATGCTGCGATTAATTTCCAAAGACAGCCGTGAACGAACACTATCGATCAGCGTGGATAAGTGTCATTTGACGACCATGAGCTTCCTCGTCTCGCTGAATTTCCCGGCTTGCATCCGGTAAAAATATACTCCACTCGGCAGAGTAGAAGCAACGAAGGTTGCCGAATAAAATCCGGCACTCATATGCTTATTGACTAACGTCTGGATTTCTTTGCCAAGAACGTCGTACACTTTTAGAGTAACCAGGCTGTTCACTGGCACCTGATACATGATGACTGTTGATGGATTGAATGGGTTGGGGTAATTTTGCGATACGGCAAATCGGTCGGGAAGAGCCGTGCCGTCGGATTTTATCCCAGTCAGCGTAACATTCACTTCATTCGAGTAGGCTGATGTCGCAACGGAGTTATACCCGCGGATGCGGTAGAAGTATTCATTCCCGGGCACTCCAGTCGCATCTGTATATTCTGTGATGTTCGAGAGTACGGAATCCTTCACCGTATAAGTACCGAGGAAATTCTTTTTTCTCTCTATGTAATATCCAAGTTCGCTGCCTGAATTATCCTGCCAGGTCAATTGAATGGCGCCACCTACAATTTGAGTACCTGTAAGGTTGCTTGGCGTTTGCATGGGTGTTACTGCAACTGCGACATTTGAGGAGTTAGAGCTGCCTTCGGTATTTGTGGCAAAGACTCGATAGAAGTACTTTGTTCCATCATTCAAGCCATCGTCGGAGTAAGAATTGGAATTGGCAGCGAGAGTGTTAATAGGTATCCACGCAGAGGTGCTGTTCGTTGCGCGCTCCACACTATAACCGGTTTCGTTTTCAGCATTATCATGCCAGCTCAAGTCGATTCTCCCGGAGTTAATTGCCTCGGCATTAAGGCTCGTCGGCGCAGCAGGGAGACCGACTGAGGTGGTCTGAATGCTGCCGCTAACTATCAAGACTCTCGGCCTTCCCTCATTCAAGAGGAACTGCTGTAGCGTAATATTGGCAATCCTTCCGGACGCAGCGTATGACGGGACGGCAAATCGTAGTTTGCAGACGATACCCGGGAGATTGAGGTTCGCTGCGGTAGCCGCGGCAAAAGAGAATTGAGTCCCAGAGATATTAGTGCTGAATGTCCATCCATTCGTAATTGATCCGGCGTTGAAAACTCCGACCGGATGCACGACCGATGAATCAAATGTCACAGTTGCCTGAATGCTCTGGATGCGCATGCCGGCATTGACAGGGGAAAGCGAAAGCGGAATGTCTATAGTGTCTCCGATCACTCCTGCCGTGTCGGGGATGAAGGCGCGGGTGTCGTATACTTCGATCATATTTGATGCCCCGGTACCGCCGTAGGCGTCAACTGCATGAACAGTAACCGATCCCCCTTTCAAGGCCGTCAGGAGTCCGCTGGAGTTTATTGAGCCGATTGTTGCGTCGGAAGTTGACCACGTGTATGGGGAGGTTCCCCCCGTAACGGTGAATCGCAGCGTATCACCATCGATGAGGTTGGCAACGAGGGGCATGACTGTGAGATTTGCGAGGTTTACAGTTTGAAAATTTCCGCTCGTAGAATCTCCCTGGATGCTCTCATTGAAAACGATGTCGGCCGGATAAATTGTTGCACTGCCGGAATTTGTCTTCGACACTTTGCACTGAACGTAGACCAATACTCCGCTTCCGCTCAACGGAACAACTCCGGCAAAAGAAATATTCATCGTCCCTGTTGGGGAGATGCTGAAGACCGGAGCAGAATAGGAAGAGAGCAGAGTTCCGCCCTGGACCACCCCTGTCGGCGTGAAGTAATCCGGATTATACTGAATTTGAAAATAGCCGGAAGAAACATTCAGTCCGGTTAAATTGGTCGCGTAGACCGGCAGGTTGAAGGTTTGCCCCTGAACGTACGACGTGTCGCGAACGGACAGCCTGAAGGCTCTGACTTCAACGATTCCGCTTATCGTATCGACGGTACCGGCTTCGTCGCTCACGATGACTCTGGTGAATCCGGTATGAGTTGCAGTCAATAGTCCGTTGGCATCGATCGATGCGGCAGATGCGTTCGTGAGCGACCAGTGATACGGTGCAGTTCCGTAATAGGCGTTGTATTGCTGTTGATCACCGACGGCCATCAAACCGCCGAAGGGGTAGAGAGTGATCGAAGGTGCTGCAGCGATACTGACACTCCCGTCGTGCAGTACAACCGCGGGGTTCCGTTCGTTCAAGAAATTGTTCGCTGATCCGTCCAAGAAGGAGATCGTCGTGCTTCCAGCATTGCGGAGTCGAAAGCGGACATAGACCAATATTCCCGCGCCGGAAAGGGGCGACGATCCTGCCGCAGCGATCGTTATCGTCCCCGGCGCCATACTATTATAGTTTACGGAACCGATGGATTGGGCCTGGCTCCCGGCTGTAATGACGCTGTCGAAAGCCATATAATACGTATCGTAGCCGAGTTCGATCTGGAAAGAGGTAACGTTCTTTCCGGTAAGGGAGGAATCAACATAAATTGGTACCGTAAGCTTCGAGCTGCTAAAAGCGCTCGTGTCATGAATGCTTAACCCCACCTGTGCCAACACCACCGACGAACACACCGGCATCAGGAGGAGAAGTGTCATATACTTAAAAGTTCTAACCATGGAACACCTTTGGGTTGTCAGAGAGGGGCGCGCCGTTAGAACGGCGCGCTTCGGCCTCGTTGGTTGATCACTTCAGTAATAGGAGTTTCTTCACCTGAACATATTTGCCGGCGGCAAATCTGTAGAAGTAAACGCCGCTGCTTGTCCGCATGCCAGAATTATTCGTTCCGTTCCAGACGACTTTATAGACTCCCGCATTTTGATTCAGGTCAACGAGCGTCTTGACGATTTGTCCCGTCAAATTATAGATGACGATCTGGACGCGCGTATTGTCTTCCGGGATCTGGTATCCGATCGTTGTCGATGGATTGAAGGGGTTCGGGTAATTTTGATCGAGGGAATATGTTGTCGGTTTGCCAATGACTTTGAATTCTCCGCCGACAACATTACTGCTCATATTGGATTCGTTGACAAGGAATTTTTCAATGTCGATCCTCGAATCAACTGTTCCCCGCACATCGCTCGAAATTCTGAACGACGCGAAGGCGGCGGTTCCACTTCTCTTTATCACATTTGAACCTGCTATCGCGATCTTTACTTTTCCAGCGGATTTGTCGCTGAACGAAGCAATAGAGAGTCCCGAAGTGAGGTCTGCGGTTGCCGCATTCAGGAAAGTAAAGACAGAAGGATCATACTTGAGAGATATCTCAGAAGAAGTAACTCCGCTGACGTTCTGAAAGTCGAGCGCCACTACGAGTGAGTCGCCTCTGTTGGCTGTTGCGCCCTCGATTGTCAGCTGAGCGTTGGATGCTTTCTGCAATGAGAAGAGATCCTTAACCGATTGCGTGAGCTGCTTGGCGCCCGTGCTGGCCTCGCTTGGGAATGACGTGATCAATCCGACCGTGTATTGCAGGATCAGAGATGCATCATATGCAGTAATCCCCATCGCACCGCTGACATCCGCCACTCTTTGTTGCATGGCATTCAATGTGTCACCGCCGGGATTTACGACATACTTCAGAATGAGCGACGCATCGTACGCCTGGACGTAACCGTTCAGGCTGACGTCGCCGGCGATCGGGTTCGATGTTCCGGATCCCATGAACGGAGTAAACAGGACCGAGTCAGTGACTGCCTGACCGGTGCCTCCCGGATTGCCGCCGTTGGTCGGGCCCGAATTATTTCCCCACCAGTTCCATCTCGCGTCGATGTTGAACGATTTGTTGACGTTGTTCACACCCTGGTCGATGTTATTATAGATGTCGCAGTAGCTGATGACAGGGTTGGATGACCCGAAGGCCGCGATGCCATTCCCGTTATTCGTGAATGCGCTGTACGATATAGTCGGGCTGGCATTCGTGGTCATCACCCCTGCGCCATACATATTGATATTGTTGTAGTATGTTTGGTAGAGACCTGCGTATTTCACGACGCAATGGGTCAGATTACAAAACGGGTCCAGTGACTGGTCGGCGAATGAGATGCCCAGCCAGCCCTGGTAGGTGTACCACGAATTGCCATTCCAGAACGGGTCTGATGGATGGGAGAAAGTGCTGTCTGCATTTGTGTCGCCGCCATAGAAATCGTCTCGAATGTCTGTAAAGACGATCGTGCTGTCGGCCGATGAACCTCCGATTGCGACCATCCCTTTGTTCACCGTGATGCCGGTGTTGGGAGTGAATTTCAAGATGACTCCCGGAGCAATGGTAAGGACCGCATTACTTCCGATCGTATAGTTGTTAAAGAAATAGGGAATGGATGATATTCCGCCAAAATTCTTCTTTGCGAGAGTTACATCCGATGCAAGAGTTTCTGTGATCACACCGATCGCCTTGTACGTTGAGCCGCAGATCGAATCGGCAATTGTTGAACGCGGGTACGAGACCAGCGAAATTTCCATCGGCGCGAAAACGAGATTTCTGAAAAGGCAGGAATCAAGTGCCGGCGTCGAGACACTATTCAAAGAGACACCCCAGTTGTCCCTGTCGAACGTGCAATGAGTTATCGCGGGGGCGGCTTGTTGGAGAGCAATGCCGGCATCGCTGAATCGAAAGATGGCATTGTGTAAAGAGCAAATACTGTCCACGCTGACATCGTTGAACGCGATCCTGTTGATCGTTGCGATCGACGGCACCGTTGCCGATCCATCGCCGTTTGTATCGCGCGGGTTGCCGTAGGCATCATCAGCGGGGTCGGTGAAGACGGCCGGCTGAGAAGCTGTACCTTGTACCGCAAGCCCGCCGTTCACAACCCATTGCCCTCCCTTAAAGACGAGGCCGGCGGGTATTGTTATTTTGGTGCCTGTGTTGATGGTGCATGTTGCGAAAATCATGTACGTGATATCGTTGTATCCACCGAAATTCCTGACCGGTACAATTGCATCGGACGAATACGTTTCCGGCACGATACCAAGTGCCATATAACCGATGTTCAGCGCACTGTCCAAGGCAAATGCCGGGGTCGAAAACATGCTCATCGCAACCGGCGTAGATTTCACGTTATATATCTTGCTGTTGGTGAAAGATGGATGGGCGCTCCCAAATGTTCCAAGTCCGGCTGTGGCAGATTGTTCGAGCGTGCAGTGGTCGATGGCGACGCGCGAATCGTAGACTCGCAGCAGCGCCCACTTGTAACTCCAATCTCCCGAGAACATGTACGGAAATACGCCTCCATACCGGAGAGTACAATATTGAACGGAATTCAAACTGTCGATGTTCGATGCAGTAAAGTCGATGGAACTCCAATCTCCCGGCTGGGAGACGCTGGAGTTGCCGTCATTGTTCGTATCCCCGCCGTTAGAATCGTCTTTGAACGACGTGAACACGATGGGGTGCGCGGCGGTACCGTTGGCTACAAGCGCTCCCTGGACCGTTATCGCATACGCGTAGTACCAATTATATAAGAACTTGATGACCACGCCGGGTTGGATTGTGAGGACCGCTCCAGGGGCCACCGTGAGCTGGTCGATCATGTACGCGACGTTCGTGATTCCGGCGATATTTCGTGTCGCAAGCGTAGCGCTTGAGGAGAGCGTTCCCTCGAGTATTCTGATGCCACTGCTCAAATTAGCCGTGAATTGAATACTCGAGAATGCAGGGTTCGAAAGGAGGGACATTCCGATCGGATCCGATTTGCAGTTTAAGATAGAAACATTGTTCACCACCGGTGTTGAACTATTTTCGCATCGCAGCCCGAAGTTGTAAGAATCCGAAAGTGTGCAATTTGAAATTGTTCCGCCGGCATCGGTAAAGGTCACTAGTCCCCAGGAGGCCGAAATATTTTCCGGGGAGGGGGAAGTGCTTCCCCCGAACTTCACGATGCAGCTGTCGAGCACGCAGAACGCATCGTCGCTCGTCCCTTGAAATCTGATCGTGCTCCAGTCTCCCGGTCCTGGAAATGTTGCCGCACCGTCGCCGTTCGTATCTTTGGGATTGCCCACGTTGTCATCCTTCAATGAAGTAAACGTGACCAATCCTCCCGCCAAAGTACCTTTTGCTTTGAACCCGCCGTTGACGTAGATCCCGGGTCCGCCGGACTTGATGACGACCCCCGGAGCTACGGTTACGTAGACGCCCGAATTGATTGTAATGTTTCCCAACACTACGTACGTAATATTGTTAATGCCCGCGACGGTTCTCTGAGGAATGGTTCCGTTTGCAACGACGTTTTCGCCGATGAGTCCAAGTCCCATCCACGCGTCATTCGTGAACGTGTTACCTGCAAATGTTGGATTGGCGGACGTTGAAATTGCAATGGGTGTATACAGCGTGTTGAAGATGGAGTTATTAGTGATGTGCGGATTCGACGACAGCGCTGCGTAGATGCCGTAATTGGCGTTGCCTATCTGGCAATTGGAGATGGTCGGACTTGCATTGAGGAGCGTGACCTCACCCGTGTAATAATAGGTGCCGTTGTATGAATAGAGGTAGTACGGCTCCAAGTCGGCGTACGTGACCCTGCAATAATTCAGGATCGAGGTGGAATCACTGTTGGGCTCGAACACGATTCCAGACCAGTCCCCAATCTGCGGGTGTGTGTAACTTCCGTCCTTGTTTGTATCGTGCGGATTGCCGTAACTATCATCTTTTGATGACGTGAATACGATCATGCTGTCGGCGGTTGCGTTGGCGACAAGTTTCCCCTGGACGGCGATGTGTTGATCGTAGGAGTAGGCTTTTATGACGATCCCTTTGGCGATCGTCAACGTTTTGCCGGGGGGGACAACAACCGTTCCGAGCAGAAGGTAGGTCACATTGACTTTGCTTGTTACCGACCTGATCGGAAGAAGCGCGTTCGCAGAAAGCGTTTCGCCAAGGATCCCGATCGCATCGTATGTATTATCTGAAAATGACAGAGTGTTGTTGTTGAAGACCGGGTTTGCGGAGAACGACATTGCGATCGGAACCAGCTCGCTTGATCCGATCGTGTTGTTCGAAAATACCGGGCTTGACGTTCCCTGGATCATTGCACCGAAGTGATTGTTCGCCATCGTGCAGCTGTCGATCACGGGATTTGAATTGTACATCGTTACGCCGCCGATCTGTCCGGATCCGGCGAAACTTATGGAACAGTGCTTCATCACGCAAAGTGAATCTACGCTCGCGTCGTCAAAAATAACGCCCCCCCAATCATTGACCGCGGGGGCTGTCGTCGTTCCGTCGCCGTTTGTATCTCCGTCGAGGTTGTCATCTTTATATGATGTGAATTGGATAGGCTGGCTTGACGATCCCACGGCTGCAAGTGCGCCGTTGACAAACATCCGAACGCCGCCGCCAAACTTGAGGACGTTGCCCGCGCGAACAGTTACTGTCGCCCCGTTCGCGACATAGAAATCTCCCAGGAATACGTACGGTATGGAAGCGGTATCGAGGACCATGCTCCCGCTGTTGTTGAAGTTCATATCGATTCCGTTGTTCGTATTCGAGGTAAAACTGTTCGTTCCGTTGAACGAAAGAGCAGATGCGCTTGTCGCTATTACGATCGGCCACGAGCAGAATGAGATGCTCGAAGAAGTGACATTCGTAGTGGAGGCGCCGTTCAACGAAAGACCGTTTCCCGCAACATTTGAGAGAATGGAATTCGCGAGAAGCAAGCTTCCTTCGTCGACCCTAAGGCCGTCCTTGCTCGAATTTGAAAGGGAGCTTCCATGCACCGATATCGTGCCGTTGTAGAGGTAGAGATCGGCCGCGATGCTGCCGGAATATTTTATCTGGCATGTATCGATCATTGCCGTCCCTGCGCCGCTATAGTTTCCTATTTGGACCCCGCTCCAATCGCCCTTTTGCGGAAGGCCTCCCGAGGTATCCTTGTTCGACGTGAACGTCGCCCAGCGCGCGTTTAGATGACCCAGCACATAGAGGCCGGTATTCGAGAGAAATCGCACGACCACACCCGAATCTAATGTAAGAGTGTGTGGGGCATTCAGTGTCACATCCCCCGTGACGACATACGGACTTCTAGCCAGCGAGAGAACGGAATCCGCGGCGATCGTTCCGGATAAGTTGGTCTGTGAAAACGCGATTCCTCCGGCGAGAAGAAATAGAGCGGTTACTGTATACAAGCGCATGGTGTACTCCTTTTTTTTCAAAAGAGCGAGCGGCATAAGAAAGAGCGTGTGCTGTCGTTGCCCGCGTGTGTCATTAACTGAGACTTTATTGCTTCAAAAAAAACTTAGATGGATAGTTTGCCAATCCAGCGTACCACGGACGAGTTCTTTCCAAATGGGGCATTGGTGTGAAGTGTTACGGTTTTAGTTGATGGAGCGTATAACGGGAATTCTTCCTCAATATATAGCAGTCGCTGTGAGGAAGCCCGCGTTTTGGATGGCAGGAGAGGGGAACGAACGTAGACGAATGAAGGAAGAATCTCTGGGAGTTGTGGCTCTGCTCTGCGTTATCGAGAATGCCCTTTGGGGGGTATGCTCAAAGTCAGAGTTGGCATGTCGATCGCGAGAATGATAGTAGAGTGTGAAATAGTTTCAATGCTCGTTTGGTCTCAGACTTCCAGTGATGTCCTGATTTTCGTCAGGGCTCTTATAATTCTTCAGTGTTGCTTCGTTTCCTACGACTGCCTAAAGTACAATAAAAAACTTCTCCTGTTGAGCGCGAACGTATTCGCTTATCGGTGAAAAGAGATCTTACGTGAATTCCACTCTGAGGTCTGCACAGGTCAAACACTTCCATTCTTGCTCATTCTGGGAATTCTGAACCTGAAAGTACGCACACAAGATAGACTTTGGAGGCTGAGAAGCTGTGTCTCGTATCATACCGTGTTCTCATCCGGCGGGGAAAATAATCGACGGAAGTCTATTGCGGAAACCCGAGAGAGTATATGAACATCCTAACGTATGTAATGTAACTAAAGATAAATTAAGAAGTCAACCTTCTGGAAAATATGTTTCGCGGTTCCCTGCGACTAAGAATGCCGCCAAACGAGACAACGTTGAATTACGGGTCCATCAGATGTGCGTCGAGATCTCGTATCTTTCGTATTCTCGACGGACTGTGGTAGTGTTACAGTTTGAGAATTTCCATTCTCGCTCCCAAACTCTGTTTGGGAGCGACTTGCATATCTCGTCTTTTCGTCTGAAGACATCGAGCGGCAGGATCACTGCGTTCCCAATCGGAGATTGGGAACGAGAAAAATCACTGTGCCAAATGCGGCGGAGCTGAAACTGTAACAGTACCCGGACTGTTCATCACTTGATTAGCGATGGCGACTTTTGTATCTTTTATTTTGGTTTTGGTCATAATTATAGTGATAGACATGGCCGCAAACTATATTTCACCACGTGTTCGGGAACGCGTTGTCAAGAGGCTCACGTAACGGGGCGTCACCCGGATTTTCACTCCAATTTCACCTAAGCAGACCGTACGAATTATGCGTTTTTCCAAGGGCTTTCTCCCGACAGTAAAAGAAGTACCTGCCGACGCTGTCATACCAAGCCACCAGTTGATGCTTCGCGCCGGATTGATGCGTCCGTTGGGCGCCGGAATCTATTCCTTCCTTCCCCTCGGCTATGCCGTCATGAAAAAGGTCATTCAAATTGTCCGGGAAGAAATGGACGCAATAGGAGGACAGGAGTTCCTTCTCCCTGCGTTGAATCCTGTCGAGTTGTGGGAAGAGACCGGAAGGGTGAAGGCGTTCGGCGATACGATGTTTCACATCAAGAACCGCCCTCTAGTTCTTGCGCCGACACACGAGGAAGTGATGACTTCGATCGCGAGAAATCACATCAGATCCTATAAGGACATGCCGCAGATCTGGTACCAGATACAGACCAAGTTCCGGAACGAGCCGAGGCCGAAATCGGGGGTCCTTCGCGGAAGGCAGTTCCTGATGAAGGATTCGTACAGCCTCGATTCTTCGTGGGAGGGATTGGATGCGAGTTACGATCTTCACGCCGGCGCTTACAAGAAGATCTACTCGCGGTGCGGCCTGGATTTTTTCATCGTCGGTGCGTCGAGTGGTGCGATGGGAGGAAGCGGTTCGCAGGAGTTTATGGTGGAATCCGATGCCGGCGAAGATACCGTCGCCGTCTGCGATCAATGCCGCTATGCGGCGAATGTCGAGGTAGCAAGGTCAGGCGTTGCCAGCGCAGTGCGGTTGACGGAAAATAAACCAGTTGAAGAAATTCATACTCCCAATATAAAGACGATCGACGAACTTGCAAAATTTTTAAGCGTCGATACGAAGCGCTGCGCGAAATCACTCGTGTATATCAGCGAGGGAAATCCGATCCTCATCTTTATGATGGGAAACGACCAGTTGAATGAAACGAAACTCCGCGCCATTCTCAGCGCAGATGTGCGCCCTGCCGAGCCCGGCGAATTATCCGCGCTGACGGGAGCCGACGCAGGCTCGATCGGTCCGGTTGGATTGAAAGCAAAATTCAGAATATTTGCGGACAAGCGGCTGGAGGGGGCCAACGGGTTGATCAGCGGCGCGAACAAGAACGACTATCATTTAGCGAACATCGACTTTAATCGGGATGTCACGATCGAAAATTATGTCGATGTCCGGACGGTTGAAAATGGCGAACCATGCCCCAATTGCTCAACGCCCCTGAGGATCGTGAAAGGAATCGAAGCCGGTCATATTTTCAAGCTCGGTACAAAATATTCAGTGAGCCTGAAGGCGAATTATTTGGACGACAAGGGGAAAGAGCAGCCGATCATCATGGGAAGTTACGGCATCGGCATCGACCGTATCATCGCCTGCCATATTGAACAGCATCATGACGATAAAGGGATTATCTGGAGCAAATCCATCGCTCCGTATGACATTCATCTCGTTTGCGTCAACGTGAACTCGGAACCAGTGCTCGCGAAGGCGGAAGAATTGTATCTTCAGCTGAATGAAAAGAAATTCGACGTGTTATACGACGACAGGACCAACGTCACTCCCGGCTTTAAGTTCAACGACGCGGATCTCCTTGGAATGCCTTTGCAGGTCGTCGTCGGAGATAAGAATCTGAAGATCGGCCAGATCGAGCTGAAGGACCGAGCAACCGGCAAGCGGTGGACAGTGCCGGTCGACAAGCTTCTCGATGAAGTAGCCAGCTTTTTTCATAAGAGCTGAAGAACGTTCAGCCATCGGTGATGTGAGAGACGTTGCGAGAACTTCTTCGCCCCCGGAATCATCATTCCTCATACCAAAGAACAAATGACAAGGCAGTTTAAATTTCTCGTTGGCGGTGAATGGCGATCTTCCGACGAGAGAGCATATATTGCCAACCCGTTCAACGGAACTGCCGTTGGCGTGGTATCGCTGGCGGGTGAAAGAGACGTTGATGAAGCCATCGGACTCTCTGCTGATGCGTATTCAGCGATGCGGATGCTCTCCGGGTATGAACGGTCGAAGATACTCACACGGATAGCGCAGTCCATCGATAAACGGCGCGCGGAGTTTGCCGAGCTGATTACGAATGAATCAGGAAAGCCGATTCGTTTTTCGAATGCCGAGGTAGACCGGGCAATTTCAACCTTTTCTATTGCCTCGGAAGAGGCGACGCGCATTAATGGAGAGGTAATCCCCCTCGACGGGACGAGCACGGCGAAAAATCGAAACGGAATTCTCACCCGGTTTCCGGTCGGTCCCGTTGCGTGCATCTCGCCGTTCAATTTCCCTCTGAATCTTATCGCCCACAAGATCGGTCCCGCGGTGGCGGCGGGCAACAGTTTTATCGTCAAGCCTCCGCCTCAGTCTCCATTGACGTCGCTCCTTCTCGGCGAGTGCCTTGTTGATTCAGGCCTTCCATTGGGTGCGGTCAACATTCTTCCGGCATCGAACACGACGGCGGAATTACTCGTGACTGACCCGCGAATTGCAATGCTGAGCTTTACCGGAAGTGCGCGCGTCGGATGGGATCTGAAGCAGAAAGCGGGCAAAAAGAAAGTACTCCTCGAGCTCGGAGGCAACGCTGCAGTTATCGTCGACAAAACTGCTGACATCAACCTTGCTGTCGAACGATGCGTCCTCGGCGGGTTTGCTTACGCGGGACAGGTGTGCATCAAAGTTCAAAGAATCATTGTGCACAAAAACGTCTACAGCGAATTCGAATTGAAATTCCTTGAAGCCTGCTCGGAGGTAAAGACGGGAAATCCTCTGGAGAACAATACTATCGTCGGCCCAATGATCAGTCTCGCAGAAGCGGAAAGGGTCGAGCAGTGGGTGAATGAAGCGGTCGCTGAAGGCGCGAACATTGCATGGGGAGGGAAAAGGAAGGGCTCAATGTTTGAGCCGACCGTACTGGATTCAATCAAACCGACCATGAAAGTCTGCAGCGAGGAGATCTTCGGGCCTGTTGTGACTCTGCAGAGCGTAGCTTCAATTGAAAATGCCGTTGAGGAAGTGAACAATTCACGATATGGATTGCAGGCTGGGATTTTCTCAAGCGATGTCAAATCCATTATGTATGCATACAAACATCTGAACGTAGGGGGCGTTATTGCCAATGATTATCCGAGCTTTCGCGTGGATAACATGCCGTATGGCGGCGTGAAGGATTCGGGCTTTGGCCGGGAAGGCGTTCGTTTTGCGATCCAGGAAATGACCGAGCCGAAGCTGCTCGTGATGGAATTTTGAGGACAGTAACCAGTAATCAGTAAGCAGTAATCAGTGAATAGTAAATGGTAACCTGGGATTGAAATAATTCGCCATCTCTTAGGCGGTTCAGAACAAATGGTAGGCATCCAATAGCTACTACCCACGATTTCTGACCTAGAACCTAAAGCCTAGAGCTTAAGACGTAAAACTTAGGACCTAAAACGTAGAACTTAAAACCTAGAACTCAACCCGTGCCTCAGTTCATTCATCTTCATAATCATACTCATTACAGTTTGCTCGACGGAGCTACCACTGTCGAATCCCTGTTGAACGCGGCGCTGGAACACAAAATGCCTGCTGTTGCGCTCACCGACCACGGCGTCATGTCCGGCGCTATCGAATTCTATAAGAAAGCGAAGAAGAAAGGCATCAAGCCGATCATCGGCTCGGAGTTTTATATCGTCACGAAGGGAAGTCGGTTCGACAGGGGACAGATGGCGCAGTCGGATACTCTCCGCGGTGAAGGAAAATCAAAAGGAAGGGGCGTGTATCACCACCTTGTGCTGCTGGCGAAAAATGAAAAAGGGTACAGAAACCTTCTCAAGCTTACGACGCTGGCGCACACGGAAGGCTTCTACTATAAGCCGCGCATAGATTTTGAATTATTGACGCAATATCACGAAGGCGTTATTGCTCTCTCTGCCTGCGCGAACGGCGTTGTGGCTGCCCACCTGGTGAATAATAATTACGCCGAGGCGCGAGACATCGCGATGATGTACAAGAACCTGATGGGCGACGATTTCTATCTTGAGATTCAGAACCATAATTCCGAAGTAGAAAAGAACGTTCTGGAAGGAATGCCCCGCTTGTCGAAGGAGCTGTCGATCAAGCTCATCGCAACCAACGACGTGCATTACATCAAACCGGAACATGCCGTTGCACATAACATCATGCTGCTTATTCCCGATGCGAGCAGCACGAATATTCCGGACATCTCGAAACTTCGGTACGGAACCGACCAGATCTATTTTAAATCCGCTGAGGAAATGTCGACGCTTTTCAAGGAATATCCGGAGTCGATTGAGAACACGGTTGAAGTCGCGGATAAGTGTAATCTCGAGCTGGATCTCAAGACGAACTACATGCCTAAGTTTCCGATCCCCCCCGACGCGGGCGTCTCCACGCTTGAAGATTATCTGGATAAACTTGCACAAGAGGGACTGCGAAACCGGTTTTCCGCTATCACGCCGGCCATCGATTCGCGCATGAAGCATGAACTCGGGGTCATCCGGAAAATGGGATATGCGGGATATTTTTTGATCGTCGCGGATTTTATTCGGGCGGCCCGGGAAATGGGAGTCATGGTCGGACCCGGAAGAGGGAGCGCGGCGGGAAGCATCGTTTCCTATTCTCTCGGCATTACCAGTGTTGACCCGCTGAAGTATGACCTCCTCTTCGAGCGGTTTCTCAACCCGGACCGTATCAGCATGCCGGACATCGACGTCGACTTTTCCGACAACAAACGGGAAAAAGTCATCGACTACGTGAGAAAAAAGTACGGCGAAGAATCCGTCTCACAGATCATAACGTTCGGCACGCTCTCTTCCCGTGCTGTGCTCAAAGACGTGGCGCGCGTGCTCGGGATCCCGCTTTCCGTCGTCGAACCGGTGACAAAGCAGATCCCAGTCAACCAGGGTAAAGTGATGCCGATCGCTGAAGCGCTTGAGACGGTGCCCGAATTGAAACCCTTCCGCGACAGCAAAGACCCCAAAATCCAAATGCTAATCCAGGTTTCAAAAGTTCTTGAGGGAATGAACCGCAATGCGTCGACGCACGCTGCAGGCGTCGTCATTGCGCCGGCGGCCATAAGCAATTTTGTCCCGATGTACAAGTCGCCTTCTACAGAACTCATGACGCAGTACACCATGAAGGACCTGGAGGATGCAGGGCTTTTGAAGATGGACTTTCTGGGACTAAGAACTCTGACAGTTCTTGAGAACGCGCTCGAGTTGATCATGAAGAATCATGGAGTGACGCTCGATCTTGACGCACTTCCGGAGACCGATCAAAAGACGTTCGAACTGTTCCACAAAGGACAAACGGTGGCCGTATTTCAGTTTGAAAGTTCGGGAATGCAGGACTGGCTCCGGAAATTGCGTCCGACGTCGATCAGTGACCTTGTCGCGATGAACGCACTCTATCGCCCCGGGCCGATGGAAAACATCGGCGATTTCATCAAACGGAAACACGGACAACAGAAGATCGAGTATCTTCATCCGAAGCTGGAAGAAACGCTGCGAGAAACATACGGCGTTATCGTGTACCAGGAACAGGTCATGCGGATCGCCAGCGACATCGCAGGCTTTACTCTAGCGGAAGCCGATTTGATGAGAAGGGCGATGGGGAAGAAGGACAAGGCTGCGATGGCCAGCCAGAAGAACAAGTTTATCGAAGGCGCCCGGAAAACGAACGCCATTGGCCAAGAGCTCGCCGAAGAGATCTATGATCTGATCGAAAAGTTTGCCTCTTACGGATTCAACAAATCCCACAGCGTCGCGTATTCAGTCGTTGCCTACCAAACGGCCTATTTGAAAGCCCACTATCCCGCCGAATATATGGCCGCTACGCTTACGTCGGAAATCGGCAACACGGACAAGATCGTGCTGCTCATCGACGACTGCCGGAAAATGGGCATCGAAGTCCTCCCTCCGGACGTTAACGAAAGCGAGCCCAATTTTTCGGTCTCCAAGAACGGCATTCGTTTTGGAATGGCGGGCATAAAGAATGTCGGCGTGAACGCCGTTGAAGCCATGATCCGCGCCCGGGCGGAAGGAAAGAAATTTTCTTCATTGTTCGATTTCTGCAAAGGCGTGGATCTCCGCGTCGTGAACAAGAAAACCATTGAGAGTCTGATCGTTGCCGGCGCCTTCGATTCGTTGAACAGGAACCGGGCTCAAATGCTGAATGCCGTCGAGCAGACGATAGCAGCGGCGCAGAATATTCAGGCCCATTCCGAACGGGGACAATCGAATCTCTTTGACGGCACCGGGTCGAAGGATTCACCGCTATCTGCGCCTGCACTGCCGGCCCTTCCGATGTGGTCCGAATCGGAGAAACTGTCGCACGAAAAAGCAGTCCTTGGTTTTTACGTCTCGGGACACCCGCTGCTCAAGTATGAGAACGAGATCAATTCCTTCGCGACGCTCCATCTCGGCGACGTCGAGGGAGTGAAGAACGGAACCGTGCGTGCCGGCGGCATTATCGCGGCAGTGAAGAAGAAGATCGATAAGAACAACCGGACCATGGCATTCATGACCCTCGAAGATTTTACCGGGAAGGCCGAGTGCGTCGTCTTTTCGAGCTTGTACAAGAAACACGAAGAATTGTTGAAGCCCGAATCGATGGTGTTCGTCGAAGGGAACGGAGAGGTCAGCGGAGACGTGATCAAGATCGTCGCGACCGATATCATTGCGATGGACAAAGTACGTGAAAAATTCGCCAAGAGAGTTTTCTTTCTCATTAATGCCGATGAAATGGACGGAGCAAAAATGACAATCCTGCAGCAGACGATGGACAAGAACAAAGGGAACTGCAGTTGTTATTTCAATGTTATAGGTAAAGAATTCGCAGAACAGCAGGTCTACGTCTCCCGGAAATATTCGGTGAATCCGACGGACCAGTTCATAGAAAGTGTGAGATCGATCTTAGGGAAAAACGCTATAAAGGTATCAGCGTAATTATTCACAAAGGAGAAGTACATGAAGCCAGTCGAAGTAAATGATGCTAATTTTCAATCCGAGGTGATCGATTCAACCACGCCGGTGCTTGTCGATTTTTGGGCAGATTGGTGCGGCCCGTGCAAAATGATCGCACCGTACGTGGAGGAGATTGCGACGGAGTACGACGGCAAACTTAAAGTCGGAAAACTTGATGTCGACGCCAACCCTGCCGTTTCGATGCAATACGGGATCCGAAGCATTCCAACGCTGTTGGTTTTTAAAGGAGGGAAGGTCGTGGAGCAGATCGTCGGTGCGATGCCGAAGAGAAACCTTGTTGAAAAAGTAAGCCGCCACATGGCGTAAAAAGGTTAACTGAAACGGTAAAAAAAAAGCCTGTCCTGGATTGCAGGGCAGGCTTCTTTATTATGTCGAATCGCAGGCCGCTCGTACCCGCCTCTTTTCAGGGCGCTTTCTTAACAACGACTTTTGTGAATAACAATCCCATCATCCACACATAGAGAATGATCAGGAATCCGACCGCCGACAGCCACAACATATTGATCCAGCCTCCGGTGAGCATCACGACAAATCCCCCGAAGCGGATCCAGTCGGACGATTTCGAAGCTATGTTTCTTCTCAGATACGTTCCAAACGATGAGTTCTTGTATTTCTCAAGATTAACTTTGGCGATCAAATACAATGAAACGACAGTTGAAGGAATAAATGCAACGCACACAGCAACGATCAGATAATGAAGCCAGAGCAGGTAGACTGCCCCAAACCCGGTCACGAGGTCGGTCACGAGTTTGATCGGATGTATTTGGCTGTATATTTTTTTCTCTTCAAGAGTCACAGCGGCACCTTTCGATGAGGTTTGCCAAAATCCATTTATTCGTCAGACTTGACCGATCCACCAGCCGGGGTCATTAGCTTTAAACGCCGCACGGATCGTGTCGTACAACGACTGGGGCAGAGGCCCTTTTTCGATGATCGCAATATTATTCTTCAGGTGCTCCGCGCTTGCTGTGCCGACGATACATGAGTGAACACCGGGTGTAAACGCGGAAAACCGGAGAGCGACTTCCTGCCAATCAAGACCCCTTGGATCCACATCCATTGTTTTCCACCGCCACCAATATTCTTCCGCGTAGTGGCTCACCGGACACTCTGTAAATCTCCATGGGGAGTTTGCTACAGGACGTTTGGCAATGACGCCCAATTTCTTTGCGCTTATCGGCCCGGCAAGCGTGTCGATCACCCTCTGGTCGCAGATACTGAGCGAATGCTCCACGCTCCCGAATCGTCCGCTCTCAACTGACCATTCAAGAGCTTCGTTTTCACCGGAATATGCGGCGACGCGAATTTTTTGATCGCGCACACCATCCTCCAATGCGCGAAGCGGTTCGCCCCACTGCAAAGTCCCAATAGGGCATGAATGTAAATGCACGATGTCTATATAATCTGTCTTCAGCAGGCGGAGCGCTTGATCGATGCCGGCGCGTACACACTCATACGTCCAGTTTTCATACCCGTCGATGCCGTAACCGACTTTTGTGGATAAGACAAACTCGCTTCTTCTGCGGCTAAGATATTTTCCTATTCTCTCTTCCGAAAGACCGTATGCTCGCGCCGTGTCAATCAGCGTGATGCCCGAGTCAAGCACCAAATGAAGGAGCGACTCTGCTTCTTGTTCGGAAAGATTTTCGCTGCCAATATGCCCCGCACCAAATCCGAGCACCGATACGTTAAGTCCGGTATTACCGAATTTTCTTTGTTCCATAAGATCCTCTTGTGTTAGCGGATCGTTTCAGTATTCTCTAATTGAAGATTCTCTTTCGACAGTCTGACGGAAGGCCCCGGCTGTCGTCTTTTTTCCCTTCCCGAGGACTCTTCTGACCCGCTGCTTGCTTCCACCACGATTCCCGGCAACCGTGAACCCGGCATTCCTGAACATCGACCGCGTCCCCGTCCACGAGAATTCGGTGATGTATCGGCCGTTCTTCCCCGGCTTTGTCGGATAGCCTTCAGCGATCTCGATATTTTGATGTTTCATTATTTTGAGAGCATGCTTGAGTAGGGCCGATGCCACGCCTTGACCTCGATGAGAGCGGCGCACAAAAAAGCAGGGGAGTGACCAAACGCGGTAGGAATCGTCGCACTGCAGCGTTCGCGCCCGGTTCAGCCGGGGAAACGAATCCCGGGGTCCGAACGTACACCAACCGACGGGCGCTCCGCGGTCGAAGGCAATAACCCCGTGAATTGTTCCCTTCCGCACACCACTGCGAAGACGTGCTTTTGCTTTTGGGCCTTTCACATCTGACCAATGTTCGCCTTTTTCAATTCTCCAGGCCTGACACCAGCACCCGCCGCATGCACCATTGGCACCAAATAGCTGTTCAAGCTGCGGCCAGAGTGTAGGGGTCAATTCTCTTATTGTGGAAGAAATCGGAAGTTGCTTCATGAGTTCGAAGGAAAAACACAAAAAAAAGAATACTTCGTTAGCGAGGACTTTCCTCAGGAAACAATGGCGGAGGAGGACAACTCATGCATAAATATACCCACGGTTAGGTAAAGATGCAAAGCTGGCGAGAGGAAATGTAATGGAAAAATTAATGCACTTTCTTAATTAATTCAGGCGTGTTTATTGAGAGAACGGACCGACCTGGGCCAATTGTGAGGACCGAAATCCTGAAACGTGCATTCCCAGCGGCTTAATATTATTGAAATTTCCTATGAATTTGTCTATATTGAAAAAGAGAATTAAACAGAATGAACTATGCAATCCCGGCATCGGGATTTTTTTTGTTCAGAAGCCAAAAGTACTATAAAAGGGAAAAAGACATTTCATGATTTATAAAAAGCGAACCCACACATGCGGTGAATTGGGCGCGGACCATATCGGCCAAGTCGTTACGTTAACGGGTTGGGTTGACCGCCGTCGCGATTTAGGCGGCGTTATCTTCATTGACCTGCGGGACAGATACGGCAAAACGCAGGTTGTGTTCGGACCTCAGCACAATCAGGAGGTTTATCAGCTTGCGAAGGACCTGAGAAGCGAATATGTCATCTCGGTAACGGGAAAAGTTGAACGCCGCCCTGAAGGAACCAGCAACGCGGAGCTGTCGACCGGTGAGATTGATATTCTTACGAACGAGCTCACGATCCTGAGTAAATCGGAGACTCCTCCGTTTCCAATCGAAGAACGGGTTGAAGCAAACGAAGACCTCCGCCTAAAATACCGCTATCTCGACCTTCGCCGCGCGCCGATGCAGCAAGCGCTCATCACCCGGCACAAATTGTATCAGATCGCCCGCCGCTTTTTCGATGCAAATAAGTTTATTGAGGTCGAGACTCCCGTTCTCATGAGAAGCACTCCGGAAGGAGCGCGCGATTATCTTGTGCCCAGCCGTGTACATCCGGGAAAGTTTTACGCACTTCCTCAATCTCCCCAAACGTACAAACAGATCCTGATGGTTGCCGGGTTTGACCGGTATTTTCAGATCGTCAAATGTTTCAGGGATGAAGACCTGCGTGCTGACCGGCAGCCCGAATTTACACAGATCGACGTCGAAATGTCTTTTGTTGATGAAGTTGATATCCAGTCGATCACCGAAGGCGTCATCAAGAACTTCTTTTCAGAAGTCAAAGGAATAAGCCTTTCAACTCCTTTTCTGCGGATGACATACAAAGAAGCGATGGAAGGTTACGGGAGCGACAAACCCGATTTGCGTTTCGCATTGAAGTTTGCTGATTTCAGCGATATCGTTGCGGGGTCGGGATTCAAAGTCTTCGCTGAGAATGTGGCGAAAGGGGGAGTTGTTGCCGGGTTTACCGTTCCCGGAGGAACAAGCTACACAAGGAATCAAATGGATAACCTCGTCGACTTTACAAAAGCATTGGGTGTCGGCGGTTTGGCATATATTAAGGTCACAGAAAAAGGGGCCGAGTCGGCAATTGAAAAATTTCTTGGCAAGGAATTGCTGATGAAAATATGTGACAGGGCCGGTGCAAAGCTGGGCGACCTGGTCTTGATCGTCTCGGATGCATGGCAAAAGACGTACACTACTCTCGGGACGCTCAGGCTCGAAATGGCAAAACGGCTGAACCTCATCGACGAATCGAAGAACAGCCTCCTCTGGGTTGTTGACTTTCCTATGTTTGAATTCTCGGAAGAAGAGAAGCGGTACGTTGCAATGCATCATCCGTTCACGGCGCCGAAAGTGGAAGACCTCGACTATCTGGATAGCAACCCGGGGAAAGCCCGAGCGCGGGCGTACGACCTGGTGTTGAATGGAAACGAGATCGCCGGCGGCTCGATCCGTATTCATACGCCCGAATTGCAAAGCAAAGTTTTCGGGCTTCTCGGTATCGGACAGGATGAAGCACGGTCGAAGTTCGGTTTCATGCTCGACGCATTCCGTTACGGCGCGCCGCCGCACGGCGGAATCGCATTTGGCCTCGACCGTATCACCATGCTGCTTACTGGTGCAAAATCGATTCGTGATGTCATTGCGTTTCCCAAGACGAGCAGCGGCATGTCGTTAATGGACGACTCGCCGTCCGAAGTAGACAAGAAACAGCTGGACGAGCTCCATATCCGCTTAAAGTAATATTTTGATGACCGAGAGAAGAATCAAACGAATGTTTTGCTTGGCGTCTTGGCGGTTCAGTCAACAAGCATGAAGCAATCAATTCGCATAGCAAGCGGGCAAGGTTTTTGGGGTGATCTGCCGACCGCGCCTGTCGCGCAGGTGAGAAACGGGCCTGTCGATTACATGATGATGGACTACCTGGCAGAAGTCACGATGTCCATCCTGCAGAAGCAGAAGATGAGAGAGCCAAAGCTCGGTTATGCAAAAGATATCGTGCCGCTGTTTGAGGAGATTCTTCCCGACGTTGTAAACAAGAACATTCGCGTGATCACAAACGGCGGAGGAGTGAACCCGATCGCGTGCCGCGATGCGATCTTCGCCGTAGCTGAAAAACTGAAGATCAGGGGACTCAAAGTAGGCGTTGTTCTCGGCGACGATATTCTTGGAGAGATTGACAGGCTTGGAGCTCAGGGGATCGAGCTCGACAATATGGAGAACGGGGAGAGTCTTCAGTCCATACGGCCGAACGTGATAAGTGCGAACGTCTACTTTGGAGCGTTCCCGATTGTTGAAGCACTTCAACAAGGCGCCCAGATTGTCATCACTGGAAGGACGACAGATACCGGATTGACGCTTGCCCCGATGATCTACGAATTCGGCTGGAATGCTTCGGATTGGAATAAGCTGGCCGCAGGAACTGTTACAGGACACATTCTGGAATGCGGCGGCCAGGCGAGCGGAGGAAATTTTTCCGGGGATTGGAGATCTGTTCCGGACCTGGCGCACATCGGATTTCCCATTGCCGAAGCTCATCCGGATGGAACGGTCGTCATCACCAAGCACGACAGAACCGGCGGCCTCGTTTCAAGCGCAACGGTGAAGGAGCAGCTTGTGTACGAGATCGGAGATCCAAAGAATTACATTACTCCCGATTGCATTGCGGACTTCACGACGATTCAGCTAAAAGATGCCGCGGCTAATCGGGTCGAAGTGAGCGGCGTGAAAGGGAAGCCCGCTACAAATTTCTATAAAGTTTCGATGTCCTATTTTGACGGGTATACGGCTTTTGGAACACTGACGTATGCCTGGCCCGACGCACTCGAGAAGGCATCAAAAGCCGACGAAATTCTTCGCATCCGGCTTTCAGATCTGCATCTGAATTTCGATGAGATCCGCACCGAGTTTCTTGGCTATGATTCCTGTTTCGGTCCGCTTGCAGAGAACGCGCAGACGATGAATGAAGTTGTTCTGAGAATGGGTGTGCGGAGCCGGGATAAGGAAGCAGTCAACCGGTTTTCGAAAGAACTTGCGCCGCTGATCCTCACCGGCCCCCCCGCCGTGACAGGCTTTGCAGGAGGCCGGCCAAAGCCGAGCGAAGTGATAGCGTACTGGCCTGCACTGATCCCGAAGTCGGCGGTAACTCCTACAGTGATCGTGGAAGAGCATTGAATATTCAGCTTATTCAAATTGCGCACGCGCGGTCGGGCGACAAGGGGGATACGGGAAATGTCGGAGTGATCGCCCGGAAGCCGGAGTACTATCCGCTGCTCGTGAAATATTTGACGCCAGAAAGGGTGAAGCAGCACTTTGCCGGAATTTGCATCGGAAGAGTCGAACGCTTCGAACTGCCGAATTTGGGAGCCCTGAATTTCCTTCTGCACGAAACGCTCGGGGGCGGCGGAACACTTTCACTTAAAAACGATGCTCAGGGCAAAGCTTTGAGCAGCGTGATGTTAAGGATGAAATTGGAAATTACAGAAACAATTTAATTACAGGACGCCTGATGTTTGAAGAATCAAAATCGCAATTGAAATCAGCTGTTGAACGTCTCGGCAAACTTCGGGGGTTTCTTTGACCTTGACACAAAGGAAAAGAAGATCGGTGAACTTCAGGGACACTCCTCGGCGGCAGGATTTTGGAACGACAATGTTGCCGCTCAGAAGGTGCTTCAGGAGATCAATCAGAATAAGCAATGGGTCGATCAATGGTCGAAAATAAAAACGCGAATTGAAGATGCTCAAACGCTGATTGAGCTCGCCGAAGAATCAAAAGACGAATCCTACCAGAAAGACATTTCCGCCGAAATCGCGCTCATCGAGCAGGCACTCGCCGACATTGAATTCAAGAACATGTTGAGCGGTGTCGACGACCATCGCAACGCCATTCTGAATATTCATTCCGGTGCCGGGGGGACCGAGTCGCAGGATTGGGCCGATATGCTCCTTCGGATGTATACCCGTTGGTGTGAAAACAAAAAGTACAAAGTGTCGCTCGTGGAGCGGCTGGATGGAGACGGTGCAGGGATCAAAAGCGCGACATTGGAAGTTGTCGGCGACCACGCCTTCGGATACCTGAAGGCGGAAATCGGCGTTCACCGGCTCGTGAGGATATCTCCTTTTGACGCGAATAAACGACGGCATACTTCGTTCGCTTCTGTTTTCGTCTATCCCGAGATCGACGATGATATCGAGATCGAAGTCAATCCGGCGGATGTTGAAATGGACACCTACCGGGCCGGAGGAAAAGGGGGACAGAACGTGAATAAAGTTGAAACGGCGGTTCGCCTGCGGCATATTCCCAGCGGCGTGATCGTCGCCTGCCAGGAGGAGCGGTCACAATTCCAGAACAGGGAACGGGCTATGAAAATGCTGAAATCGCGTCTCTACCAGATCCGGCGCGAAGAGGAGGAAGCTCGCCTGGCGGTCATCGAAGGGACAAAAAAGAAAATTGAATGGGGGAGCCAGATCCGCTCGTACGTCTTCCATCCGTACAATATGGTGAAAGACCACCGCACCGACGTCGAGACGAGCGACGTGCACGGCGTCATGGACGGAGACCTCGATAAATTCATCAAGGGGTACCTCATGATGTTCGGCGGAAAATAACTTCAACAGACGGGAAATCGAACGATCCGATGCCGTATACTTCATTCATAGCACGACGCTATCTCAAATTCCGGCGCGGCTCGGGGAAAAAGGATTTCATTTCGTTCCTCACATTCATCGCCATTGCGGGCATTACCCTTGGCGTTGCCGCCCTTATCATCACGCTCACCATCCTCGCCGGATTCGAACACGAGATCAAATCAAAAGTAGCAGGCTTCACAACGCATATTCAGGTAACGGGCTTTCAAAGCCAGACGTTTAAGAATTACGACGCAGCCGCCGAGAAGATGCACAATGCCGTCAGCGGCATCGAGGCGGTCTCACCGTTCGTTGCAAAGGAAGGGATGGTGAGTTTTGGCAGCGACGTTGAAGGAGTATTGGTGAAAGGAGTTGAACCCGAGAACGATATCACCACCGCCAAGAATTATATCGTTGAAGGGGCGTACGAATTGAGGGATAAAAAAGGGGAGATCGCGGCATGCGTGATCGGCAGAAAGCTTCTCTTAAAATTACATGCGCATTGCGGAGATACGATCGCTGTGTTCGGCCTGACGGGAAGTTATTATGATATGCATCAGCCGAAGATCGTACCGTTTGTCATCGCCGGCGTGTACGAGTCCGGAATGGCGGAATACGACGATGTGTATCTGTTCACCAATATCTCGGCCGCGCAGGAATTGTTCATGCTCGGATCCGCTTCCACAGGCTTCGACGTCCTCCTGAAAGATATCGATACTGCGCCCGCAATTGCGGAAAAGATACAAGACGTGATGGGCTACCCGTACTACCCGCGGACCTTATTCCAGCTCTATCGAAACCTGTTCACATGGATCGAGCTGCAGAAGCAGCCGGTCCCAATCATTCTGGGCCTCATCATTCTCGTGGCCACTGTGAACATTATCGGCACGCTGCTTATGGTCGTTATGGAAAAAACAAATCAGATAGGCATCCTCAAGTCGATGGGTTCGTCGAACTCTGATATCAAAAAGATCTTTCTGTTCGAAGGATTGTTCATAGGCCTGACGGGAACGATCCTCGGGGATTGCTTTGCGTTCGTTGTGTGCTGGGCTCAGCAGACGTTTCACTTTTTCTCTCTCAACTCCTCCATTTATTTCATGACGCAGGTTCCCATACTGTTGCACTGGCAGAATTTCGTCCTGGTGTCGGTTATCGCTTTCGTGCTTTGCTTGCTTGCCGCGTATATTCCGTCCGCGATCGCGGCCCGGCTGGATCCGATCCGTTCAATACGGTTTCATTGATGTCATTCAAGACCTTCATAGCAAAACGGTATCTTCTCTCGAAAAAAGAGGCGGGATTCATTACCGTCATCTCGGTGATCTCCATCGTAGGTATCACGATCGGCGTGGCCGCGCTTATCGTCGTCCTTTCTGTTTTTAACGGCTTCAACGGACTCGTGACGTCGATTCTGATCGGCTTTGACCCCCATCTTCGCGTTGAACAAACGGAACATACAACGACGGAGCAACTGAGCCGGCTTTCGGAAATGCTGCGGACAGACCCAACCGTGAGCGGCGTTGGAGCGTTCGTGAGCGGCAAAGCGATGATCGTGTCGAGGAGCCAGAGCAAAGTCGTCTTCGTGCGCGGGCTTGAGGCAGCCAGTGTTGACAAAGTGACCGGCGTGACGAAAGATATCGTGCTGGGAGAAATCAACTTTCTTGATTCCACCGCCCGCGATATGATCGTGGGCATGACGCTCGCAGACAGACTCGGCATCGTCACCGGGGACAGTGTGCTGATGGTCAGCGCCGCCGGTTCCCAGCGGGCGCTTCTCGGCTTCGGTGCACCGGTCGTCAGGCCGTTCCGTGTGGCCGCGATCTATGAATCAAACAACAAGGATTACGACGCGTTGTATGGTTACATGTCGCTGCCTTCCGCCCAGCAGCTCTTTCAAACGGGAGAAAACATTCACGGATATGAAGTCCGATGCCGGGACATTAATTACTCCGAGGCATTGAAATCCAAAATTGAGGAAATGTTTCCTTCGGATTTTAACGTCATGACGTGGTATGATCTCCACAAAGATCTGTACTCGGTAATGAAAATCGAACGGTGGCTGGCCTATGCCATCTTGTGTCTCATCATCGGAGTTGCGACATTCAACTTGCTGGGATCTCTCACGATGTCGGTGATCGCCAAGACGCGCGATATCGGGATTCTCAAAGCAATGGGAGCAACGAAGCAGGATGTGATAGCGATTTTTCAATTTGAAGGACTTTTCATCGGGATGATCGGCACGGTGGCAGGAAGTTTGCTCGGGCTTGCTGTCTGCTATTTGCAGATCCACTATCAGTTGTTTGCCCTCGACCCGACCGTCTATATTATTCCGGCGATCCCGGTTGAGGTCCATCCTTTGGATTTTCTTTCCGTTGCAGGGGCGGCGCTCGGGTTGAGTTACGCCGCGACATTATATCCCGCAAAACGTGCGGCGGCGCTCCTTCCCGCCACCGCCATTCGGTGGGAATAAACAGGAGTTACGATGCTTCTTTCAGTGATCAATATCCACCGGCGGTTTGAAATCGGCGGCGGCAAATTCCTCGAGGTTCTCAAAGGCGTTTCGATGGACGTGAGAGCGGGAGAAATCGTCGCGATCGTCGGTCCCTCGGGAGCGGGAAAGAGCACGCTGCTGCATATCCTCGGTATGATCGACCGGCCCGATGAAGGAGAAGTTTTGTTGGAAGGGAAAAGAGTCTTCGATGTGAAGGACGAAGCTCTCGCTTCTATCCGGAACAAAGAGATTGGTTTCGTTTTTCAGTTTCATCATTTGCTCCCGGAATTTACTGCAGCAGAGAATGTCGCGATTCCGGCACTCATCGCGGGGGAACGGCTTTCGCCTTCGTTAGAACGAGCGAACGTGCTCCTTGCCGATGTCGGACTTGCAGGGCGTGTCGGCCACAAGCCGAACGAGCTTTCCGGAGGGGAACAACAGCGCGTCGCGGTCGCGCGCGCTCTGATGAACTCGCCGAAACTCATTCTTGCCGATGAGCCGTCCGGTAACCTAGATTCCGAGAACGCTCAGGCGCTCCATTCCATGATCCTCGAATTGAGAGAAAAACATCAGCAAACGTTTGTGATCGTCACTCATAATAAGGAATTTTCCGCTATGGCTGACCGCGTTATTACGCTCGTCGACGGGATTGTTCAGGCTCCGCGGTAGAACGGAGAGGTTCATTCGAACGAGGATGTATACGGTCCAGACGTCCGGCGATCGATGCGTACAATAAAAAATGCGATGCATTTGTTTGCATCGCATTTTTTTGAGGAACGAAATTCGTCGAGCTCTCAGCTAAGCCTTGTATATTCTGCCGGGTCCGGCTGCTGGTAGATTCGTTGCACTGTCCACTTCACGCCGTTGTACTGCAGAATGGCTATCATTGTTACCTGGAATCCATTATAAGATCCGACCGAGGTGATCCTCATTTGTGTCGATGTGAGTGATGCGGGCCGGTCTCCCGTATAGGTCACACTTCCGCCGTTGAAGCTAACGGCGCTTGAAGGGTAAGACGCCGCAGAATTCCCAGCGGTTTCGCCTAAAGCGAATCGAATCCCGGCATTTGCGATCTGCCGCGCCTGATCGTGGAAAGCCTGAGACTGTGCGACGTTGTAGATGGCCTGGTCAGTTGTCGTAAAGAGCAACGTGTACATTCCAATCATAATGTATGCGCCAAGGCCTACAAGAATTTTTGAAGTTCCCATATTTACATTCTCAATTCGTCGGGTTCGAAACCTCAGTGACTCTCGGTGGCACGTTGATTAGGTGTAATTTAACTTGGCTGGATGTAAATTCAATAGGTACTTAATCGTATTTTTGCGGCTACGGTTATTAAGGGATGGAGCGACAAAAAGTAGAAGGCGCCTCAGAATTAACAGTATTGCGAATTCGCAATATTTCAAAAAAGTATGCGAGGGGGAAAGACGAATTTTACGTTCTTGAGCCTGTTGGATAATAAAGTCGATGGCCGTGGATTGACGGGGCTTGCCGCAGCCCATTCCTTTTCCACATCAAGTTCTCCGGCTTGAATTCTATTATTTCATTCGCTAAGATATTGCATACGTATCCCATAGCAAACAAAATGCACCCCAAATTTTCTATACTTGTATTTCTTTTGAGCGTGTCTACAATTTCCATGTGCCAACGCTTCCCGGCGGTAGGCTCTAATCAAACACTCCGGGCAAGAAGCTACGATGTGCTGAATCAATTCCTGAATAGCGGAAAGACGACCAGCTTACACGAAAAATGCGGATTGCCTGCGATTTCTTATGCGATCAAAAACCGGCGCCGGCTTCGTCCTGAAGTAGAATCTGCGTTGGAGGTGATATTGTCGCGGCCGGACAACCAGAAGAGCATTCTCGTAGGCAGCATGCGCGTTCATTATGATACAACGGGCGATTACGCCCCGTCAATGCTCGATTCCCTATACCAGAAAATTCCCGGCACGGCGGACCAATTCGCCGACTCCGTCGCTGCCATTGCAAATTATTGTGAAATGTTCGAGGCCAAGGTACTTGGCTACCTTCCGATACCGTCCGATGGCAGCGCAGGGGGCGGTCCGGAACATGACATCTATATCACCGACCTTGGCGATTATGGGTATACCTCGCCCGACAGCGTTCTCCTCAGCAAGCCGAACGACGGAGACGGTGAAACTTGGACTTCTTTCACAACGATCGATAACTCGTTTCAATTTGTCAACCCATCTGCCAATAAGGGAATGCCCGGTCTTCGCGTAACTCTTGCTCACGAGCTGCACCATAGCATACAACTCGGAAGTTACGGATACTGGTCGAATGATATTTTTTTCCACGAGATCACTTCTGTCTGGATGGAGGATGTTGTGTTTCCGCAGGTGAAGGATTATATCCAGTACACGAGTTCAAGCGCCGGCCACTTCGCGAATCCCTGGGTACCGTTCAATTCGAATGATTTTATCATGTACAGCAGGGGAATTTGGGGACACTTTATTGCGAAGCGGTTCGGTAGAGATGCGATGCGCCGGTCTTGGGAAGAGGCAAGGTTTGTTCCTCCACTTCAAGCGGTCGATAACGCCTTGAGTAAAGCGCCGTACAATTCCAGTTTTATAGATGCATTTGCGGAGTGGACAGGATGGAATTATTTCACCGGAGCCAGGAGTGATTCGGTGCGCTATTATCCGGAGGGGGCACTCTATCCCGAGATTGCGTCGTCGTCGTTGACCTTCAGCCCGCCGACGCAAACGGGGGCCGGCACTTTATATGCTCTCTCCTCTGCGTACCTGATCATCAGTTTTGATGGAAATACCTTCCCGTATATCGTTTCAAACATCAACCTCGATTCTGCGATCATACGATATCCTTTAAGTTTTCCATATACATATTCAATAGCTGAGGCAGGAAACGACAGTCTCACTGCAAACTTCTATGTTCCCGACAAATCAGGATGGTTTAACAAAATCCTCGGCAATGACTGGAGCAACACAATTCTAATTCCAGGAACATCGATCGCAGCGCCGTTCCCGGATCCCTTTTATCCAAACGGATCGAGCGATATCAATTTTCCCGTTGGCGGCACCAATCCTGTCGCGGGCGAACTTTCGATATTTTCGGCGGATATGAAGCTTGTATATTCGGGATCCTTGAGTTCCACAATGTCCATCCGCCTTGGCAGCGAGGTAATTAAATGGAATGGAATCAAGAACAACGCTGAAATGGCATCATCGGGAGTCTATATCTACTTCATCCAAATGCAGGGGCAATCCATAAAGGGAAAATTCGCTCTCTTGAGGAAATGAAAAGGGGCGGCATTTTCTGAGCGGGTATCATGGAAAATAAAAATCTAGGCAGGATGATCAAACTTGCGGATGAGTTTTTCGAGGCGAAGAGCGATCCGACGCAAATCTCTATCGATGCCCGAACGATGGATACTTTGAAAAAGATCCATCCCAGCACATTGGGAGAGCTGACGAACAAAGACGGCCCGATCGCATGGGTGTTAGTAATTCCCACGACGGGGAAGCTCATGAAAGATTTTATCTCAAAAAAGATCAACGAACATCAACTTCTGCGGAGCACTCTCCCAGGGTTGAAATATGACGCGCTGTATCTTTGTTCGGCACTTGTTCTCCCCGAGGAGAGAGGCAAGGAATATGCGAAACGGCTCCTGATAAAGTCGATCAAAACGATAAAGCGAAAGCATCCTATCAAATCGCTTTTCTACTGGGGTTTTAGCGCCGAAGGGAAAAGACTTGCCAGCGCCGTTGCCAAAGAATTCGCGCTCCCTCTTTACGCAAGAAGAGACTGACGCCGCTCTTAATTCCGCTCAGTTCACTTCCCCTCACCAATTTTGTATTTTTGCCGCTTTCTTCTGCACCAGGTAAACAACCAGCCAGCCGATGAGCACGACAGACAGCAAATAGAACCAACTGTCCGCGGCAGGGACGGCGGTATGCCCCTCGATCATCGTCCAGAGAAGCGGAAGGGAAAGGTACATGTTGTGCTGTCCACGTTGGGCGACACGGGCGACGAGAAGCGGATCGGGTGCCGTTCCAGCTTTCACGGCATTCAATATCTTTTTCTGAGCCGGAAGGATCGCTTCAAACACATTACCCACCATGATCACCCCAAACATCACACCAAGATGGATCACATATCCCCTGTACGAGAAATTTCCGAATTGAATCATTCCGTAGACCATTACTGCAATGATCACAAATCCAACAGCGCCGACGATGCGTATATCTTTTCCGAGCGAGCTGTTAGCAAGTAATACGTATATGCGATAAACAAGGATCACCAAAATTGCCATAACGTAACTTCCCGCCGTCCATTGCTGCTGTGCTTCGATGGTAAGACCTCCCATATAAAATATCATCACCAAAAGGAAAACGCCAAAGATCAGCGTGTAAGCGGCTGACCACCGGAACCAATACAGAGCGCGTGGAAGGAGTTCGAGGAGACTCTTCTTTCGGCTATCTCCATCTGCTGCCATCAAGAATGGTGCGAAGACAAGGTTGACCCACCAATTCAACCCGACAAACAACAATCCGGCTACGATGTGAAACCAACGAAAAAGGTCACTTAGTAAATCCATATACTCCATACAGCCTCCTGTAAAGTTGGGGTTTTTCTCTCCGGAGATACTTGGACACAAGATCGCGAGCGATGAGCAATCGATGTCATCGATACGCACAGAGTTCCTGATCAAGCCGATGATAACGACCATCGTCTTCGCACAACTTCCATCTCAAGTGTCACGATTTGTATCTATTGGCTCGGAGAATATACCAAATTTCAATAACTTCTACCAGTGCTCGCCGCTTCTCCCATGAATGACCGGCGACGATTGAATCGGCAGGCGGGTTTTGTTTGACCTAGAAGATAAAAATTCTTAACTTGTCGCGGATTCGAAGCTTGACATTTCATGCATTACAGACCCATATTGAACCTTGACGAACTCAATCGCTCGACGAAATTTTCTTCTTCAGACGAACCGCGCTGAGACCTTATATCATGACTACGCGGAAGCGATGCCTATCATCGACTATCATTGCCATCTCTCGCCCAAAGAAATTGCCGAAGACAGACATTTTCAGAATTTGAGCCAGGCCTGGTTAGCAGGAGATCACTACAAATGGCGGGCAATGAGGACATGCGGCGTCGAGGAACGATTTATCACCGGCAATGCAGACGACTGGGAGAAGTTCGATAAATGGGCCGGAACGGTGCCGCAAACTCTGCGAAATCCTCTATACCACTGGACTCACCTGGAATTGAAGCGGCCGTTCGGTGTCACGGATCGGTATCTCAATGAAACTACGGCAAAAGGAATTTGGAACGAATGCAACGAAAAGCTCGGTGCGCCTCAATACTCGGTTCTAGGGATTCTTAAGGAGAGGAACGTCGAGGTGGTCTGCACTACTGACGACCCTGTCGATTCGCTTGAATTTCACGCCCTCCATTCGAAAAGCCCCGGCTGGACCAGAATGTTCCCTGCCTTCCGTTCCGACAAAGCTCTGTCCGTCGAGGACTCAGGGTCGTTTGCCGGCTATGTGAAATCCCTTTCAATGGCTGTCGGTTTCACCATCACGTCCTTTGATAGTTTTCTCGATGCGCTCCGCTTGCGGTACGATCATTTCGCCAAACACGGTTGCAAGGTTTTCGACCAGAGCATTGAGACGATGTATGCCGAAGATTTTACGGATGCACAGGTAAAAGCGATCTTCAAAAAATTGATGCAGAAGAAAAGATTGGCTCCGTCCGAAGGCAAAACATTTAAATCCGCGATGATGTATGAATTGAGCATCATGAATTGGGAATACAAGTGGGTGCAGCAATTTCATATTGGTGCGCTGAGAGGCAACAACTCCCGCCTGATCCGGACCATGGGCCCAGACGCCGGTTTTGATTCTATGGGCGATGAACCGGTCGCAAAAGCCATGGCAAAATGTTTCGACCGGCTCGATGATCAAAACAAACTTGCAAAGACAATAGTGTACAACATCAATCCGCGCGATAATGAACTGTACGCGACTATGATCGGCAACTACCAGGATGGCTCTGTGTCCGGCAAAATGCAGCACGGCGCAGCATGGTGGTTCCTCGACCAGAAAGATGGGATGACGCGGCAGATCGAAGCTCTTTCGACGATGGGAATATTGGGCCAGTTTGTCGGGATGGTAACAGATTCGCGAAGCTTTCTGTCGTACTCGCGGCATGAATATTTCCGGCGCCTGCTGTGCAATATCCTAGGCGGCGAGATGAAACAGGGGCTGCTGCCCGACGATATCCGACTTGTGGGGGCGCTGGTAAAGGATATCTGCTATTACAACGCGAAACGGTTCTTCAATTTTGGTTGAGACTGCAATTGAGCGGAATTTCTCACCTGTTAACACCGTCATTCCGACAATTATTGTTTCTTGAAAATATTTAGCACAAATGTCCGATTTTTTGTACCTTATTACTTAACCGGTAACTTAAAATTCGCTATAGTCATAGATGAGCTTTTGTGCGCGAACTGGCGAGCGGCATTTCTGAGTCCTTTGAGAAATAGTTCTAACAGAATATAAGAGAGAAAAATATGTCATACGTAGATGATTTGTTTGACCTGCAGAACAAGGTTTCCGTTGTGATCGGCGGCAGCGGCGTGTTGGGCGGGAGCATGGCTCGGGCGTTGGCGTGCGCGGGCTCGAAAGTGGCAATAGGTTACCACAATAATGTGAAGGGGGCGGAGGGCATTGTAAAGGCCATTGAACAGGAAAAGGGTGTCGCGCTCGCTGTTCATATTGACACTTCATCCGAGGAGGGTATCAAGAAAGGAAAAGATGCAATCGTCTCCCTTTGGGGAAGAATTGACATCGTTGTTAACGCCCCTGGAGTCAATTCTCCGACTCCCGTTTTTGATATCCCGGAAGAGGAATGGGACAAGATCATTGACACGAATCTCAAGGGAGTGTTTCTGTCGTGCCGCGTTTTTGCGAAACAAATGATCGAACAGAAAACCGGCGGGAGTATTATCAATATTTCGTCTGTCTCTTCCGGGCCGCCGCTCTCAAAGGTTTTTACGTATTCGATCTCAAAGGCCGGCGTCAATAATATGACCCGTTTTCTGGCTAAGGAATGGGCGCCGCAGAAGATCCGTGTGAACGCCATCATGCCCGGCTTTTTCCCGGCGGAGCAGAATCGGAAGATATTGACGGAAGAACGGCGCAAGTCGATTTTCGCCCATACCCCGATGGCGAGATACGGCGAGCCCGACGAATTATCGGGTGCGCTTCTGTGGCTGGCATCGGAAAAGGCATCTTCGTTCGTGACCGGCGCAGTTATTCCCGTCGACGGCGGCTTCACGAGTATGACGATTTAATTGCGGTGATGTGTGGTGGGCTGAGGTTGGCTCGAGCCTTATCGAGTTATAAGTTGTAAGTTATAAGTTCTAAGTAAAAAGAACATTATGCGTGTTATTGTAGACAAAAATAACCCCCTCGTAGGGGAGGCGTTTCGTCAATTCGGCGAAGTGATTCCATCGGCGACCCGAGATATTACGAAAGAGACCGTTCGCAGCGCCGACATCATTATTATCCGCTCGGAAACAAAGGTCACAAAGGATTTGCTTGAGGGGAGCAGCGTCAAATTTGTCGGGACCGCCACCATCGGCACAGACCATGTCGATCTAGAATATCTGAAGTCGCGGGGTATCGGCTTTACCAGTGCTCCAGGCTCAAATGCTAATTCCGTTGCAGAATATTTTGTAGCGGCCATTCTCACATTAGCAAAACGTAAGAGCTTTATTCTATCAGGAAGAACGCTCGGAGTCGTCGGTGTGGGAAATGTAGGGAGCAAGATCGTACGGAATGCAATGGCGTTGGGGATGGAAGTGGTGCAAAACGATCCCCCGCTTGCACGGACGACGGCGAACCCTCAGTATCTTCCGCTGGATAAATTGATGGATGCCGACATCATAACTCTGCACGTTCCCTTTACAAAAACCGGCCCCGACCCGACATTCCATCTCATCGACGAATCGCGAATTAAGAAAATGAAACCGGGATCCATCCTTCTTAACACTGCACGCGGCGCTGTCGTCGACGGAGAAGCTCTGAGACATGCTATCCTCCGGAATCACCTCGGCGGCACTCTATTGGATGTTTGGGAGGGAGAACCGATTATCGATGTAGACCTCCTAAATAGAGTCGACATTGGTACTCCACACATTGCAGGATATTCATTCGATGGAAAACTCGCTGCGGTGAAGATGAACTATGCGGCGGCATGCAGCTTTTTCGGAGTGCCGGAGACGTGGAAACCGGGAAACACACTTCCCAAACCGGCCGTTGAGCGGATCGTTGTTCCGAGCAGTAGCGACGCTGATGATGATATCCTGAGGGCAATCGTGAGCAAATGCTACGACATCGAATGCGACGACCGGGGGTTGAGATCCATAGTTGATGTGTCCCCTGATGAACGCCGATCGTTCTTTGCCCGCTTACGGGCCGGCTACCGCATCCGGCGGGAGTTCTTTACAACCGTCATTGAATTGGCGCCCTCGATGTCGCATCTTGCCGAACCATTGAGGTCGGTAGGCTTTCACATTGAAATAGGTAGATCATGATTATTGGAAATGACTCGATTCCGCGTCAGACGATGGTAGCGGAGATCAGCAGGCTGAGTGAACAAGCTCTCTCCTCGCTCCAGTTCGCGGGACGGCGTGTTCTGGTGATTATCCCGGATACTACCAGACACGCGGAGCTTCCAGTGTTCTTCAAGGCACTCGGAAAGATACTTGGTCCGCAAGTACGTGCCCTTGATTACCTCATAGCGACCGGCACTCATCACCCGCTGGAGATGAACGCAATCCTCCGCCACGTCGGGATTACTGATGAAGAATACCGCTCGACGTACGCCAACACGAACTTTTTCAATCATTCGCACAACGACCCATCCCAGCTTCGGACGATCGGCAGAATAGCCGCATCCGAAATGTCCGCGCTCTCAGAAGGATTGTTCACCGAGGCGGTCGACGTGACTATTAACAAACGCATCTTCGATTACGACCAGATCATTGTCATCAGTCCCGTCGTGCCGCACGAGACCGTCGGCTTCGCCGGCGGGAATAAATATTTCTTTCCGGGGATCGGCGGAGAGGAGATCATTGAGACATTCCATTGGATCGGCGCTCTTATTACAAATCCGGTTGTCAACGGTGTGAAGGATACTCCCGTCCGCCGTGTGATCAATAAGGCTGCCTCGTTCATTTCGGTACCGCGAATATGTTTTGCGTTCGTCGTCGACGATCATGCCGTCACTTCTCTGTTCATCGGTTCGCCCGAAGAGGCCTGGGATAAGGCGGCAGATATATCGTCCAGGACTCACATCAAATATGTCGAGCATCCGTATAGGCGGGTCCTCGGCATCGCGCCACCGATTTATGACGATATCTGGGTGGCGGGAAAAGTGATGTATAAGCATGAACCCATCATTTCAGATGGCGGGGAAGTGATCATCTACGCACCCCACATCAAGGAGATTTCGCACACACACGGGAAGGAAATACGCAAAGTTGGCTATCATGTCCGTGATTATTTTGTCCGGCAGTGGGAACGTTTTTCCGGCATGTCGAAACTAATTCTGGCGCACTCAACGAACGTGAGAGGCATCGGAACGTTCGACAACGGTGTAGAGATACCGCGCATTAACGTGACTCTTGCGACATCTATCCCCGAGGATGTTTGCCGATCCGTGAATCTCGGATATGTCGATTACCGTTCGATCGACATTCCTGATTGGAAAAACAATCAAAATGGCGACCTGCTTGTCGTCGAAAATGCCGGGCAATTACTGTATCGTTTGAGCGAGAACGGTTCATCGTAAGCGTTGAGAGTGTCGGTCAATTCCAAATTCCCGTGAACTCGCAGTATTAAGATTCAGGAGCAAGCATGAGTAGTGGTTTGAAAATTCAACAAAGCGGAGCTTTGGATGTGGTCTCATTGGGTGCGTTGGTTCACCGTCTGGACCCCGGGATCATCCCGTTCAGAAAAGCGACGGAATGCAAGATCCATGTCAGCGGCGGAGAGTACAACGTCGCGGCCAATCTCTCGGATTGTTTCCGGATGAAGACCGGGATCGTGTCGG
>Ga0265338_10001521_pt1 | contig 37427 bp, 55 predicted proteins | sample 42126metaG_FD_193579 | JGI IMG/M metagenome (GOLD analysis project Ga0265338, IMG submission 193579) | Rhizosphere microbial communities from Carex aquatilis grown in University of Washington, Seatle, WA, United States - 4-21-26 metaG | ecosystem: Host-associated > Plants > Roots > Rhizosphere... | reverse complement strand
TCTTGATCATTATTACGGGGGAGATGGCACGACTCCTTACGGCGGAATGGGGAACGTAATCCAACAAAGAATTTTCTTAGAACGGCAACGTTGTAAGGCCTTCCAAATAACAATGACTGAAGTTTATGACCCAAGCTTTGGCGTGGTTGCTGGAGCGGGTCTCACTCTTTCTGGAATCAATGCAATGCTCGGATTTAAGAAAGCATACGCTCCGATTTCCGCATCAAGGAGTGTCGGATGATGGATATCAAGCTCATAGACAAGAAACAGGATCTTGCCGACATAAATGGATGGATGCCTTTTCCTGTAACGGCCGATCAACTTCCGGGACATACGTTTTGCGCTCTTTACTCTGGAAAAATTATTGCGATAGCTGGCTTGAGGTTAATGGAAGGGACCATGTGTTTTTTGGATTCGATGGCCTCCGATCAATCAGCTCCCGGAGAAGTGAGAAACAAGGCTTTAGACAAATTGACCGAAACTATTTTTGAAAAGGCCAAGGAACTTGGTTTTAAATCTGTTTTAGCCCACACGAAAGAGCCCTGCATTTTAGAGCGCGCATTTCGTCATGGGTTTGAGCCAAATGCACAAATGATTATTGTGAAGGAGTTTTAGTATGAGTTTCGTTTCAGGACTATTCGGAAGTAAGACTGGTTCCGGCTTTCAAGCGCAAGGCGCTCCAATTGTAAACGCGACAAGCCAGCAACAAGCAAACAATTCGAACGATCAGGCCCAGCAAGCCCTATTGCAGCAACAGGCTTTTGTTAATGCGGTTCAGAACCAAACCCCGGGGGCCGTTGCGAATCAACAGTTTCTTGCAAACCAATTAAATGCAGAGGCACAGGGGCAAGGTCCAAATCCCGCGCAAGCCGCCCTTAATGCAACCACGGGTCAAAACGTCGCCAATCAAGCGGCACTTGCTGCGGGTCAACGCGGAGCTGGATCAAATGTCGGATTGATTGCCCGCCAAGTCGGCCAACAAGGAGCCGGGATTCAACAACAAGCGGTTGGACAGTCGGCCGTCTTGCAAGCTAACCAACAATTGGCCGCGCAAAACGCACTTGCAAATTTATCAGCCGGGCAAATTGGTCAAGTACAAGGAGCAACGACTGCACAGAATCAGGCAGCACAAGGAGAACAATCAAACATTTTAAACTCAATTGCCCAGCAAAATAATGCCAATGTTTCAAATGTTGCAAGTCAGAATTCATCAAATGCCAGCATTGCTCAGGAAAATGCCAAGGGACAGCAAGGAATTCTTGGTGGTGTTCTTGGCGGCGTTGGATCAGCCATTGGACTTGCGGCAAAAGGCGGCATGGTTCCAAACGATTTACAGCCCAAAAGCTATGCTTATGGCGGAGTCGCCGCCCCATCCAGTAATGTCGGAAAGTTTCTTAATGGCGGAAGTAATGACTCTTCTGCAATGGGATTGAATTCTGGGGTCGGAAGTTTAGTGGGTGCCGGAGTCGGCGCCGTTGTTAACGGAATCGGAAATCTTTTCGGCGGAAATAAATCTGAAGGCTATGATACGCTGAAGTCTTCCGGACAACTTGGAATGGGGCCAACGGCTCCTGGATCCGCTTCTGGTATCGGTTCTTTTACTTCCGGAAATCCCGATGCAATGGGCCCGGCATATGCTAGGGGCGGTAAAGTTCCCGCAATGGTAAGCCCAGGCGAAGGAATTCTTGATCCTACAGATGTTAAAAAAGTTGCCAAGGGAGAAGCGAAACCCTTGGAAATTGCCAAGCGCGTTCCTGGAAAACCAAAGGTAAAAGGCGACTCCTTAAAGAATGACGTTGTTCCGGCGAAACTTGAAACGGGCGGCGTCGTTATTCCCAATAGCGTCATGCAATCAAAGGATCCAGCTAAGAACGCTCAAAAATTTGTGGCCGCAATTCTGGCAAAACAATCTCTTAAAAGGCAAAAGTCATGAATTTATCAAAAGGATTTAAGAAGGTTCAAGAGGACGACAAAACGGTAACGATGGCCCATGAGAATGGGCACAAGTTGCAGATTGTTAAATCAGGACTTTCCCCAGAATATAGAAAACAACTTTCAAAACTTCCCTTACATCAATCGGATCCGGAAGAGCCGGTACAAGACACGGCAGAAGATGATCAGCAATCCACTGATCAGCCCGCGCAACAGGCGCCAGTTGTAGTTAACGTGAATAGCGGTCCCGCCCAACCGCAAGGACAAATAGATGCGGCTGGAAATCCAGTCCAAGACGTGGGCGGAAATTTAGCCGCAATTAAACAAGCAAATACTGGCGAAGCGGCGTTGAAAGAAAAGGCTGCGATGCAAGATAAGGCAGCACAAGAAAGAGCTGCGGCAACGGCGGCTCGTGTGGCGCCAAATTCTTTGGGTGCTCCTCCTCCAGCGCAGCCACAAGTTGCAGCTCAACCCGAAGCTGCCCCTCAGCCGCCTTCAACAACTCCCAATCAAGGTCAAACACCTTTTCAATCCGCTCAAAATCCATCCGATCCGATGAATGCTCTTCCCGGTTATCAAAATCAGATAGCAGGCGAAGCGGGTCAAGAACAGGCAAGAGCCGAGCAAGCAAATACAGAAGCCGGGTTAAGAGGAAATGCCGCCGCTTCTGAACAACATATTTTGGATCAGCAACGCGCAGAATATCAAAACATGACAGATGAGGTTCGCGAGGCGACTAATGATGTTAGAGCGGGCCATATCAATGCGAACCATTATCTTGAAAGCATGGATGCGGGAAAGAAAATTTCTACGGCTATTGGTCTTATTCTCGGCGGAATCGGAGGCGGCCTTCTTCATCAAGAAAACCCTGTAATGAAGTTTCTAAATTCGCAGATAGAAAGAGATCTTGAGGGACAAAAAGCTGAACTTGGAAGAAAGAACAACTTACTATCTGCGCTGCAAAACCAGTATCACAACGCAACTGTAAGAGACAATATGTTTCGGGCTATTCGCGCAAACATTTTAACTGATCAAGTGGATCAGGCCGCTGCGAAATCAGCTTCTAAGCAGGCGCCAGCAATAGCCCAACAATTTAAAGGACAGATGCAGGAGAAATACGCGCCATTACTTCAAACGAATGCGGCGCTAGAAGCTGCCGGAAAAATGAGCCAGAATGAAGAAAATCCGATTCAAAAAACTGCGGTTCTTTCTAGATATCTTGTGAGCCCGGCTCGCGGCGCGACGCCAGGAGATCAGACCGAAGCTACAAAGGAATTAAACGGAGTTCAAAAGAATTTGGAAGCTCATAAGTCTATCGATGAATTGATTGATAAAATGGCCTCCGAAGAAACTTTGGCAAATCGCATTGGAAGCCCGATTCAGGCTCCGCAAAGAGCCGCCGCTTTAAAGGCTCAATTTTATCCAATCATTCAAAAGCTAGATGAATCCCACAGACTAACTCCCGAAGTTTTGGATAAGATGTTGGAGCCACTTGTTCCGGGCCTAAAAAGCAATAAGGCGACGGTAGCAGAAATGAGAGATGGACTACATCGCTTAGCAGACACACAAGCGCCGGGAACTGCAACCCTTGAAAAGTTTCAAGTTCCAGTTCCGAAATATACTCCAAGGCCCGTCATTCAAAACATGGGCGGAGTTCCCCATCAAAAAGTTCCAGGCGGTTGGAAGAGGTTAAAATAAAATGGCCGATATCATTCCAGATTCGGAATTTACGCCAGATCAAGGGGCACCTTCTACCCCTCAGGTTGCAGCTCCAACGCAACCAGGGCCAAACAATGCGCCTGATTTTATCCCCGATTCTCAATTTGTTTCCGACGAAGATAAATATGGTTCTTTAGGACAGCAAGCGATCACGGGCCTTGAAGGCGCCGCAGAGGCAGGCTCTTTTGGTCTTTCAACGGCTGCAGAAAAGGCGCTCGGAGTAAAACCCGAAGATATTAGATTGCGCAGAGAGGTTAATCCCGTTCCCCATGCATTAGGACAAGGCGCAGGGCTTGTTGCGAGCTCCATTATTCCCGGTCTTGGGGAAGGTGAAGCGCTTCATGAATTATCTGCCGCAGCTCAAATGGCTAAGCTTGGGAAAGCTGCCGCAAAGCTAGGCCCAGAAGGCGAAGGAATTGTTTCAGCTATTGCTCAAGGCGGCTTAAAGAACGCTGCGGAGCTCGGCCTTTTTCAGGGCGGCGATGAAGTTTCTAAAATGCTTTCCGAAGATCCTAATCAGTCATTGCAAACTGCGGCAATCAATATCGGACTTGCAGGTCTTATCGGAGGTGCCTCGGGAGGTGCTTTAGGTGCGGTAAGTCCATTATGGAAAGCGGGATCTGAAACAAAGGTCGGTCAACTAATTTCTGATTTTAAAACGAGAGTTCAGGAATATCTTGGAGTTCCAGAAGTCGCAGAAGAAGCCGTTGCCGCTCCAGCCGAGCCACAAGTTGCAGCTCAACCAGAGTCGCCAACCGCTGCGCCTAAAAGATCAGGATGGGATCAATTTAAAGATCTTCCTTATGATTCTAAAAACAAGAAATTTCTTACTGAAGAACCGGAAGCGATAATTCCCCAAGAAAAACCGACTATAAAAAAGGGAAGTGGATATTCAGATAAGCCAAGACCATTCTGGTATAAAGAGCAACCAACCCAAAAGATCAACCCGGAAATTGCCGAACCCGTAGATTCCTCAACGGCAATTAAGCCAGAAGTTACTCCCAAAAAAACAGGATGGGAGCAGTTTAAAAATCTTCCATATGATTCTGAGGCCAAAAAGTTTATTGCTGAACCCGCCGCAACAACGCCAGTTGAACAGGCTATTCCCGCGAGCTCCGAAGAAGCACCGACGAAATTATCGGCCGGGACAAAGCTTGCGGATTTCATGATAAAGAAGGGCATCTTGAAGAAGCTTACTGCGCAAGGCATGGCAGCAAGTGCAGGTGCCGCGTTTGGCCGTGTCTTAGGACTTCCTCCCATAATAAGCGCACTTGTATCAGAACAGGCCATGACCCCTCTAGTTGAATCGGTTCTTCCATCGATCATAAAACCAATTTTGCAAAACATCCCATCGGCCTCAAGCCTTAAAGCCGTTACAGAATATGGACTTGATGTAATTAAGGGCGGCTATCTAGCATCAAAAGCGGCAAACGCTATTTTTGACCCAGGAAAAGATGTTCTGCCGTCTTCTCGAGTCGCGACTCAAAAAGATTTGGATAAACTTGATAAAAAAATTGATGATACAAATCAACATCCCGGAAATTTAATTAATGTCGGTGGCGATTTAGGTCATTACATGCCTTCGCATCAAACGGCTGCAGGAGAAACGGTTTCTAATGCGCTCCAATACTTAAGTTCCCAAAAACCAAAAGCGACAAAAAACGGTCCGTTAGACGTAGAAATTAAGCCAAACAAGGGACAGATCGCAAAATATAATCGAACCCTTGAAATTGCCCAGCAACCATTGACGGTCATGCAGCACATAAAGGATGGGACTCTTCATTCAAAGGATGTCCAGGATCTTCAAGCGATATACCCTCATCTTTATGAGGGATTAAAAACAAAGGTTTACGATTCAATGATTTCTCATGTTTCCAAAGACGGAACCATTCCCTATAAATCACGGATGGGATTAAGCCTTTTCCTTGGGGAACCACTCGATTCGACTCTTACGCCGCAATCAATCATGGCGGCACAAGCAACCTTCCTGTCTCCCGAATCATCGGGATCGCAACCACAGGCCGCTAAGCCGAAAAAGAGCACCGCACCATTGTCAAAATTTAGTACAATAGCAGAGACCCCAGCACAAGCCAGAGAATCTGATCGTCGAAAAGCCTAAGCGCTTTTGTCTCAATTACACAATGTTGAGTAGCCTCATAAGGGCCATAACCCATAAGGACGTAAATTATGTCTTCGCGCCCCCTTCTAAAACAACAACCCGTTATTATCGCTGGCGATCTATCGGCAGATGTAGTCAGTCTCCCAACCTACATCAACATGATTTCTCTGGTTTCTTACCAGGCAGTTTGGACTGGATCCGGCGCGGCTGGAACTCTTCAAGTGGAAGTAAGCAATAACTATCAACCGACCCCAAATGGCGTTGATCCGTATCCTTCAAATTCTGGAACATGGGAAGCTCTCACAACGCCCGCGCCTTTAACGGTAAGCGGAGCTGGCAATAAATATTTTAATGTCTCAAACATTGCGGCGGCTTGGATTCGTTTAAGGTTTGTTCATACTGGCGGAAGTTCTGGAGCCATGAACGCAACGATTGCCGGAAAGGTTGCTTAACATGAGATATGCACCAATTCAGTTTGTCGTAAATCAAAGCATGGCAGCCGATATTACTAGTAAGGCAATTCCAATCAATCAGGTTTTTGGGTATGCCGTTCAAGCGGTTTATTCAACGTCTGGAACATTGGGTGGAACCTTAGCCCTCCAAGCATCTGTCGATCATGTTGAAGACAATGAAGGGAATATCCTGTTTCAAGGGCATTTCGATACCATTACAAATAGCCCAGTTGTTTTGACTGGCGCCGGTTCATTCACATGGAATGTTGCGACTTCCAATTATATGTTTTTCCGATTGATCTACACCCATGCCACCGGCGATTCGGGAACATTAAGCGCTAAGGCGTGCACTAAAGGATTCTAAAATGGCAGATGGCTACATAGATTTGCCGGTTGAAGGCGGAACTGGCGGAATCCTCTCAATCAATGGGTCTACTGTTTCAGCTCAACTAATTGTTGGCGGAACTGGTATTTCTGTGAGTTCCATCGGCGGAACAACCACAATAACAAATACAAACCCCGGAACAACAAGCCCGTTAACTACAAAGGGCGATGTTTGGGGATACTCTACAACTGACGCCCGGATTCCAATTGGAACAAATGGCCAAGTTCTAACGGCTGATAGCACGCAAGCGCTTGGGTTGAAATGGGCAACTCCTTCGGCAAGTGGAGTTACCGGAACAGGAACCACAAATTTCTTACCTATTTGGACTTCTTCAACTGCTATCGGAAATTCTAATTGGAAGCAGGGAACTAACGGCGAGCTCCAATTTCAAAATTTTGCATCGGCAAAAGGCACTAGCGCATCTCCTCTAATTGATTTAGTTGGCGATGGAACTCACGGCGCCGGAGAATTCACTGATTCTAGCTTTAATCTTTGGTTTGCATCCGTTGGAAAAGCCGTTGGGAGTTTCGATAACTCTCATTTTTATATATATGATGGCGCCGGAACAACGAATCTACTTAGAATTTCTACCGCTTCCGGCAATGCCGCGAGCTTCCTGATTTTTGGAGCAACCGGCCCTACCGCCATGACATTGGCAAACGGCCAATCACCCAATGTTGATTTCACTCTCAATGTCGGAGGCCAAGCTGGCGCCGCCAATTTCCAGGTTTTTGGAGCTTCTCAAACTAGCGCAACCATACCCGGATTGGTAGAGTTCCAATCAAGTTTTTCTCAATTCCAAAACACTGTTAGAGGGCTGGGTGTAGGAATTGGAAAAACTTCTGGGCGAGGGAGTAATAATTCACTAACTGTATTCGGACTCAATAGCCAAACTGTCCCTGGAACTTGGAGTTTTTCAGGAGCAACTGGAACTGGAACGGGAACACTAGCCAGCCAAGATTTGGCCCCGGCTGATATTGTGGCAACGGTAAGCGCTCCTGGAACAACGGCTTTCATTTCTGCTATTGGAAGTAATTCTTCAATAACAACCCTCACAAATCTTTCTGGATCCGCTCAAACGCTTACAAGATTTCCCGCCATTCAGGGATGGGTTGATCACGCGGGAACGGTTCAGGCATATCTTGATTACAACGGTCTTTTTAATCTTACTTCATTGACCGCCTCATTGCCGGTATTCACAGATGCCAATAAAAATCTAACGAGCACCGGAATTGTTGGCGTGGCTCATGGTGGAACCGGGCTTTCTACATTAACGGCTAACAACGTTATTTTGGGCAATGGCGCAAGCGCTCCAAATTTTGTTGCTCCCGGAACTTCTGGAAATGTTTTAACCAGTAATGGAACAACCTGGGTAAGCTCGTCCCTTCCTGCAACGGGAGTTACAAGCGTCGCCCTAGCTCTTCCAGCAAGCGTATTTTCGGTGAGCGGAAGTCCCGTAACTTCGACTGGAACATTAACTGGGGCCTTTACAACTCAAACCGCAAATACGGTTTTTGCTGGGCCTACAACCGGATCGGCGGCAACGCCAGCATTCAGGGCGTTGGTTGCTGCGGATTTGCCAACATCATTTTCAAAAACAACAGTCGTATATCAGCCTGGCGGAACGGTATCAAAAAATGTTTATACCAGTTGGTCCGCATTGTGGGCTGCGGTCAATGCTAACGAAGGCGTTAGAAACATATTATTTGATAATACCTTCCAAGATCCCATCGTAATTCCGGCGGGCAATTATACTGGCGCTACCGGCGTGTCGTTTTATGGCGCCAGCATGTTGCAACTTGGACCAATCGAGGTTGATTTAACAGATCCAACAACCTTCGATGATTTGCCATCACTTTATAATATTAGTTTGGTAGCCAGTAATGCCAGCGTCCCGGTGATCACTGTTACCGATACACGTAATTGGTTTATTGATCGCTCTGGAGCTATAAGCAATCAAGGCTCAATCGAATTCATCAAAAATGATGGCGGATCAATACTGGCTTATTTGATTACGGCATCTGCCATTAACGGCGGAAATTATGAGTGCTTTAATCAAATAAATTCCGCATCGATGCTCATTTATTTGGAAGAAGTTGCAACCTTTAATAGTAATGCTGTTCGAGACGATGGAACAACTTCTGTTTTGGTCTTCGCAGCAAGCGCAGGCGCCAGTGTTAGCTCTCTTCAAAGCAACTTCACAGGTGCTTTAAGCATCAGTTTTTCAGAGTTATCTTCCCAGATGTTGGCGGACCAAGGATATACCTCGTCACCAACTGTTGCGGCCGTATTACAAACCGGAGCGGTAGGATATGAATTTGTAAATCCCGCTTCTGGAGACAACATAACCATAGGGGATCTAACTAGCTATTACGGAATGAATCCCTCCGGGACACTGGCAACTCTTACTGTTAAGATGCCTGCCAATCCTACAGACAGCCAGGCAGTCACAATTTCAACTAGTCATACAATCACCTCGCTTACTTTGTCGCCAAATTCAGGCCAAACTTTTTTATTCACTCCGCCCACAACTTTAGTGGCAGGAAACAATGGAGTAATACGATATCGCTGGAGTTCTAATCTAACTCAATGGTGGCCCGCATGATGGCAAACACGATCCCAAATCAAAAAATTCTACTTGCAGCGATAAAAGCTTTTATGGAAAGCAATCCAGATGTGTCTTCTTTTCCAGCTATAACCTCTGACAATCAGCCTCAATGGCCCGCATCTATCGGTCTGAAAGGCAAAGTAGTTCCCATAAATTGGGACGGCACCACGATCACCTTAGCTACCTGATATAATAATTCCAAACGGAGGAACCATGAAACTTAACGTCACCAAACCGCTTTTAGCCATCAATCAAGAACCATTGAAACTCGGGCCTGAAAAGGTTGCGACATTGAAATGGGCAATAACCGAAGCTATGTGCGCTGTATTCCAGGGCGAAAACATCAATGGAGCCGAGAAATTCAGCCGCTACAAGCTCGCGATGAAGGTTCAGTGTGCGGATTCCGAAGTCGACTTATCCATTGAAGAGGTTGCGAAGGCTAAGGATTTGATTGGAAAGCACTTCCCGCCGACTGTGGTTGGCCCAGCTTATGAGCAATTGGAAGGCGCGTCGTAGTTGACGTGTAATTATTACACGAAATTATACGACGCTGTTTTCGCAAAAATCAGATTCCCTTCCTGTATGCGCTCCGTATAAGTGCGTTGTAATCATACGATTAAAAATATCGCATTGACGTAGGCACGTATTTTTTTTACGCTCCGACTTTCTTTTTACTGTTTTTCTTTTGTCAGTAATGTTCGGATTCAGTGAAGCGAAGCGAAACTGAAGACGCACAATAAACGTTGCCCCCGAGAGGGGGGTGAGATGGTTGGACCCGCGAAGCGGGGACAAAACATCTAGTGCGGTTTAGTCACTACACCACCCAATAACCAGAATTCCGGAAAGAAGTGGATGGCCTGGAAAGACTTTCCCCGGATCCAAAGATTCATCCATAAGGAAACTTCTAATAAGAAGATCGTGAAATTCGAGTAAGGACGATGTTCGGAGTGGAGCGAAGCGGAACGGTTAACAAGAAGATCTTCGAATTTGAGTATTTTCGAATGCGACACGCCGCATTCAATTTCGGCATAACCTATGCCGATAAGTCTGCATGCGAAACAAACCAATCGAAAAAGCCGCAAAAGACTACATCTCTTTGAAAAATAGGATCGCCAAACTAGAAAAGAAAAAAGAAGAGATGGGAGACGTTCTCAAGCCTTGGCTTTTTACTCAAAAAGACCAAACTGCCGAGCTTCATGGATGGAAATTTTCTCTCGTTGAAACCGAAAGAGAGAATTTTAAGCTGTCTGCCGCCAAAGAAAAAATAGATGGCAGAACTCTCGCTCCCTTCATTACAACCTCCAAATTCACGCAAATTAGAACCGTATTTAAGGGCCTTGAAGACGAAAAGGCAGCCTGATTTGATACAATAAAACAATGCATTCTCCAATGCGGATTTCTTATGTGATTGGAAGCCTTCTTCATTATCGAAGTTCCTTGGAGCTTAGAAATAGAATCTCACCTGATTTTTCAGACACACAAGATCCAGGCGGAAAGATAATCGCCCAGCTTGATAAATGTACGCCTTGTGATGGAACCGGAATAGATCCTTTGGGATTTGGGTTTTGTAGATTTTGCCAAGGCTCTGGACTTTGTAAGATAACTTCACTTGCACGTTGATACTTTTGGGTTTAGTCTTATCCATTGTGATAAGAGCACCAAGACCACGAAAGAAATCCGTGCAGATGACCCTCCGCATGGAACCCGAAGAAAGAGAGCAGCTTGAAAAAGAAGCTCGATCTGAGGGGTTGGATTATTCCCAATATTTACGGCATCTCATTATCACCAATAAGAAGAGAAAAAAAAACTATGAGGAAAAAATCAATGAAAACTAAAACACCAAAGTCGTATGCACGCACATCTGGCGGAATTTTCAATCTTGGTCATGGCCAAGTAAGTTCTGCAGTTATTGATGCAGAATTTGCGGCAACGCAAAAGGATCTCAATGCTCTTCCGAACGGAAAGCACAAAACAACATTAGTTCAACGCGTTGGTAACCTTTATGGTTATGTAAAAAGCATTGAATGGTGTCAGGGTTTCATTTCTCCGGTTGAAGCTTAATCGGAAATTGTAATCAGTATGAGATCCCCGTGGGGCGCATCCCGCGGGGATTCTTATTTTTAGAACTTGTAATGTCGATAAGCTCTGGGCATTTGGAAATTCTTGTTCTCGTCTCCGATTCTGAAAATCACCAACCGGAAACATTTTAATTCTTTCCCGTGTTTCACACATTCAGTTCGTCCTGGCTCTGTGATGATTTCATGCCCTTGGCAATCTGAGGACATTCCGCAGATATTTTGAAATTCAATCTGAGCCGTTGCAAGAGCGTTATGGCGAGCCTCTGCCTCGTCTTCATCTTGGCCAACGCCACATGCATAGATAGCGTTGCCTTTGCGTTCAGCAGCCTCCTCAGTACAGAACCAATCCGCGAAAGCAGATGTTTCGGATACGACCATAAACATAACAACTAAGATACGGATGTAATGTTTCATAACTATCTCCTTCTTCTTGATTCTTTACGGTCTAAATAACAAGGTTTGCAATAATCACCCCAAGGGCCTTTAATCAAAGGTGTGCCGCACTTTTCGCAGTCTCCTTCAGCTTTTATATCTCTGCGCTCTTGTCTGCGTTCTTCTTTTTCTTCTGAGTGAAGAACCTCTTGAATTTTATCAAGGGCTTCTTGCAGGATTGCGATAATTTCGCTTGTTTGTTGGTTTTTCATTTGTAATTCCTCAATTGAAAGACATTAGAATATTGTTTTGATCGAGCGCGTGCTGCCATTTCATATTTGTTTTTTCTAACGGGGAAAATCTCTTTTTTCTTAAGAACCACGGGTTCAGGATATTCCGCTTTTAAAACCCAACGCCAGAAGTCCTTACACATCTTCTTTAATAGTTCTTCCTTTTTGAGATCGCGTTTGAAGGTAACGATGGTTCCCGATGTTCCATCAAACGAGAAGTAATCAATCCAAGGAAGTCCAGTGACCATTAGGATGTGAACCAATTGCCACATATAATGTTTTGGAATCTCACCTTTAAGAGCAAGTGCGTGATCTTCTGCTCCTGGACATTTAATTTCTAAGGCCCCACCCACTTCAACGTTCATCCCATCAACTGAAGCAATTAAGAAGTCGTATTTGTCGTGCTGAACCAAGGCTTTTGGCATCTTAATACCAGTCATATGCTCATATTCTTCGCGGGCTTGGTCTTCCATACGCTTTCCGCGTTTCATTCGGAATGAAACTTTGGGAGGCAACATGAGCTCGAGCTTGCGGGCCCACAATTCCTTTTTGGTCTGGAACTTACAGGCGTTCATTACGGCTGGGGCATCTGATCCCCCGATGCCAGTCATTCGCCATTCAAGCCATTCCTTATAGTTTGCAACCTTGACGATCTTCATAAACCACCCTCACAAATTCGTTTTAGGGCCGCCTTCATAACACTTTTCATGTTCACGCAATACCATTTGGCACCAAAATCTATTGCCAATTCATTAGGTAGTTCCAGCCGAGCTCCACCAGCCCCTCTATTAGGAAGAGCCTCTAAATTCAGAAGAGAACTCATGTACCATCTTCCAGGAGTCTTCTCGATACTAAGCACAATTCCTTGTTCTCCGCGCTCTAACGTCACCTGAAATTTGTTCCCAACGTCGTCGATAGCTTTTACTTTCAACTTTACGACTTTGTCCTTTTTCATATTCACACCTATTTGATTGGAATAATTTCTACTTTTCCGCCCAAGATTTTTACTGGCTTCTTCGTTTTGATTGCCTTGGCGACGGCTTCTTTAATCACATCTTTTACTGGGTCTTTTGTTTTGTTCTTTTTCATCTGTCCTCCAATGTCTTAATAATAACCCAACGCGTTATAATAGTCAAGATAAAAGTTCTAGACAAATTATGAAGATTAGTTGTATGATGGGACTATGAAAAAAAAACCTGCAAAAATGAGCGTAAAAGGAATTATTGAACAAATTCAACAAGATAAAGAGCAAAAGAAGGTCAAGGTAGGCTTTCTAATAGATGCCGATATCCATTCCAAATTCATGGAATTGTGCGCGAAGCATGGGGTTGCGGCTTCTCGAGTGATTGAGCTTTTTATGGTTGATTGGAATAAGGACGAATGATCAGCCGTCTTGGCTAAGTGAGGCAATGGCATCGTAGTCTTGAAGGAAAAGAGTTTTTTCCAGTTCTCGCCGTTTTTGTAAATCTTCGGAAACAAGCTCTTCCCCGGTCTCTTGGTCTTTGTAATAAACCCATCGATCGAATTCTTTTGCGGCTCCCCGGCGATCGCCTTTGTTTAGCTTCTGAAGAAGAGTAGAGCCTTTGAATTTTCCGCAGCCTTCATTGAAAGTAAAAGAAACAAGGGCGTCAAATTCACATTGGGTCATTGTGATGGCGACGTTATCGGTCACGCATTTTTCTGCCCATTCGATGTCGTCCCAAAGATAGGACTCGGCTTGCGCTTGATCAATAGGCGCGCTTCCCGCAGTGATCCCTTGAGTGTGTCCCCATCCAATGGTCCAACGTCCGCGAATATCGCAATAAGGCTTTAGTCGAAGTCCTTCGAAGTCTTTGATTAAATCTATTCCCGAATCACTTATGGTCATTTACCACCACAGGTCAGAAGATTTTTAAGATCGCTAGAAGTGAGACAAGTATAATTTGCGAATTCTGGATCGGAACAAGTTATCGGAGTTATAGATTGGAGTCTTGTGATTGCATTCAGATGAGGATTTCCCTGCCACAGTTCCCAAGAGCATGCAGGTTTGCTTAAAGCTAAGTCTCCTTTAGTCGCACAACTATTAAGGTAGACGGCAGCCATTAGCACCGCAGTGGGCACGAATAGAAGCTTCCAATTGTGAGGTGTCGCCGGTCTGTTTCGCATATTGAAGACCCCTGGTTATATCGGTCATGGCAAGAGCTCTTTTCTTTTCATCCTCTTGAAGTTCGATGAATTGAATAAGGGCCTCCAAGCAAGGCCCATATTCAACGATGATCTTTGCCATATCGACTGGGGACAAAGAAGAAAGAGCTGCCGAAAGAAGTCCCATTAGAGTTTTGCGATCTCGGCCTCAACCCAAGCTTCGGCTGAAGATGTTAGGCCAACAAGAAGGGATTGAAGTTCAGCGGATCCGATTTGGGATTCATATTTTTGAAGTTGTGGCTTTACAACCCCTTCGACGAAATCGGCGAGAAGCGGTTTAAGAGCTGGAAGTAAAACACTTAATAGGGCTGAGAGGTTCATTGTTTTTTCCTTTCAAGAAATTGAAGAAAATTCATGTCTGCATCTAAATTGTATTTTTTATCTGGTTCTTTTTGGGTCACAGTGTTGAAGTTCTTGTATTTTAGCACGGCAACCTCATTTTGTAAGGTCACCATGCCCTTCGAGACCCATATGGCCCACGCGGTGAGAAGTCCAATAAACCATTGCGGGATTTCTATGTTTCTTTTCATGACTTTAGGATTGCGTCATCAATGTCATCTTGGTTAAAGGAAAGGTAGGCTGCAGTTGAAGTGACGCTTGCGTGATCGAGAGCCTTTTGGGTTTTAAGAAGATCCTTTCCAAGTTTCTCATAGATTCGTTTGGCGAAGGTCTTTCTCATGGAATGAGTCCCGAGCTTTCCATTTAAGCCTGCGGCGGCGTATGCCTTTCGAAGCATCAACCAGGCGCTTTTTCTATTGAGAGCTCCGCCTTTCTGACTCTGAAAAAGAGGACTAGCCGGATAAAAAACTTCTAAAGAACTCACCAAAGCGCTTATTGCAGAGCGGGCCTCTTCATGAAGTTTGATTCTTCGCCCCTCTCGTTTCTTTTTCATATTCCTGCGGGCAACATAGACTTCATCGACGATCTGGACATTTTGATAAACGTCGCCAACCGTTAAAGAGAGGATTTCAGATATCCTGAAGCCCGTCCGTAAACCCAAATGAAAAAGAGCGGTATCGCGTTCGGGATGAGAGCCCTTAGAAAGAACCGCCAAGCATCCTTGTATCTCTGCGTCAGTTAAGGGTCTACAGCCTTTCATGTAAGGCTTATCGGCAGATTTTAGAAAACAGGACAATTCAACGATTTGTCTAGTTTATGCCCAGGCCCGACTTTCTTACCGAGGTCGCGTGTGATCGGCCGCTCCACGATCCTTCGGACTCACGCTATCTGGTATCCAGGCTGGGACAGCGCCGAATGGTTTAGAAGCCGCCCCTAAGATGAAGTTAATTCTTCCGCGCAACCTAATGTGCATGTCTATCCATGCCGCTGAGCCCTTTAAGTATGCCTTTCTCGATGCCGATAGGGAAAGGGTGAATAAAACAGAAACAAGCTTTATCCCCACGGCGATCGCTCGAAATGTGGTTAAACCGTACAAATTAAGGGAAATCCTTCTTTGCCTGCGGGAAGCCGGACTTATACAGGCGTTCAAAATAGGCCGCTTTTTAGTGCGTATTGAAAGTGAGAATAGGCGCCGGTTTGAGCTCTCTTCAGTGATTGAAGAAGCGGGCATGCAATGTAACTCGCAGCGTCCTAAACGCTCAATGCCTATGTGATATGATTAAGGCTCCGCACAACATGGATAAAGACTTCGTTTTCCTGGCTATCGTTTTAGTCCTTTTACTACTCTCAATCATTCTAGGGGGATAAATGTTCAAAAAGAAGGTTTCTCTGAGCATTCAAGAGCTCGAAAGAGAATTCGATCTAAGGGCACTTCATATCGGCAACCTAAACTTTCAAAAGAGACAAATCGAAACCTCAATCAATAGAGTTCTAAACGAAATGGAACAACTTGAGAAAAAGGGCAAAGAGCTCCGCGCAAAGGTTAAACAAGAAGTCGTGAACAAGATTTCTCAGGGAGAAGAGAAAACGGAGACGCCTAATGAGATTCATTAAATGGCTGCGATCCTTTTTCCCGTCGACCCTTCCACAAGGAATGACAGAGTTTAATATCTTTGTTGCAGATGTGGCTTGGCTTTCCGGACTTCCCGATAACAACAAGCTTAGAGCTGTAATCTCTCAATTCATATTTTCTTTACCGCCAGATATGGCTCGATTTCCAAAAAGAAGACTTGCGAACCAATTGAAAAAGGCCGCAGCAAATCAAGTTGCGTCTGAAGCATTGAAACTTCTAGATGAAGAACAGAAGAAAGAAAAAGAAAACGGACCTTGCGCAGCAACTTGAGTATTGGGACAAAAAACTTGCAGAATCCGGATTTGAAGACATTGAAGATCGTAAGACTGGGCTTTTAAAAGCTTGGTCTGGAACTATTTCCGCTCGGATAAACGGACTAGAGCCGCGGTATTCAGGAAGCGCTGGATATAGCTCCTTAATATGGAAAGAATCCCAACAAGACTATTACAGAGCTGCCGGACAAGTTCTTCACACGGGAAAGTTTAAATCAAAGAAGCATAAAGAAATATGGAAGCTCCATTGTGACGGGCTTTCAACAAGACAAATAGCCAAAGAGCTAGACTTGACGCAGAGGCAATCAGCATACGCTATCAATCGGCTGCAATCGCAATTTGGGCTCAGATTGTCTCAATTACACAAAAAAGAAGCGACTGAAGGAAGCGACAATGACACACATTCAAATAAGGGATGCCGAGCCAGACGATCACCCATTCCTGTTCTCAACCTACCTAAAAAACTATTGGTATTCCAAAACCCAAGGCACGACTCTAAAGAAGCACACCTGGATGGCGCTCCAACACAAGAGACTGGAAAAAGTCCTAGAAACTCAAAAAGTAAAAGTCGCCTGCCTTTCTGAATCCCCAGACGTAATTCTTGGCTATGCATTTCAAGATGGCGAAAAGCCATTCAGCTATTTAAAACTCGCATGGCGAGACCCAAAACTAAGCATTTCTGAAAAACTATTAAAATCCTTGGAGGATAAATGAAAGAAAACGAAAAAGTAAAATACGCTCACATGCATCAAACAGGATTTGTTCCTGGACTAAAAAAACACGTTGAGAAAGCTTTAGACCAACAAACATTCCCAGGAATTGAAATGGAATTGGGATTTGCTGGCGTAAACTGCAAATATAACGGAACAAGGTTCATTCTTCCTTACGTTAACTTCCAGTCAATTGTTCTCGAAGACGAATCAAGTGAGCCAAAAGAACAATTCAAAAAGAAAAAAGATGCTTAAAAGAATCAAAACATTCATAAGTCTTCTCCCTCTTTTTGTTTCCGTTGTCGTAGGAAAAATCAAGGGCACAAAGAAGAGCGGCATCGTAATAAAAAATTCTGCATCATGGTGGCAGCTATTTGAACAGAAGCGCCGCGCCCGGTATGAATTCCATTCTCTTTTGAAAGAAGGAGATCAATACAGATTAGGCGAAGCAACTGTAACGCTAGCCAAATTTGGAGTTGAAGGAAAACAAGAAGTTGCACAGAAAATTGCAGAAGCAGATGCGCGACGAGAGAAACGAAAACAACAACAAACCGAATACGGCGAAAAAATAATGTTGATGAGCCCTGAAGAACTTTCGGAATTCAAAATTCTGGAATGGTTAGACAAAAGAAAAAAACATGAAGAAAAATTAACTGAGATCATGAATCAGCCCGACGGGGATCAACCTAGCGGGCGGAGAAAGCTAGACGCATGACCGGGGGAAAAAAGCCCCCAAAATCAGGCAGGGAATCTAAGGATATCAAGATGTTGCAACCAGCGCACAGTGCAAAAAACCCATCTTTTGATGGGGTTTCGCCCCAAATCAAGCGTCTTTATGGGACTGCAATGGGGATTGTTTCGAAGGAATTGAAGCATTTAAAGCTTCGAGTGATTGGTTCAAAGCTCGATTCAAAGGATGCTTCGGACCTTGTTGCTTACGTAAAGCTCTTGGGCGAAGTGAAGAAACAACAATTGGACCTTCACGCGATTCGAGAAGCCGCAGAAGCAAAGGCCCGCGAAGTAATGTCCGACGATGAAATAGAAAAGCAACTGAAGGAACTTCTAAAGAAGGGGAAGAAATGAATTACTGTCCAGACTGTCATATGAATTACATCGGTAACTCCCACACTTGTTCTCTTTCCGAAGATGCCATAGCGGAACCACTTCCCGCTTATTGGGCGAGAGTTCTTATGCAACTAAGCTCAGAAAATGGCCGTCTCAAGGCTGAAAATGAATTCTATCGAGTAAAAGAAGAAGGGAAACAATGAGCCGTAGAAAGATTCGAAGCGAGCTTACAAGACAAGACAAAGAAGATCTCAAATGGGGACTGCGTGCTTTCTGGCGAGAACTACATATTAAGAAAACTGGCTGGGTTAGAAAGCCATGGGTTGATCGGAAAGAAGAGAAACGAAAACTCCTAAGAATGGCCTTTGGCCTTAAGGACTAACATGTGGACAAAACATCCCTCTTTCGAGAATTACAAAAACGCCACGGCGTCTCTGTTCCATTTGCTCTTAAGGAATATCTCTTTAGGGAGCAGTTGGCTTTTGTGCAAGATCCTGCTCCGTTCAAGATTGCGGTCACTACCCGCAGGGCAGGCAAATCTACTTCTTGCGTTGCAGACCTGACTTTCACTGCCGTTGATAATCCTAATTCAGTTTGCCTCTACATTACTCTCTCTCGAAAGAATGCCAAGCGCCTTGTCTGGCCAGAATTTAAACGGCTGAACAAGAAATTCCATCTTCGGGGAATCCCCAACGAGTCGGACCTTTCAATAACCTATTTGAATGGCTCTGTGATTTATCTGCTCGGCGCTAAAGATCGCTCCTCCATTGAAGATATGCGCGGACTTCCCGTGAAGAAGGCATACCTTGACGAAACCCAAAGTTTTCCGGCCTACATCAAAGACCTAATCGACGATGTGATTGGGCCATCTCTCATGGACCATGCGGGAACTCTTTGCGTGATTGGAACTCCCGGCCCCGTTCCCGTTGGTTATTTCTATGACCTAACAAAGAATCCAGAGTGGTCTCACCACTTTTGGTCGTGGAAGGAAAATCCTTACATCCCGCCTGGAATGCTAGATCGCGAATTAAAGCGTAGAGGCGTCACCGTAAAGGATCCATCAATCCAAAGAGAGTGGTTTGGGAAATGGGTCATCGATAGAACAAGTCTCGTATTCCAATACGATAGCGCCATCAACGATTACACGGAGCTGCCAAAAGCTGAGTGGACTTTTATCCTTGGGATAGACCTTGGTTTTGACGACGCGGACGCCTTGGCGGTTCTCGCCTATCAGGAGTTCGGTGACACGACCTATCTCGTCGAAGAAATGATAACGCCTCACCAAGACATAACCTCTCTTAGAAAACAGATAGACAAGCTTCAAAAGAAATACGACTTCTCTCGAATAGTAATCGACACGGCAGGGCTAGGCAAAAAGATTACTGAAGAGATATCAAAGCGTTATAAGATTCCCATGATTCCTGCCGATAAGAGTAGAAAGCTTGAGTATATAGAGCTCTTTAACGACACGCTAAGGAATGGTAAGTTTAAAGCGAAACCCTTTTCAAAGCTCTCTCAAGATTGCAATAAGGTAGAATGGGACCGTGATAAATCAACGCCTGACAAAAAGATTATCTCTGACAGATTTCATTCTGATATTTGTGACGCCGTGGTGTACGCGTGGAAGGAAGCGTATGCTTACGCGTTTGAAAAGAAGCCGGACTCGCCAAAGCCGGGAACCTCGGAATACTTTAAACAACAAGAAGATGAAATGTTCGACGGCGAGTTTGAAAGAATTTCAAAGATAGAAAATGGGGAGGACGACTAGTGTGTACTTTTACTGACGCTTGGAAGAGGGCAAACATTCCAAATGAAGCCTTCACCAATCCTAGGATTGATGAGAAGGATTTAGAAATCTACTATCCGAAATCAAAGAAAACGCATACCATTACGAATAAAGGCGCTCAGATTTTTCGGGTAAAAAAGTACATGCGCCCTTGGTCCGCGATTCGGGAGAGTTTTATCAGAGCCGTGATGGTCGATTGCATACATGATTTCCGGCCTGTCTCCGCAGACAGAGCGGAATGCAGGAAGTGTTTACAAAGTAGGGATTTCGCGCAACCCGCTAAGCGTCCGAATGCGTTTCATGCACACCCCTTCGCTTGCCATGATTGCAAGAAACCTTTCTCCTGCGATGAAGCGCCAGGCTGGTGTCAGGAGTGTCTTGATAAAGCTGCGGCATCGGCAGATTCCACTTTGTATGGAATCAAACGGGGCAGAATTCCAGGCTCCGACGATTGCCATTGCGTCTCAATCCTGAACGGCCATGAGAACGGCTGCGCGTTTAAGAGGGATTAGTCGAGGTCGAGCTTAACGGAGCCCATGTACCTAGCGATACCGGGATGTGGGTCTTCTAACAATTTTCCATCAAACCGCAACCACTCAGTTGATTCATGCCGTTCCATAAGATGTGTTTGATATTTTATCCAATCTAAAAAATCTCTTTCGGTCATTCCATTTAAAGCTTCATATACAAGAAAGGCTTGTGTGAGAATCGGGATTACTGGCTTTTCCTTTTCTTTCCAATAACAAGCATCTTCAACTTGTAAAGATATAGTGATTTGGATGGCGTCCATGCCATCCGCTCGCCAACAATTGAATCTCGAGCCGGGCTTATATTTTAATTTCGAAACAACATCGATTGCTTCGGCTTCGGTCATGGCTTTTTAATAATCTGTCGAAGTAGACTTAAAATCTCATCAAGCTTGCAGAGAATCTGGTATTCGTAATTGGATTGGTCTTGTCTCTGTGGAATTTGTTGGTTCTGCCAGCCAGGATGGGTCTGTTGCCCCATTAAAGGTGCGCATGAAGGACATTGTTGATAAGCGTGACGCCAGCCGTGGGGTCCACAGGTAACGCTCATTGAATCCTCTTCGCGTTAATAACGCAACTGTACTGCATGCCATTGTCGCAATGGAGTAGTTCCATACCACAGTTGTGATAGTAATAGTGGCATGAAACCTTTTCGCCTGATTGAAGGATAAAAGAGCTCTTCTTATTGCAGTCACATCCCACAAATACTAAAAATACTAATATTAGTGTTTTCATTTCTTAAGCCTCGAAGCTTCTAGGATGGGAAGGCCTGCTTCAGTTGGAACGTAGATAACTTGATGCTCTTTGGAGTTTTCAAGGTTTTGAATCCAAAGATATCTGAGATATGCCTCGTTACCTTTTAAGCTATCGCCGATTATTTTGTTGGCTTGAGCGGCTCCCTTAGCGCGACTTACATCGGCTTGAGCTAGAAGTTCTGCCGCCTCCATCTTTGCTTTCGCTTCTGCTACCGCAACCTCTCGCGAAAACGAGGCATGAGCAAGTTGCGCCATTCCTTCTTGTCTAGAGCTATACACTTGATACTTCGGGCATCCCCACATGCAAAGCGAGATTAATCCACACAACAACATGAAAACAACTGAGATGTAGCTTATCGCTATCTTTGCTTCTTTTTCCATGAATCCTCCAAAAGTCGCCGCCGAGTCGACTCTTCACATTAATCGCCCGGCGGCTATCAATCCCGTGCTGTCAGCCTCGGGTCGAAATTAAATTCTGTTCTTTTAAATCTTTCAAATACCAGCCTAAGAATTGTAGCACGGCTTCTTCAACTGAATCACCCTGGTAGTGCATGACTCTGTCGTCCGCGAAAACCTCATAGCCCAAAGGGATTGTCTGTATGCGGCAATGGCCATCCCTGAAGAGCTGGAAGAACCACGTGATGGCGGTCATGGATATTCCAGATTCTTCGGCACTATATGTTGTCTGCGATCTTCCCCATAAGGTTTTAAAATTAAGATCATTCCTCCAACTTCTTTTAAGAAATTCTGGACCGCTTCTGAAGGAGTTTTTCCATTGCCATATTTGCCTCGAAGCATCGGGTCACCAACATGTTGTTTAAATTCCCCGGTTTCCCATGAAAATTCTCCATTGAAGACTCCAAACCAAGCACTATACCGATTATCTTGAGCGGGATAACGCTTAATCAGTAGTTCAATATGTAACGTATCTAACCAATCTTCTAGCTTCATTTCGGCTTCCCCGGACATGTTTTGGTTATTTTAGGATAAGCGTTTTTTACAATAAGACAATTCTTACACGCCTTGTATCCCGCCTTCCATCTAATCCAAATGTGTTTCATAAAAGTTCTGGGTGTTCTATTTTTAATTGGTTATAACAATCGTCGCAAACACTGGCTTGATCATCTCTTTCAAAGAAATCTTCACCGAAATTCTTTCTAGCTTCTTCACGCATAGCATCTTCGGCATCCCAATTCTTTTCGTGAAGAGTATTACACATATCACATTTAAAATGGGTGGGTCTTTCGCTCACGAGTATCCTCCGCCTAATAGCCAGAATAGAAATACACCCCAGCCAATGATTCCTATGATGCAGGTGACTTGGAGGAAGTGGTCTTTCATTTCTTACATTTCTCACAAATTCTTAGGTAAGGTTTACCCGTTTCCTTTACATAGGTTTTATTGCAAATCGCGCATACTTTTGCGTAGGTCATTTCTTTGTTCCGTATTTCTCGAGCCATTCTTGTGCGCATTCGATTAGATGTGGATAAATCGGTCTATCGTGCTTCGGATCTGCTTGAGTAGATGCCGCCATTCTCACAATTCCCATAGCTTCTTTCAGGGCTTGGGATTGTTGTTTAAATTCCAATAAAAATGCTTCTGCCGCTGCTGGGACACCTTTTTTCTTTATGATGAACCACCCGCCGTCCTTTTCATCCCACGGCCATTGGTCTACGACTTTTTTAGGCTCTTCATTCTCCTCCGTCAGCTTCACGACGGCTTCGGCGAGGTCAAAAACACAAGAGAACGGATACCAGTCATTGTAGTTCCCGGATTCAGGAAAGGTATCAAGTGCCCGAGACTTTCTTGCGTCCAAAACTTCTTTCGCAATTTCGAGTGCGGATTTCATTGTTTAATTCTCGTGCTTTCACACCCAAAACAAAAACCAAATGGTTTATAGATAATAAAAACTATTTCTTGGCAGCCTGGACATTTCATTCTAATCATTCTTCACCAATGCTTTGCACATTCCACTTTTCATCCCACGGCCGTTGGTCTACGACTTTTTTAAGCTCTTCATTCTCCTCCGTCAGCTTCACGACGGCTTCGGCGAGGATTTTAAGTATTGTTCTCGTTAAAAAATCATGTAATCTTGTGTTTGCTGGATTTTGATTTTCATATCTAGTGCCAAACCGGCCATCCGAAAAAATAAGCAATTCTTGAAGTTCTTTTGCAATTTGTAGTGGGGATTTCATTTGGGTAAAATGGCCCCACAAGTTTTGCAGTATAAATTTCCAATTGACTCTGCTCCACAAATGTAACACTTGGCTTTTTTCACTTTATCTCCTCCCCAATCTGTTCAACGTTGTATAACAATGCGGTGTGGGTATCTGTGCAAACATTGTACCCATTCCAACCTTCTGCGGGTTCTGGAATTCCATACACCCTCGGCAACGTCTTCTCATGCGCTTCTAAGAGTTCGTTGGCTTTATTGGCAGCCTCTATGCATTGGCTATTATCCCTGTCTCCTATTTCGGTGCAGTAAACATCAAAATCCTCTGGCTTGAATCGGAATCGTCTCATGGCATCCTTTTTAAATTAGTTTCGGATAATTTAAGAATAAATTCTCTTAAGCGCTGGTTTTCTTGTCTTAACTCTTCAAAAGAAATTTGCCACCTGTTTCCGCGTTCTTTCCACATTTCAGATTCGGTTTTGGTTTTTATTAACTCCATTGATATTTCCCAATTCTGTCTAGCAACCAGCTCCTCTTTATTTTTCTTATTAAGCCATTTCATTTCTTTTTGTTTGGAGAGCCACAGGCTTCACAAACTCCTTGGCTAATATGTTTAGCTTTTATCCCTTTGTTCCAACAATCTTGGCAGACATACGTATAGTTCATTTCTTCTTCACCTCGATGAATTCAATCCAATCTTTCTCTTGCTTGGTATTCCTATTCCAAACCTGCCATGAATCCAGTCCGTTATAAAACGATTTATATGATGCTGGGTCCATCCAAACCCTCTTCCGCTCTTTCTTCTTCAAGAGACGGCATTGTTTGGGGTGAAATGCTACACTTCCACGACCGTAGTCTACCAATAAATATTCTGTATCTAATGGGGCTCGTGATGGTAATCGTTGTATATCTGTTACAACTCCTAAAAGTCTTACCGGAATTCCTTCTGAACTCATATACACCACAACTTTATCGCCGATTTTGAACTTCACATCTTCCCCGCATGAATCTGGGCTACGACAAACCAAATAAGAGCGCCGCCAAGAAAAACCATGCAGCCGCCGATATACTCGATAATCTTGTCTGCGGTTTTTAAGTCTTGCTCAAGTTTGAAAATCATATCGGCCTGCTTCTCCGCGATGCGCTGTAGTTCTTCTTGTGGAGTCATTTACATTTCTCCACGGTTTTTTTATGACCTTCAACCGCTTCATCCCAAGTATGATATCTGAATTGTTCGCCGTCATACTCGCCGCCAAACACCATTGTCTCAAAAAGAACTGGTTGCTGATCATCAAGAAAGGAATGATCGATGGCTAAAAACACTGTGCTCACTTGGCAATCTGCGAGATTAGTCTTTTTTACTATTCGGGCCCCTATATCCTCAAACTGTTTCGCCCATTTGTGAACGTCTGGCTCTACAACGACGTTGTGGTTTTCATCTAAGATGTAGTAAAGAGGTTTCATATTCTCCCCCAAACGATTCGCCAGCCGGTAACCTTCCCGAGACATTTAACCCACGGATGAATCGGAATTCTTTCTCATCAAAAAAAGGCTCCAAAACTTATGGGCACTGGCGAAGCCCATAACGTAATGCAATGCACTTAATTCGTCAACCGCACCGTTTTGTCTCAATTACACAGTATTGAACCAATATATCGAGGTTTTTTTGCCAGTTCTTCCATTTTTGAAGAAAAAAACGCAAGTCGGAGTCGCAGTCGATCACAGATTTGCGGAAGCAGTCAGTCCGGGCCTTCTTGAGGCTTCAGCCGAACTTATGCGAGCCGTCGAAGCTAAGGACGCACGCTCTGTCGCCCTGGCGCTTGAGAGCGCTTTCTACCTTTTAGATTCCATGCCCCATGAAGAGGGCCCTAACGAAGAAGACGAAGAGGGTGACGAATGAAAAACCGACCGGACTTGGCTATGGCCTACAACATGAAGAAAAAAGGAAAAGTCGGATGCCCCGATTGCATGGCTAAGGGCGGAAAATGTATGGCCCACGGCGGAGAAGTTAATGAGGAAATGCATCCTGAGCATGAAGAGTCGATGCCTTCGGACATGATGCGCGATGAGAAAATCGAATATTCCCCTGGCGACAACCAATCAGAAGTCGCAAAGCTTGCCCACGGCGGCCACATCGATGAAGACGATGCCAGAGACACAATGGAAATGGAACGCGATGAAGAAGATGAAGACGTTTACTATGCGGGCGGAGAAGTAGAAGCCAGAAAAGTTGGAATGCCGCAATCCGATAAAGCCAAATATGCTCAGGGCGGATACATCCAAAAGGATGTCCGCCAAACACAATTAGAAGAGGCACAAGCAGACGATCACGCAGAGCCCAGTATTCTGCAGCAAATTCTTGACGATAGAAAACGCCGAAAGCTTGCCGAAGGCGGATATGTCACAGAGCCCGTAAGCGATGATTTTGAAACGCGCATCAATATGGAACCCGTCCATACCCGCGAAGATGAAGAGCACGACGTAGAGTCCAGCTCCCTGGACGATCAATCCCTCGTTGGCCAAATCCTTAAAGAAAGAAAAATGAAAAGGCGGTCATAATGACCACAAAAGAATTGAAAGAGCTTTTAAAGCTTTTGCGCGCCCAAGGCGTTTTGAAATACGAGAGTTCAGATCTCAAATTAGAACTTTCCGAAATGGTGCCCGAGTCCAGGTCTTCGCAGGAATCTTCTAGCGCGCCACAAGAAAAAACCTGGGACGAAATGACCGACGAGGAAAAGATGTACTACTCCTCAGGCGGTCCAGTTCCAACGGTTCCACAAGAGCAATAAAGTATGGCGCTAAAAACCTCCATAAAGCAAAAGCCCGAGAGAGTCTCAAAGACTTACAAGACAAAAGACTCGATGTTTATTGGCAATAAGGGCTTTCGTTGGTGGGAAGCTAAGGATGATACTCAGCGCGCCGAAGAACTTTGCAAAACTGTCGCATATCTTAAACAAGGCCAAGCCTGGCGACAAAGAGAAGCCGCGCAATTTGCAAGACTTTATGGCGGCCAGTCCCTTTATTCTTTTGTTGGAGCAAATCTTTCAAAGCTAGATTCCCAGTCAACCCTTCCCCCAAACCGACCGACGTTCAACTTGGTTTCAAGTGTCGTCGATACCCTCGTTAGCCGCCTCACACAGAACCGCCCCACGCCCGTCTTTTTGACTGACAATTCTGATTACAAAGAAAGAAATCTTGCAAAGAAACTAAATAACTTCATCCTTGGGGAGTTTTATCAGACCAAGGCCTATGAAGTTGGCGAGTACATTCTAACCGATGCACTTGTTCAGGGGACTGGCTGCCTTAAAATTCACCGCTCTCAAGATAGAAAAAAAGTCGCAATCTCGAGAGTTCTTCTCACGGAACTCTTTGTAGACCTTCAAGAATCTGCCTTTGGCGATCCAAGACGTCTCTATCAAGTCCAACTTTGGGATAGGTCCGTCCTTGAAGCAACCTTCCCGAAAGACAAGAAAAAGGCTGAAACCGCGGAGAAGGCGACAATCGATAGTTCAACCGACGCCTCCAAAACGGTATCAGACCTAGTCATGGTTGTTGAAGGTTGGTCCCTTCCCTCCGGTGAAAATTCTGGCGACGGTTACCACTCGATTGCTTGTAGCTCAGGCGAACTTTTCGGAGAAGTTTGGGATAAACCCGATTTCCCATTTGTCTTCCTTCATCACCACAAGCGTCAATTAGGATTCTGGAGTAAGGGAACTGGCGAAGCGTTGATGGGAACGCAGTTAGAGCTGAACTCACTTCTGGATACCATTTCCAAATCCATTAAACTCTGCGGCGTTCCACGTGTGTTCTATGAAGAAGGCTCAAAAATCAATAAGGCCAACTTCAACAATAAAATCGGTACTTGCATCCCATACAGAGGATCCGCCCCGATTTTCCACACCGCACCTTCTAATGCCGAAGACCTTTATGAAGAAAGAGATCGCATCATTAAATACGGCTTCCAGCAAGAAGGCCTCTCGATGCTATCCGCAACTTCTCAAAAACCCGCCGGTTTAAATTCGGGCGAAGCGCAAAGAGTTTACAACGACGTGAACGCAGAACGGTTTGCAGCTTTGGAGCGCAGATATTCTAATTTTTACGTGGACTTAGCTTATCACGTCATTGACGAGGCAAAAGACATCGCAGAAGAGTTCGGTGCCTATCAAACGATCTACACAGACCGCCGAAAAGGAACCAAGTCGATTGATTTGCCAAAGCTCACACTCCTAGAAGATCCATTCGTCATTCAGGCCTATTCGGAATCCTCACTTCCAAAGGATCCAGCGGGAAGACTCGCAACGGTCACGGAATGGATTCAATCCAACATGGTCTCAATCGAAGACGGCATGCGCCTTCTCGATTTCCCGGACCTTGGTCAAATCGAGACATTAAAGAATGCGATGCAAGAAAGAATTTATTGTCAGTTGGACGACATAGTTGAGACGGGGAAATTTGAGCCGCCCGATGAATTCATGTTTATTCCCAAATGCGAAACTATCGTGACCCAATACATCAACCTCTACGCAACCTGCAAACTTGAAGAGACGAAGATGCAGAAGCTTCGCGATTGGTGGACAAAATTACAGGATTTAAAAACCGCAGCTATGCCGCCCCCTCCAATGGGAGCCTCGGCTCAGCCGCCGCAGCCAGCAAATGGACTTGCTGTCCCGCAATCTCTTCCACAAAGCCCAATGCTGCCTCAAACACAAGCTGCCGCCTAATTTCAAAAACCAAAACGAAGCGACGTTTAAACCACAAGGAAGTTACCTATGGCGCTAAACATCACGCCCAAAGCTAAGAGTAATCCATCAAATCCACAACCTGTCGCAACGCCCCCGGCGCGGCCACAAGTGAATTATGGAAAACCCACAACAAGTTCGGCAAGAGTCGCAGCTCTTAAAGACAAACTGTCAAAAGCTCCGCCTCCAACACCACAGGCTCCCAGACGCGCTGGGAGCTCTGCGCGCGCTGAAGAATATGCCGCTCTTCAAAAATTTCCAACTCCCCAACCGCAAGGCAGAACCTCCGCGCGGCAAGAAGCGCCAACTGAATTTCCCCCGCAGCCTTCAGGCTTAGCACCCGGAGCCGTCGCACCAGAATTGTCTCAATCAAACAATAATGTTGAGCCTCCGGCACAGGTTGAAGCAACCAGCCAACCCCTGAGTCCTCAATTCGTCGCTCTCGCAAAACAAGAGAAGGCGATACGGAGAGCCCGGCAAGAGCTCAAAATGCGCGAAGACGCCTTGAAGCAACGTGAGGCTGAGTACGTCCCAAAATCACTTCTAACTTCTGACCCATTAAAAGCCCTTACCGAAGCAGGCGTCACTTACGATCGCTTGGTTGAATTACAGTTAAACCAAGTTGCCCCAGATCCCAATCAAGCCCTTTTGGACAAGATTGCATCTCTGGAAGCAAGACTTGCTGGCGTTGATGAGCAATTCACTAAACGGGATTCTCAACAATATGACGCCGCAGTTAATCAGATTAGACGAGACGCTAAGCTTTTGGTCGACTCCGATCCAGCGTTTGAAACCATTAAGGCCACGGGTCAAACCGAGCACGTAGTGGAACTGATTAAGCAAGTCTTCAACGCAGAAGGCGAAGTTCTTCCTGTAGAAGAAGCCGCCCGTCTTGTTGAAGAAAAACTTGTGGACCGCGAGTTCAAAAGATTCGAGTCCCTTGGAAAACTTGCCAAAATCAAGTCGCGCCTGGCACCTCCGGCAGAGATTCCGGAAGAAGCAAGTCCCCTGCAGCCACAGCCAAAACAAACAACTTTAACAAACCAGGGGTCCGTACAACGGGCCCTTACTGCGCGGGAACGCGCAATTATGGCTGTCGAAAAACGAATGGCCGAAAAGGGGTAATTTATGAGTTTCGCAACAAGTGCGAGCTCGATTGCAGTTTTGAAAGAACTGTACGTAGACAATTCCGACTATATGAAGGATTTGGTCTATGCAAAAAATCCGAGTTTCGCTTTAATTCCAAAAAATGAGAGTTCCGAAGGGCTAGCGGGAAAATATATTCCTGTGCCCATCCAGTTTGCTGATCCTATGGGTCGGTCACACACCTTTGCAAATGCACAGGGAAACCAGACTCCGAATCAATACGATTCGTTCTTTGTCTATATCATCCAAGATTATCAGTTAGTCACGATTACAAATTTGCTTATCGAGCAAACTAAATCGAACGCTGGCGCATTCGTTGACGAAATGAAGCGTGAAATGGATGGCGGCATCAAGAACTTGTCTAACAACATGGCGTTTGAACAGTTCGGTTCGGGAACTGCAACCCGTGGTGTTATTGGTTCTGCAATCACGAATCCTTCAGGCTCGATTTATCAATTCACCCTCGCAAACCCACAGAACGTGGTCAATTTCGAAGTTGGAATGACAATTCAAGCTTCCGCTACAGATGGCGGCGCTCCAATCAATGCTGGAACAGACTTGGGAACAGTAAGTTCGGTTAACCGTTCTACTGGCGTTATCCAATTCACAGTATTAAGCGGTGCTCCTCAAACCAACTGGGCAATCACGGATTTCATCACTGTCCAAGGTGATATTCCAACAACTGGCGGAACAGGCTCAGGCCCACTCGGTTCTTCGGGATCTTATTTGGCAGCTTCGGGATTCAGTGCATGGCTTCCTGCAACAGATCCAGGTTTGACAGATAGCTTCTGGGGCGTGAATAGATCGACTGATCCAACCAGATTGGCAGGCCTCCGTTTTGATGCCAGCTCTTACAGTATAGAAGAAGGCGTTACGAACGGACTTGGATTTGCAAACCGCGAAGGTGCTGATCCGGACACGATGGTACTTTCTTTCCAGAGCTACACGGCTTTGGAAAACGCGCTCGGTGCAAAAGTACAATATGTCGATATCCACCATGACGAAGCAGATGTGGCATTTGAAGGAATCAGATTCCATAGCGCCTATGGCTATGTAACTGTTTTCGCAGATCGCAACGCTAACTACGTCACAGGATCCAACGTCGGTCTTTGTTTGACAATGGATACTTGGAAACTTCGGTCTCTCGGTAAGGCGCCTCATATCCTTACTTATGGACTCGAGGGACTCGAAGGATTACGCGTCGGAAATTCTGACGCTCTCGAAGTCCGTGTCGGCTGCTACTACAACTACGTTTGTAACGCTCCCGGCTGGAACTTGAGAATCATTCTCTCAGCCTAAAAGAAGTTCTCCTAAGCGCATTAACGCCCCGTGGACCTATGGTTCCGGGGCGTTTTTGTCTCAATTACACAATGTTGTAGCCCTAGGATTGTCCTTGGGACACGACTCGCCGAAGCGCCTGTCTTCGTTGCTGGGTAAAACTAACAGGCACTCTCAAGGACAAACAAATGGCAAACCGCAATTTCATGTCGAATAAGCTTTATCAATTTGAAGCTTATCCAGTTCTCCTCTCTTGTAATTTCGTCGTAGACGCCGCAAACGGCAATGGTCTCGGACTGCGCTCTTTAAAAGGTGCCGGAATCCTAAACGTATTCATGCACACAAGCGCCACACCTGGAAAAGGTAACGGCGGTTTTCTAAATCCAAATCCCGCCGCTGGCGTTATCATGGTTCAACTCCAAGATAACTATAACCGCTATCTTGGCGGATTTGACGGGCGCGTTTCTCCCGTAAGCGGAACACCGCTCACGTCCACAACCGCTCATACCGCATACACAATCGTTTCATTGGGAACCGCAACTCTTGCTCAATGGGTTGCTGCAGGCGTTCCGGTCGGAGTCACTCCAGCGGTTGGCGTAACTTTTATAGCGATCGCAACTGGAACAATCGGCGGAAGTGCCGCAGTTGAAGTTGTAGCTGCCGCAGGAAGTGCCGTTGATCACCTTGAAGTTATGGGCGATCCAAATACAACGCTCTCTTTGCAAAATAGCCCAGTAAACGGCGGCGGAATCATCATTCTAAATTGTTTCGAAGCTCACGTGGTTTCAGCTCCCGCGGATGGTTCAGTCGTAGGGTTGAGCTTCTATTTGAGTAATTCTTCTGTGACGGTAAAGGGTCAATAATTCCTCCTGTCGTCCCTTTTGCCTTACGGGAAATGATGGAAGGCCCAGCATAAAACACTGGGTCTTCCATATTGGGTGTATATGCCAATTGCAGCGCCGCCAAATTTAAATACGGTTTATCTTCAGCAAGGAAATGGACAGAATTTCTTATCTTGGAATGCAGTTCCAGGAGCCACGTCTTATTCAGTCCAACGATCCACGGATGGAATTAATTTCACAACGATTGCGACTCCTGCAATCAATAAATATCTAGACACTGCGGTTTCTCCTGCATTTCCAGGAGTCATTGGCGTTGTAAGCCAAGGAACGCAATACTGGTATCAAGTCGCGTCAGTTAATAGCTTTGGAACGTCAGGTTATGTTGCGCCAACCCCATCTTCAGTTGTTCCGTGTGTGGCGGGATTAAAGTCGCTTCAAGAGATTCGATTAAACGCTCAGCAATGCGCAGACAGGGTCAATTCGAATTTCGTTACCCTTCCTGAATGGAACACATTCATCAATCTAGCTGGCGATGAGCTCTATGACCTAATCACATCGGTCTATGACGATTACAACATGTATGAGCCGATTTATTTTACGACCCAAGGCTCTTTGCAGTCTTATCCGATGCCCGATGGCGTTTCTACTTTTCAAAATGCGGCAGGACAGAACATTGTTCCCCCGCCTATTTACAAACTCTCAGGAATTGACCTAGGATTAAACAATGCCGCCAACGGATTCGTCACAGTCCAAAAATACAACTTCATCGACCGAAACCGATATGTTTTCCCCAATACGGCTTCCACTATCTATGGAGTATTTGGGTTACAATATAGATTTGTTGGTTATTCAATCCGATTTATCCCCCAACCGTCCTCGAACCAACCCATCGGTCTTTGGTATATTCCGAGACGCCCACAGCTCCTCCAAGACAACGACGTTGCAGATGGCTTCAATGGCTGGACAGAATACATTATCAAAAGAGCGGCTAAGTACGCGCTTGATAAAGAAGAGTCGAACACTGATAAGCTTGATGCGCAAATTCTTTACCTAAAAACTCGAATCGAAGAATCCGCTCCAAATCGCGATGAAGGCCAAGCCGACACCATTTCTGATACCAGGGGCGCTTGCGGCATCGGTCCCGATGGCGGCGACGGTTGGAATCAACAAGGCGGGAGGGGATTCTAATGCAAAAGATTTTCCTTCTTTGCGGAGTCCCTGGAAGTGGAAAGACTTGGGTTGCAACCCAGCTCCGAGATAAATTCCATTATTGCGAGAATGACGATTACATCGGAAATGATTATGGCGCGGAACTCATCAAAGAATCTAGAAACGCACCTAAAGCGATTCTTGCAACATGCCCTTTTGCGGAGCGCGATCTTCGCGATAGACTTGAACGTGCGGGCTGCGAAGTTATACCAGTTTTTGTTTTAGAAGACGGCCAAACCGTTAGAAAACGTTATGAAGCCCGCGAACAACGGCCAATCCCAAGCCAACATATTACTCGTTCAATTTCTATTAAAAACCGTGCCAGCGAATGGGGTGCTTTTGGCGGAAAAAGCACAGAGGTTCTAGAATTCTTAAGGAAGGTGCCCGATGCCAGCACTTCCGACTAAACTCCCATATCCTCAGATGTTGACCAATTGGTCTGGAACTTTAAATCCGCTTCTTGCCAACTTGTTAACGCAAGGACAGCTTTTGCAATCCGTTCCCTTGGTTTCGGGATCAAATCCTGTCAATCACAAGCTGCAAAGAAAACTTATCGGCTGGTATGTCACCAGACGCAGGCAATTCAAAGTCACGGGAACTCCTACGGCTTACGATATTTACGACACTCAAGATTCTAATCAAACGCCCGAACTAACTTTAACCCTAACTTCATCCCAAGGAACTTCAACGAACCCCGTTCTTGTAGACCTCTGGGTTTTTTAAGGAATTGATATGGCTGGAAATGTAATCACCCCAAATATGAGCCTTATCGAACCTGGTATCGGCACCGAGCCGTCACCAACGTGGGCGCAGGATTTAAATACAGATATTTCCATTCTTGATTCCCATACTCACGCGCCAGGCAGCGGAATTCAAATTACTCCTGCCGGAATTAACATTAATACAGATCTTCCATTTAATGGGAATGGTGCCATTGGATTGAGATCAACAAGATATTTAGTTGAAGCAAGTCCTCTTTCTGGGGGGACGGATCTCACTTGCATTTCCGCAATTGGGACGAATGGAGATCTCTATTGGAATGATTTAGTTGGGAATAAAATCCAAATAACGGCATCCGGCGGCGTTGTTGGAACGCCTGGATCTATTTCGGGTCTTGTATCACCCGCTTCTGCAACCTGGGTTTCAGCAACGTCGACATTTGTTTGGAAGGCGACCGCATCCCTAGCCGCAAACATGGATTTTGCAACCGCTATTCTGAGATATCCCGGAAGTTATCCGACTCCATCCGGAACAAATTGGATAGCTCTTCAAGTGCCCAGCTCCATTTCTTCCGGCTATTCGTTAACGTTGCCGGGTCTTCCAGGCGCTACAAGCTTTACGTCCTTAGACACGTCCGGAAACTTTGCGGCAACGATTGCCACAAGCCATGGAATCACGGCAGCTAACATTGCAAGCCAAACCATTACTGCTACCGAAATCGCCAATGCGACAATCACCGGAACGCAAATTGTTTCTAATATCAATTTGCCTGGCAACACAGTTCAAGAGAACGGTCAGAATGTCGTTGTGTCAGCGGTCAACTCTACGACCAGCATGCAAACATATCGCGGCGTTATTAACGCGAACGGAACCAATTTAATCGGTGAGGGATATTCAATAACGCATACGGGTGGCACTGGATCTTATCTTGTTACATTTAATACCGCGTTTAGTGCGCTACCCACCGCTGTTTGCTCTGTTTATGATGCTGGTGGATACAACGGAAATATCTTGGCCATTATCACAGACGTGGAATTGACTTCTTTCACGGTAACAACCGGAACGATTTCCCCAAACAATGTTTCCGATGTTCCGTTTTCTTTTATTGTTATGGGACCGAGATAAATGGAGCTTCAAAAGACGCCCATTAATATTAATTTTCGAAGCGGCATAGACCGCAAGACAGATCCATATCAAATTCCTGCCGGTAAGTTCTTTTCTTTGGTGAATTCCGTTTTTGATTCTTTGGGAAGGCTCACAAAACGGAATGGCTTTCCGATGTTGACCCCATTGCCGAATGTGAACACTTCTTACCTAACGACCTTCAGCGAAGATTTGCAGGCGATTGGAAATAATCTCCTGGCTTATGCCCCTGGACAAAAAACGTGGATTCAAAAAGGTTCCACTTATCCCATAAGACTTTCAACAAAAACCCTAATCAGAAATTCCACGAATCAAAGCCAATGCGATACCGCAATAGCTGCGAATGGTCTTATTTGCACGGTTTATACAGATCAAACCCCAAGCTCTTTGGGCACGCCACAATACAAATATGCTATTGCGGATAGCGGCACTGGGCAAAACATTGTTTCCCCAACCGTAATCCCTGTTGCAACTGGAACGGTTACAAATGCGCCGCGAGTGTTCTTATTGGGGAATTATTTCGTAATCGTATTTGAAAATCTTATTTCTGCAACGCCAAATCTTCAATTCATTGCCATCTCGACGGCGAATCCAACGATAGTTACAGCAAATACCAGCATATCAACTTCTTTTACGCCTTCAACAACATTGGCATTTGATGGCTTTGTTGCAAACGGAAATTTATATCTTGCGTGGAATGGAGCATCTACATCTGGAATCAAAATGTCCTTTATCCAATCCAACTTAACCGTGTCGTCTACGGTTGTTGTAGACGCTTCACATTTCTCGACTTTGATGAGTGTGTCGGCAGATCTAACACAATCAACGCCTGTTATTTGGGCAACTTATTATAATTCTGGCACAAGCACTGGATACACTCTAGCTGTAGACAGCAATTTAAACTCCGTGTTATCACCAACTCAGATAATTTCATCCGGGACGGTTTTAAACCTTACTTCTGCAGTTCAGAATTCGGTTAACACGGTCTTCTATGAGGTTTCAAACAACTATGGCTACGATTCCTCCATACCAACCCACTTTATCGATACGAACACTATCACTCAAAGCGGCACCGTTGGATCTCCGACTGTTTCGATCCGTTCTGTCGGACTCGCCAGTAAGGCATTCATCGTCGATGAAACAATTTATTATCTTTCTGCTTACTCTTCTACTTATCAGCCAACCTATTTTCTAATAGATGGTTCCACATCTAGGCAGGCTAACCCGATTATTGTCGCAAAGCTTGCTTACGGAAATGGCGGCGGATACCTAACAAAAGGCCTTCCCAATGTTGTGGTGTCTGGAACGCAAGTCGAAATCCCATATTTGTTTAAGGATTTAATTCAAGCCGTTAACAAAAACACCAATGTCCCTTCTGGATCGCAAGTCGCAGGAATCTATTCTCAGACTGGGATCAATTCAGTCACTTTCAACTTTGATACCACGGGCCTTCAGTCAACTGAGATTGGGAATAATCTAAATCTTACTGGCGGTTTTCTTTGGGGGTATGACGGCTATCTTCCGGTTGAACAGAATTTCTTTGTTTGGCCCGATAACGTGGAAGTTTCAACCTCGACTTCTGGCGGGAATCTCGCAGATCAACAATATTTTTACCAAGTCACATATGAATGGACCGATAACCAGGGCAACGCTTTTAGAAGTGCCCCAAGTATTCCGGTGTCGGTAACAACTTCTGGCGGCGGAACTTCAACCAATACAATCAATGTTCCCATGTTGCGCCTCACTTACAAAATTGCAAATCCAGTTAAAATTGTGGTCTACCGCTGGAGCACAGCCCAGCAAAGCTATTATCAAGTCACTTCTATTACAACTCCAACTATCAATAGCACAACAACCGATTCGGTAGCTATTACTGACACGCTAGCCGATGCAACAATCCTTGGGAACAACCTAATTTATACCACGGGCGGCGTTATTGAAGATGTTAATGCGCCATCTTCTAGCATCACGACTCTTTTTGACGACAGGCTTTGGCTAGTAGATGCCGAAGATACCAATCTTCTTTGGTTCTCAAAGCAGGTTATTGAGGCAACGCCCGTAGAAATGTCGGACCTTTTTACCTTCTACGTGGCGCCAACGATTGGAGCTCAATCATCTACAGGCCCAATAACCGCGCTTTTTCCGATGGATGATAAACTCATAATTTTTAAAAAGAATGCTGCGTATTATATTAACGGTTCTGGACCCGATAATACTGGATCTAATAATCAGTATAGCCAGCCGATTTTTATTCCTGGAACTGTTGGATGCGATAACCCACGATCCATCGCACTAATTCCAAGCGGATTAATGTTTCAGTCCGACAAAGGCATTTGGCTTTTGGGGCGTGATCTACAAATGCAATACATCGGTGCAGAGGTTGAAGCGTTCAACCAATATGTCGTGACTTCGGCAACCGTGATCCCTGGAACTACTCAAGTGCGTTTCGCGATAAGTAATGGCGAAATGCTTATGTACGATTATTTTGTAGGACAGTGGGGAGAATTCCAGGGAATTCCCTCTGTCTCAGCAACGCTGTATAATGATCTTCATACTATCGTCAATCAATATGGCCAAGTGTCCCAAGAGCTGCCTGGAACTTACCTAGACGGGTCCAATCCAGTCCTAATTTCTTTTGTAACATCGTGGCTCAATTTGGCAGGGTTACGCGGATATCAACGGGGATACTTCTTCTTCCCGTTGGGAACTTACTTAACACCATTCAAACTACAAACAACAATTGCCTATGACTACAATTCTAGTCCTTCTCAATACGATCTTATCACTCCGAATAATTTTAACTACGCTTACGGTCTTGATCCTTATTACGGGGGAGATGGCACGACTCCTTACGGCGGAATGGGGAACGTAATCCAACAAAGAATTTTCTTAGAACGGCAACGTTGTAAGGCCTTCCAAATAACAATGACTGAAGTTTATTACCCAAGCTT
>Ga0265338_10001520_pt1 | contig 37452 bp, 30 predicted proteins | sample 42126metaG_FD_193579 | JGI IMG/M metagenome (GOLD analysis project Ga0265338, IMG submission 193579) | Rhizosphere microbial communities from Carex aquatilis grown in University of Washington, Seatle, WA, United States - 4-21-26 metaG | ecosystem: Host-associated > Plants > Roots > Rhizosphere... | reverse complement strand
AATTCGCCCTGGAAAAAGGCAAAATGACCGGTGGCACCATCAACTATCCGACGGACTTGACGCCGTATATCAAGTTGAATTCGGCCAGCAGCATTCCTCCGTGTCCGGCGGGTGGCACATACCAATGTGGCACGGTCGGCATTAATCCGATCTGCAATCTGGCTTCTTCAGTCACTCCGCAGCACGTGCTGCCGTAATCAGTCAATCAATATCGAATTGGATTCATTGGCCCGAGGCGAATCGCTTCGGGCCTTTTTTTATTGAAAACCGCCATTTTAAAGGCGATTCCCGGCCGGTGAGGTCCCCGGTATTGGCACCCAGACTGCTAACCTATAAGGCAAGTTGTGGTTGCAACAGGCAATTCTGTGAGCAAAAATGTAATCATTGTAACCCGCCTGTTGATCCGCTCACGCCGCAATAAACGGAAAGAAAATAGCATATGAAAAGTACTAAGAACCTCCGCAGGGCAGGCTTCACACTGGTGGAAATTATGATTGTCGTGGCCATCATCGGCCTCCTGGCGGCAATTGCCATTCCCAACTTCGTAAAGGCCCGTGCCACTTCCCAAGCCAATGCTTGCATCAACAATCTGCGACAAATTGATGCCGCGGCCCAGCAATTCGCCTTGGAAGCGCATCTGACAACCGGCGGCACCGTTAACTATCCCACGGACCTGACGCCATACATCAAATTAAATTCGGCCAGCAGCGTTCCTCCGTGTCCGGCTGGTGGCACTTATAGTTGCATCACGGTCGGCGTTAATCCGACCTGCAATCTGGGCAGCGCAGTCACTCCGCAGCACGTACTGCCGTAATCAGTCAATCAATATTGAATTGGATTCAAAGGCCGGAAGCGAAAGCTTCCGGCCTTTTTAAGCGCAATCCCTGGAAACGGCATCGGCGGCAGTTGACTTCGCGAAGCGTTTGAAGTACGAGAAAAGCGACAATTCCCCGGTCACCCAAGCTGGACATGAGCGTCATTCTGAAAACGGAAAAATTGCGGGTCGAATTCACCAGCCGTGAATTTCGGCAAACCGCCAAAGTCGCCCTCAGCGGTCTCGATCTGGAGGTGAATGTCGGTGAAGTTTTCGGCTTTCTCGGGCCAAATGGCGCCGGCAAGACCACGACCATCAACGTCCTTCTTGGGTTCGTGCCGCCCACCAGCGGCGCCGCATATCTTTTTGGCATTGACGTGCGCCAGCCCATCGCCCGGCAGCAGATCGGCTATTTGCCGGAGATGACCTACTACTACAAGTTTCTTACCGCCGAGGAATTGCTCCGGTTTTACGCGCGCATTTTCGGCCTGCCCCGCGCGGAGGCGGACAAACGCATTGACCGGCTGCTCAAGCTGGTTGAACTGGAAACCGCGGGCAGACGCCCCATCAAATCCTATTCCAAAGGAATGCAGCAGCGCGTCGGCCTCGCGCAGGCGCTCATCAACAATCCCGACCTTCTGATCCTGGATGAACCGACCAGCGGCCTCGACCCGTTGGGTCGCATGAAAGTCCGCGAAATCATCCAGCGCCTGAAAAACGAGGGCAAAACCGTGTTCTTTTCGTCGCACGAACTGGGCGAGGTGGAAACCGTTTGCGACCGGGTGGCCATCATCAATCAAGGCGAGCTCAAGGCGCTGGGACGCGTCAGCGATCTGGTGGCGGAGCACCAGTCCAATCTGGAAAAGGTCTTCCTGGACATCATCGGGTATCAACCTCAATCCACGCCATGAATACGATTTGGGCCCTGGCCGGCATCGTCATCAAGGAATTGTATCGCCGCAAGGACTTTTACGTCCTGTTTGTCCTCACGGCGCTGATCACCATCGCCACCGGCATGGTCAATTTCTTTCATGACCCGAAAATCGTGCGTTACGTCAAGGACATCTGCATGTTGCTCATCTGGATTTCCGCGCTGCTCATTGCCATCGTCACCACGGCGCGGCAGATTCCCGCCGAACGCGAAAGCCGCACCATTTTCCCGCTGCTGGCCAAACCGGTCAGCCGCTGGCAGGTCATCCTGGGAAAATTTCTCGGCTGCTGGCTCGCCACTGGCATCGCATTGCTCGTCTTCTACGCGTTCTTTGCCATCATCACCGGCTCGCGCGAGCAGAACTGGCCCTGGCTGAGTTATCTGCAGGCCGCCGGACTGCAATGGGCCATGCTCGCCGTGGTCATTGCTCTGTCTCTCTTTGTTTCCATCGTTTCCGCCGCGCCGTCGTCCACGACCACGATCTGCTTCATCGTCGTCGCCGGCATTTTGCTGGTGGGCGGACATTTGAACAGCGTGGCGCTTAATCAGGCGGAACCGGTGCAAACCATTCTTTATACGATTTATTTTCTGATCCCGCACCTGGAATGGTTCGATATTCGCGACCGGCTGGTTTACGACTGGGCGCACCTGGTGCCATGGCGGGATTGCCTGCTGGCAGCGCTTTATGCGGCGGCTTACACCGGCCTGTTTTTGCTGCTGACCTGGCTCGGCTTCCGGCGCAAAAGCTTGAACACCTGATGAAGGCTTCCCCCTATTTGCTCCTGGCCCTGGTGCTGACGGCCTGCTTCACGCTGGCGACCGGCATTGAACCCCGTGCCGGCTCGTGGAGCAACCAGGCCAAGTCCAACAACGTCTTCAGCCTGCTGTTCGGCGACGGGCGCCGGATGTTCGCCAACCAGTTCTTTACCATGGCGGACGTCTATTTCCACAGCGGCTATTACCCGTCCATTTTTGACGCGCGGAAGGAAGGAACCAAGGAAATCATCGCCGAGAGCCACGGCCATACCGACAGCGAGGAAGATGAACGGAAGGAGGATTTTCTCGGCAAACCGAAGGACTGGATTGACCGGTTTGGCCGCCATTTCCGCATCACCGAACACACGCATCTGGAACAGAACCAGGAACGCGAAATCCTGCCCTGGCTGCGGCTGGCTGCGGACTTGGATCCGCAGATGATCGAAACCTATACCGTCGGCGCCTATTTCATGTGCCAGCACCTCAATCGGCCGCAGGATGCCGAGGCGTTTCTCCGCGAAGGCCTGCGAAGCAATCCCGGCAACTACGAAATCCTGTTCGGGCTGGGCCGGCTCTATTATCAAAATTATCACGACACCGACCGCGCGCGAAATGTCTGGCAGCTCGCCCTCAACTGCTGGATGAAACAAGACTACCAGGACCAAAGGGAAAACCGGCTGGGCTTCGAAGAAATCACCGTAAACCTCGCCAATCTGGAACGGGATGCTGGCAATGGCGAGGAAGCCATCCGTTGGTTTCAAGCGACCCAGAAGGTTTCCCCCGCACCCAGGGCCCTCCAGAAGCAGATCGACGAAATCAAAATGAAAATGGCGGCGCCGTCCCCTGCACCAACCAATTCCCTCCGCTGAATCGGCGCGATTGCGCTTGGTTTTCTCCGCGCCGGTTTGGTTTAATGACGGCGATGAAGATCCGGCACGCAAAAATTTCGCGCCATACCAAAGAAACCCGCATCACCGTCAGCCTCAGCCTCGACGGCCGGGGGAAATCCTCGGTCAATACCGGCCTCCCGTTTTTCGACCACATGCTCACGCTGTTCGCCAAACACGCGACGATGGATTTGAGCCTCCGGTGCCGGGGCGACCTGGAAGTGGACGCGCACCACACGGTCGAGGACTGCGGCATCGCGCTCGGCCAGGCGTTTGCGGTGGCGCTGGGCGATAAACGCGGCATCCGCCGCTACGGTGCGGGGTTTCATCCCAAAAATCCGTTCACCGGCGAAGCCTACGTCCCCATGGACGAGTGCCTGGCGCGCTGCGTTATTGATTTCAGCGGCCGGCCGCATCTGGTCTGGCGCGGATTAAACGAGTTTTCCCAGAAGCGCATCGCCAAATCCGAAAAACTCCAGGACACATCGAGCGCGTTCCGCTTTGGCCTCGCGCGCGAATTCTTCCAGGGCTTCACCAACGAAGCCCGCTGCAACCTGCACCTGGAACTGCTTTACGGCGACGAGCCGCATCACATCGTCGAGGCGCTGTTCAAGGCGTTCGCCCGCGCCACGGACGCCGCCTGCCGGCACGACCCGCGCATTGCCGGCCAGTTGCCCAGCACCAAAGGGAAACTCTGATTTGTCGCCGTCGTCGGCACGTGAGTAAGTTGCATTTCAGAACCAAAACCCGGCTGGACACAACCTTGCATTCCAAACACGCTCAAACTGTGAACAGGGACGGGCGGCACAATGCGCTGCTCCAGCCCCTGTCCGGGTTTCCAGTGGAACCCTCCATCGAAGGTGTGCGGGGAGTGCCGTCGGCCAGCACTACCATGGCTGAATTGTGGTGACATCGTTCCCGAGAATCTCCGACCGGCGATATGCCTGGCTCTGTGCCGGCATCGTTCTCGCCGCCATCGCCCTGACCGTCCCCATTGCGGAGAGCGGGGTGAACGATGACTGGTCGTACACGAAAACGGCGTTCGACCTGGCGCAGACCGGACATCTGCTCTACAACGGATGGGGGGGAGCTATGCTGGGAGCGCAGGCTTACTGGGGCGCACTTTTCGTCAAGCTGTTCGGCTGCTCATTTTTGGCTGTTCGACTGTCCGTGGCGCCGCTGGCTGCGGGATGCGCAGCCCTGTTATACGTGTTGCACCGCCGCGCCAGCCTGCCACCCTCCCTGGCACTTTTCGGCGCACTGACCATCGTCTTGTCGCCGGTCTTCATTCCCAACGCCGCGTCGTTCATGACGGAAGTCCCCGCCTTGTTCCTGTTCCTGTTATCCCTCTACGGCTATGTCCGCCTCGCCGATGTGCTGGACGCGGCCGAACCATCGACATCCGGCCTGTGGGGATGGCTCGGTTTGGGTCTCTCCGCCGGGCTCCTCGGCGGCACCGTGCGGCAAATTGACTGGCTTGTCCCCCTGCTCGCGCCGGGCTTTCTGCTGGTGCGACGCCGGACCGTCCGGCAATTGCGTCCGGCGTTTGTTCCGCTCGCGGTTTCCACTCTGGCCGCGTTGGGCAGCACGATGGCTTTCTCCGCCTGGTTCAAGGATCAGCCGTACGCCATTCCCATGGGGGCGTTGCTGCTGTTTACGGTCGAAAACGCCCTGGCACGATTGTGCCTGGAGCTGGCCATGCTGATGCAGACGCTGGGAGTCATGATGCTTCCCCTGCTGATCACGCTTCCGATGCTGTATCGGCGGTGGCTTGCCGGCCAGCGACTGCCGTGGCTCCGCCTGGGCAACGCGCTTATTCTCGTGTTGTTCATCTGGTTTCTGGCCTGGCTGGGGTACAAACGGGCGTGGACGTTCCCCTGGCTCGGCAATACGTTCAGCGTGCAACCGTATATGACCGGTACCGCTCCGGCTCCGCCCGATTCAATCCCCACCACACTTCCGGTGAATGTCTGGAACACGGTCAGACTCACAGTCACCGCCCTGGTTTGCGGGACGCTCGCACTCTGGGTTGCCACCCGGAGGTGGCCACGCCAAAAATTCACCAGGGAAGAACCTCGCGACCGGATGCCGGTCGTCATCGGCTTGTTGATCGTCTTTTCGGCGGTTTACATTCCGGTGCTGCTGTTGAAGGGGCTGGTGCCCGGTGGATTTGGCCTCTACGATCGTTACCTGCTCCCGGTAATCCCGCTGGCAACGATGGGCTTCCTGCGGGTTTTTCGGCAATGGACGGACCGTGATCGACTTCCGCTGGCGTCCTGGTTCGTGCTCGTGCTGTTCGGCTTTTACGGCGTGGCGCAAGCCCATGATTACTTTGCCCAGTTGCGCGCGCAGGTGGCTGTGACACAGTTCCTGGAGCAGCGGGGCATTCCCCGCACCCGGATCATGGCCGGCTTTGAATATGACAGCTGGACGCAGCTGGCGGTGGCCGGCCATTACAATGATCCGCGCATCGAGAAGCCGGCCGGCAGCTACCGTCCACCGACAAACTCCCCCGGCTTTGCCACCCAGTATCCGCTCTGGATGTATACCCCGGCAGTGCATCCCGACTATGTGGTCGCGCTGGTTCGCCACCCGGACCTGCTGGTGACGGACCTGCCACCAACCGAATTCGGGTGCTGGCTGCCGCCGTTCCACCGCGGCCTCCAGGTGCAGGTGGCCGATCCGACGCTAGCAGCGGTAAGCCGGCTTCCGAGATCGCCCGCGCCGATGGCGGAGCACTGACGGCGCGGCAGCGCTGGCCAGTTGCCCGACACCAATGGGAAACTTTCATTTGCCGGCTTTGCGGAAAAGAATTGCTGGGGCGTCGGGCGCATCTCAATTTTTGGACAACCGGAAATACCATGTCCCAAGGGGACATTTTGAAAATAGCCCGGCGTTTAAACGCCGGGAAAAATAGGAAACGCGTCGAGTCCCGCAGGGACGGCTGAAATACAACGTTTCTTTCGGTCGTCCCTGCGGGACTTATGGCCAGGTTGGCACGTGTCCCGGCGTTGAAACGCCGGGCTATTTTCGAAGGTTCCTTCGGAACCAAACGGCTGCTTAAAAAATGGGATGCGCCCGGGGCGTAAACCACGCAATGTCATGCTCGACAGAAATTTCAGGCCGGCTTACAGTCGTTTTATACAACCGGACAGGCTGCACAACGGGCTGTCCATTATCTGTTAGGTGTTTCTCGTGCACGGTGAAGCAACGCATTCACATCATCGGAGGTCCTGGCAGCGGAAAGTCATACATTGCTGGGAAGCTGGCAGAGCGTTTCGGCATCCTTGCCCACGACCTCGACGACCTCTTTTGGGATTCCACAACTTCACGTTATGGCGTTCGTACCGATGCCTCGGAGCGCGACCGGAAATTGGCAGCTATCGTTTCCGGCGATGGCTGGATTATTGAGGGCGTTTATTTTCAGTGGCTCGCGCCAAGCTTCGATGCAGCTGATTTCATCGTTGCTTTGACCCCTTCGATTTGGCTTCGTCACTGGCGAGTGGTCAGACGATTTCTGTCACGCAAGCTCGGCCGGATTCCATCCAAACGCGAGTCGGTGACAGACCTTTGGCAGTTGCTTCGTTGGAGTCACACATACGACGCGGATAATCTTGTCCGCGCACGCAAGTTCCTGACCGAGCATGGCCGCAAATTGATTACTTGCAGGACATTCGACGATGTTCTCTTAGCGGCCGAAACGCCTGACAATTCGGTCTGGACGTTCGACAAGAATGTGAAAACGAAGCTACGAGTTGCGACGCAGAACGACGCTGAGGCGGTTGCCGCCATCAATCTGCGCTCCATTTTTGAGCTTTGCTCCAGCGCCTACGATCGCTCAGAGCTTTATCGCTGGGTTGGCAACCGCACAGCGGATAATTTTCGCAAGAACATCGAACTGGGCCAGATACATATTGCGGAGAGCGATGGCCAAGCGGTTGGTTTTATCGATGTTGTTCCGGGAGAGGTTCTGGCGATTTACGTTTTGCCGGGCTGGGAACGAAAAGGGATTGGATCGTTTCTGCTCATGGCAGCGGTGGAGAAAGCACGCATTCCCAATCGGTCAGTTATGGTCGCAGCATCACACAATGCGGCTCCGTTTTATGCGAAGCACGGATTCCAGAGCGTGAAAGAAGTGACGCAGAGTCGGAACGGCGTAGATCTATTGTTTACGCAAATGGAGATGATAAAGCCGACACGAGGATAGAGTGCAAAATTTCCGAATCTTGCTGAAAGACAAAGACGCCCCGCGGCTTCCCGCGGGGCGTTTGTGATTCCAAATTCTTCAGGAGCCGACGCTGGCCAGTTCCTCGTTGTTTTCCACGTTCACAATCTTGAACTGCTCGGCGTGCATGCCGGTGTCGGCGCGGAATGACAGCTTGCCGAAGTAGCGTTTTTCCATCTCGATGAGATGCTTTTCGTCCTCGGTGCGGAGCCGGTCCAGCACCGTCGGATGCACCACAATGCGGAGCTGGAAGTCCGACTCGTCGCGGGTGCGCTTCTTCAGGATTTCCTGGAGCTTGCGCTGGATTTCCACGCTCATGGTCACGACGCTCTTCACCTTGCCGCGGCCCTTGCAATACGGGCAATCGTCGTACACCGCCGACCGCACGCTTTCGGTGTGCCGCTGGCGTGTCATCTCCATCAGGCCGAGCTGCGAGATGGGCAGAATATGGGTCTTGGCCTTGTCGCGGCGCAAGCCTTCCTTGACCCGCTGATACACGGACTGCTGGTCGCGGCGCGACTTCATGTCAATGAAATCGAGCACGATCAGCCCGCCCATGTTGCGCAGCCGGAGCTGGCGGCAGATTTCCTCCGCCGCCTCGAGGTTCACCTTCAGGATGGTGGATTCCTGGTCGCGGCTGCCCTTGTGCCGGCCCGTGTTCACGTCAATCGCCACCAGCGCCTCGGTCTCGTCGATGACGATGTAACCGCCGCTGCGCAGATGCACCTGGCGCGAAAAGGCGTTCTCGAGCTGTTTGCTGATGCTGAAGCGGTCGAAAATCGCCTGCGCATCGGCGTAGAGCTTCACCTTGTCGGCGGCGCGCTTGGAGATTTTGCTGACCATTTCGCGCATCCGGTCATGGGCCTTCTGGCTGTCCACCACGATGCGTTCGACGTCCTCGGTCAGAAAGTCGCGCACGGTGCGCTCAATCAAATCCGGCTCCTGGAACACGCAGGTTGCCGGCGGCTGTTTCTTCATGCGCTCCTGCACGCCGTTCCACTCCTCGAGCAGCAACGCCAGGTCGCGCACAAAATACCTCTTCTGCTGGCTTTCGCCGGCGGTGCGCATGATGACGCCCATGCCGTCAGGAATCGCCAGCTCGCGCAGGATTTTCTTCAACCGCTTGCGTTCCTCCGGATTTTCAATCTTGCGGGAGATGCCGGACTGGTCCGAATTCGGCAGCAACACCAGGTAACGTCCCGGCAGCACGAGATTGGTCGTGATGCGCGGGCCCTTGGTGCTGATCGGACCCTTGGTCACCTGCACGATGATTTCGCTGCCCGGCGGATACAGCCGCGGGATGTCCTTCTGGGTGATCTTGGGCCGGTCGCGTTTGCGGCCTTCGCGCTCCACAATTTCCACCCCGCTGTCGAACTGGTTGGGCACGATGTCCCAATAATGCAGGAAGGCGTTCTTTTCGAAACCAATGTCCACGAACGCCGCCTTGAGGCCGTCTTCCAGGTTGCGGACCTTGCCCTTGAAGATGCTGCCGACGAGACGCTCCTCGGTGGTGCGTTCGATGTTGAATTCCTCCAGCCGGCCGTCTTCCAGCACGGCGACGCGCGTTTCGAGCGTCTCGGCGTTGATGACGACCTCCTTGTGGATTTTCTTCTCCGGCCGGATGAGCCGCTGAACCTTTTTTACCAGGTTGGTCGCGGCCATTTTGATGCTGTCCAAAATGCCTTTGGGCTGTTCGGCCACCGGCACCGGCTGGAACGGCTTTGCCTCCACCGCCTTGGCCGGGATTTCCGGCTTCGGCTCGCGAAGTTCCCTCGGTTCCCCACCGGCAACGGGTGTTTCCGGTTCCGGCGTTCCCTGGGGCGGGAGGCCGGCGGCAATGTTTTCGGCGCGTTCGATTTCGTACGCATGCCGCTTTTCAAATACCCGCTCGTTGCCGCCCTGTTCGGTCACCACTTCGGCGCGGGCCTGCACGGCCTCGCGGTCGGGTTTCTGTGGGTTCGGGCCGAGGCCGCCCTTGGGACGGAACCGCATTCCGCGGCGGCGCCGCGAAAAATTGTTATTGCTCATAGTCAGTATCCTTTTCGATGGATATACACGTTTTGCATCAAGCCCAGTGCGATCAACGAGCACAACACTGAAGATCCGCCGTAGGATAACAGCGGCAGTGGAACGCCCGTCACGGGCATGATGCGAATGTTCATGCCGATATTGATAAACACGTGGCTGAAGAGGAGCGTCACGACGCCCGCCGCCACGAGTTTGCCCAGGCGATCGCGCGCCTGGCCGGCGATTCTCAATCCTGTGAAGAGAACCACCGCATACAGCGTGATGACCATCACGCTGCCGACGAATCCTTCCTCCTCGGCAATCACGGAGAAAATGAAGTCGTTGTGAGCCACCGCTCGTGGCAAATATCCCAGGGCGTTCTGCGTGCCCTGCCGCCAGCCCTTGCCCGCCAACCCGCCCGAACCGACGGAAATCAGCGCCTGCCGGACGTTGTACTCGTCGTCCAGTTGCTTCTGCCGCATGCTTTGCAAATCCGCCGAGGTGGCGCCGGGCCGGGCAAAATGGGTGTAGTCCCTTCCAAAATATACCAGCAGCCGGTCGCGCTGGTAGGGTTGCATTGAAATCTGCCACCAGCCCGGCGGCAAAAACACCGCATCCACCAAAAATAGCGTGGCGAGCAGACCCACCACACCGATTAATTGCACCAGATAGTGTCTGGGAGTGCCGGCCACGAACATCATCACCAGACCCGTCGGCAACAAGACGAGCGCCGAACCCAGGTCCGGCTCCTTCAGGATCAGCGCCGCCGGCAGCAGCATGAGCCCGAGGCCCTTCCAAAAATTCACCGGCTGCCGCAATTCATCCTCCGGCCGGCTCAGGAAATGCGCCATCGCCAGAATGAAGGCCAGCTTGGCGAACTCACTCGGTTGAAACTGGAAAAATCCCAGGTCAATCCAGCGCCGCGCGCCGAAACGCATCGAACCGATGTGCGGAATCAGCACGGCCAACAGGCAAAAAATGGTCGCCCAATACACGACCAATGACCACCGTGACAGCGTGTGATAATCCGGCAGGCACAGCGCCACGCCGGCACCGATTCCCAGCGCATACCACACCACCTGATGCATCCAGGTCTGGTTATACCAGGGTTTGAGCGCCTCCGCGGCATTCGCCATGGTGGCGCTGTAAACGAACATGGTACCGATCAGCATCAGCCCGGCCAGCACGGCCAGTTGCAGCCGGTCGACCCGGGTTTGCGGTTCGTTGATCGGGGTGCTGATCATTTTAATTGGCCCCCTCCCCGCGCCGCGCCGCCATCGGAGCGGGTGCGTCCGGTTTTTCAGTGTTCACGATCGCCTGGTAAATGTCGTGCGCAATGGGTGCACAGACGAGGCCGCCCGAGCCGGGGTTTTCCGATTGCACCATGACCACAACGGCGTAACGCGGGTTTTCATAAGGCGCAAACGATGCAAACCAATAATCCCAGCGGGTCAGCTGGTTATGTTCGTTCTTGACCTGCGCCGTGCCGGTCTTGCCGCAGACGCGCAGCCCCGGCACCGGGGCAGCCCGGCCCGTGCCCTCCGGGTCTTCCGTTTCGGCCAGCATCGCGTCGTGCAGAATCTTCAAGCTGCGCGGATGCACTCCCAACCGGTCACGGACGATACCGGACGGGAAGATGACCGGCGCCTCACCGCTCGCCGGATCTTGCGGCTCGATGCGCTCAACCAGCCGGGGCTGCAGGACGTTTCCACCATTCGCGATGGCGGCATAAACCACGGTCATCTGCATAGGGGTGATCGCCATTTCACCCTGGCCAAAACAAATGTTCGCGGAATCGCCATCAAACCAGTTGGAACGGATCCGCTTTTCAGTGGGAAAATTCCCCGGCGATTCCTGTTTGGTCGGCAGCCCCATGCGCTGGCCCAGGTGAAATTTTTCGGCCAACTGGACGATCTTCTGGATTCCGGTGCGCATGCCCACCGTGATGAAATACGCGTTGCTCGAACGGACGATAGCCCGGCGGAAATTGTAATCGCCCGGCGGCACCGTGTCCTGAAAGGATTGCTGGCCCACCATGATGTAACCGTGACGCGGATCTTTCGGCGACGGCGCCACGGAGATCGTCGCGTTCGGATCCAGGCCGTTTTCCAGGGCGGCGAGACCGACCACGGGCTTGAAAATCGAACCGGGCGCATAATTTTCATACGTGGCGCGGTTGATTTGCGGGCGCAGCTTGGGATCACTCAAGAATGCCGCGGTGTTGGCCGTATAATCCGGATTGATCGCCGGCGATGAAACCAGGGCCAGCACGTCGCCGGTGCGCACATCCATCACCACCACCGCCGCGCGCGCATTCACTCCCTGATGGTTGGTGAGCGAACGTTCCGCCGCCAGCTGGATGTCGAGGTCAATCGTCAGCACAACATTGTCGCCGGGTTCGGGCCGGCTCCAGACGTTTTTGGTCTGGCTGTATCCCAGATTGTTGACGAGTACGGCCTCTTCACCCGGGTGTCCGCGCAATTGCGCGTCGAACCCGGCTTCGACCCCGACCTGGCCGCGAAAATCCGGCATATAGTAATTGAACGGGTTGGCATCCTCGCCTTCTTTGGAGCTGTCATCGCGCAGCACATAGCCGAGCAAATGTGCCGCCAGCGTGCCGCCGGGATAAGTTCGGACCGGCTGCAGGTCCAGTTCCACCCCCAGGCCGCCGGTATATTGCTCCTCGAAACGCGCGATTTGCGTCTCGTTCATATCCGGCAGAATCGGATAGGGCAACGCCAGCTTCGTATCGTAATGCCGGTTGAATTTCACCGGCTCGAGGGCCAGCGGCTGGCCGATTTCCTGGCCGATCTGCGCCAGGATGCTGCTGGCGACGCGGAGGCGCGCCTGTTCGCGCAATTGCTTCAGTTCCTCCGGCGTCAATTGGAATGATTTCAGTTCCGCTTTCGTAAGCGAGCGGCCCAGTCTTTTCTCCGCGTTGGCAATGTTCTGCCTTTGCCCCGCCCGCACCGATTTCAACGCATTGGTGTAAGCCTGGTAAAACGGCTGGCGCAAATCATCAAAATAAAGACTCAGGCTGTACTGCGGACGGTTTTCGGCCAGCACCCGGCCTTCGCGGTCGAGGATCTTTCCGCGCACGGCGGGAACGCGGACCGTGCGATACGATTGCGTCTCCATGTGGCTTTCGTATTTGCGCGCGGAAACGACCTGCACCCACCACAGGCCCGTGAGCAACGCAAACAGACCGCCCGCGAGCAAAATCGCCAGCAGGCGGAGTTGCGGATCATTCTTCTTCAGCTCGTCAAAAATAAGCATTTTTTGTCAGCCCAAAGTCCAAGGTCCAAAGTCCAAAGCAAGAAACGGCCCGCTCGCCTGAACCATGACTTTGGACATTGGGCTCATATTCTTCCGCGCCGGATTTCCCGGTCGGGACGGAAACTGGTTTCAATCCTCGGCTGATAACCGAGCGCGCGGTTGCACCAATCAAACAAAGCAAACACCAACGGCGTCGCCGCCGCGCCGCCCGCCGTCATCACCAGCCATTGCCAGATCGTTCCCCAGCCCAGCAGCGGTTGTTTTCCGGCGGTCAGCAGACAGAGAACGGACAACGCGGGCACGACGGCGCTGGCGACGGTGCCGAGAACGAGGCGGGCGAACGCCATCTCGCGCTGGATCAGATCATTGCGGAAACACATCAGGAAGCCGACGGCATAGAGCGGCAGGATGCTGATTCCCAGCGGATTGGCCGACAGCGCGTCGAACCATAAACCGCCCAGCACGGCGAGGAGTGAGACCGTGAGGATATCCGTGCTCAGGGCCGCATAGACCATCAGCACCGGCAGCAAATCCACCTGGACCCCAAGCCAATGGCGCAGGACGGGAAAGGTCGCTTCGCCAAACACGGCGATAAACGCGACGGCCAGAACGAGGGTGGTTTGCAAGAGGTTCATTGGTTGAATTGCGGATTGAGTATCACCCAGACCTGTTCAAGCGCGCCGAGATCGGCGGAAAGCTTCACGCGGGCCTCGGTGTAAAGGCCAAATTCAACCGGACGCGAATCCACCACCTGGCCGATGGGAATGCCTTTGGGGAAAACCCCGCCGAGTCCGCTCGTAAAAACGTTCTGGCCCGGCTTCAAGCTTGCGCGGCCGGAAAGATAGGTCATTTCAACGAGGGAAGTGTCCACCGGGCCGCCCGCATTGAGGATGCCCGTGTCGTGGGCCGGATTGTCCACGAGCGCGGAAACCCGGCAATTGGGGTCCCCAATCAAAACCACCTGGGCGCGCGTGTAACCGACGAAGGCCACCCGGCCGACCAGGCCTTCGGCGGTAAGCACGGGCAGGTTTTCCCGGAGGCCGTCCCGGCTGCCAAGGTCAATCTGCACGGTGTGCCACCAGTTGGCCGGGTCGCGCGTGACGACGTTGGCGAGCTTGAGTTTCCAGGGCGCCTGCTGCTGCCAGCCGAGCAGGGAGTGGAGCTGGTCGTTTTCGCGGGCAATGGCAGCGGTCTGAACCGTCTGAACCTGCAACTGCTCATTTTGCCGGCGGAGCCGGTCGATTTGCTGGAGCAATTCCCGCCGGGGCAGAACACTGTCCGCCAGGTCGGCGGGGAGTTGCTGGCTGGTATTGGCCAGCCCGAACAACGGCAAAAACAGGCTGCCGACGGCGAGCTTGAGATGGCCGGTCACGCGCGGCGGCAGGCTGAAAATCAGCAGTGCCAACAGCGTCACCGCGCCAAGCGCGAGATATTGTTTTTTTCTAAACATCCTGCAACCGCTCCGACCCGCGGGTCGGGGTGTGCAGGCAAACGCAAAGGCGGGAAATCAATATTTGGCGTTGGTCGCGACGCGCTTGAGGAATTCGATTTCCTGCAAGACGCGGCCGGTGCCTTCGGCCACCGCACTCATGGGGTCGTCCGCCAGATGGACCGGCAGGCCGGTTTCCTCCGCCACCAGCCGGTCAATGCCGCGCAGCAGCGAGCCGCCGCCGGCCATGACCAGGCCGCGATCAACCAGGTCGGCGGCGAGTTCAGGCGGACAGCGTTCCAGCGTGAGGCGGATCGACTCCAAAATGCTCGATAGCGGTTCTTGCAACGATTCGCGAATTTCCTCGGAACGGATGGTCAGGGTCTTGGGCAGGCCGGAACCCAGGTCGCGGCCTTTGACATCCATGGTTAATTCCTGTTCCAAAGGAAACGCGGAGCCGATGCGTATCTTGATTTCTTCCGCAGTACGTTCACCTATCATCATGTTGTAGGCGCGTTTCATGTGCGCAGTGATCGTCTCGTCAAATTCGTCCCCGCCCACCCGCAGGCTGCGGCTGAAGACGATACCGGCGAGGGAGATGATTGCGATTTCGCAAGTCCCGCCGCCGATATCCACGATCATGTTGCCCGCCGGCTCATGCACCGGCAAACCGACGCCGATGGCGGAGGCCATCGGTTGCTCAATCAAATACACCTCCCGCGCGCCAGCGTGGGTGGCGGAATCCTTGACAGCCCGTTTTTCCACTTCCGTGATGCCCGAAGGCACCGCGACCACAACCCGTGGCGCGATCAATTTGCGATGGTGGACCTTCTGGATGAAGTGCCGGAGCATGGCCTCGGTGATTTCGAAGTCGGCGATCACGCCGTCCTTCATGGGCCGGATGGCCACAATATTGCCGGGCGTGCGGCCCAGCATCCGTTTGGCTTCATCCCCGACCGCCAGCACGTTGGTCGTGCCTGCCTGAATGGCGACAACAGAAGGTTCGCGCAGGACGATTCCACGGTCCCGCACGTAGACGAGGGAGTTGGCAGTACCCAAGTCTATTCCAATATCGTTGGAAAAGAGGCTTTTGAATTGCGCAAACATGAATTTGCCTAACACGTCACAGTTAATCCATTACGTCCCGAAAGGTCAAGCAGCGATTAAAATGGTGCCAGAGGAGGGAATTGAACCCCCGACCAAAGGCTTATGAGTCCTCTGCTCTACCCCTGAGCTACTCTGGCAACCAAAAGCAGCATCACATTTTGCGGACAAATTGCGCGCTGTCAAATCTGAACCGCACAATCCGGCCGGGATATGGAAAATAGTTCATCCCCGAATGACACGGGGGACAAATCAGGATGGGCACCAATTGGGCTGGCGGATCAAGACTTTAAGGCAACAACCCGATGCGATAGATGCGCAGCGAACTGGATCCGACACCGTCGGAGGCGGTCATCGATGCATTGGTCGCCGTGACCGTTCCCCCCAGGTTGCTCCAACCAGTCTGACTGGCGTTGGTCTTGAATTGGATTTGATAAACTTGTCCCGTCGCCGAACTCCAGTTAAAAGCCATGGCCTGGTCGCTTTGCCACCATTTCAGGAAGACCGGCGGCGGGGGAAAACGGTAGACAGTTCCCTGCGGGCTGGTGGTGCCGGAGGCGGTCGTGCCGTAGAAATTGCCGTCGGCACCCTGGACCAGTCCCGCCACCGGGTAACGCCCGTTGGTTCCATCAAATGAAACCAAGCTCGTCAATGCGCCGGCGGGAGTCATTTGAAACACGGTGCCGCAGTTGTTCATGCCGCCAACCTGGGTCGCACCGTATAAGTTGCCGTCCATACCTTGAACGAGATCAGCATAGGGATTTGCCCCGTTGGCGTAATCCAGCGAAACCAGGACCGTCACCACCCCAAGGGGCGTCATCTTAAATATCGTGCCGGCACCCTGGCCGCCGCCATAATACGCCGTGCCATAGCAGTTGCCATCCGCCCCCTGCACCAACCCGGCTTGAGGGTTGGCACCAGCCACATAATTAAATGAAACCAGGGTCGTGAGCGTGCCGGTCGAAGTCATCCGGAATATGGTGCCATCGCCGCCATTCAGCAGATCGTTTGTGCCGCCGAACTGCGTGGTGCCGTAGAAATTGCCATCCTTGCCGAGCATCAGCCTGGCGGAAGGCTCCGCCCCAAGGTGAGAGCCGTTGGTGCCCGTGAACGAGATCAGGCTGGTGAACCCACCGTTGGTGGTCACCTCAAACACGGTGCCGTCGCCGCCATTGAGCAGATCGTTTGTGCCGCCCAGCTGGGTCGTGCCGTAAAGCGCGCCATTCGGACCCCAGGCCAGACCGGCGGCCGGTGCCGCACCCGGACGGGCGCCGTTGGTGCCGGTGAACGAGATCAGGGTGGTAAACACGCCATTGGTGGTCACCTCAAATACCGTGCCGCAGTTGCTGGCACCGCCGGAAAACGTCGTGCCGTATAGATTGCCGTCCGGGCCCCAGATCAGACTGGCGGCCGGGTTGGCGCCCGGAGCAGCGCCGCCGGTGCCGGTGAACGTAAGCAGGTTGGAAAATGCGCCCGCAGAGGTGATTTTGAACAGGGTTCCCAGGCTGGACGAACCGCCCGTCTGGGTGGTTCCATAAAACGCGCCATCCGGCCCCTGCACCAATCCGGCCGATGGTTTGGCGCCATTGGTAACCGCGAATGAAATCAATGTGGTGAGCCTGATGCCGCCATGCACACACGGCACATCCAGATTCATCACCAACATGCCCAGTACCAGCCCAACCGGCATTTTCTTGAGTGGCAACACAGCGGAAACAATTGGCTCTCTCGAACCTTGGGTATGTAATTCAACCCCACGATTTGACTTTGCACCAATTGGTTAAGACATCCTTTTGATTCGAGGCAAACTGCAACCTAGCTCGTCCGACGATACAACCCGTGCCGGTAGAGGCCGAAAGAAAGCAGCCCCAGCAAGGCAATCCCCAAGGTGGATGGCTCGGGTACCGGTCCCACCGGGACAACTCCAGTCATGTTCAAATCCTTGCTGATGATAAGCGTACCACCGGAGGCAATATTCACATCCCATTCAAGCCCCCAGTTAATGTTCCCGCTGGTCGCCGTATTGCCGTTGAAAGTGGTGGCACTGCCATCCTGCAAAGAACTCAGTATCGTATTCCCGCTTCCGATTTGGGCGTGATTGGCCGGGCGGCTGACCGCGGTATCAACGTTTTCCGATACCCGGCAGCCATAGCCGTTATATTGAATGACCCCGCCGTACATCCTCCCGAACTGGTCCAGCTGCCCGCTGTCATTGTTGGGAGTTCCTCCCAGGTTGAAGTCGGCGTACTGGAAGAAATGAAAACTCAAACTCGCCCCCGTAAGATTTTGGATGGAAATCTGCTCGGACAAATCAGAAGCCCCGCTGCCCGGCGCGCCCCCCAACAGCGAGTAAAGTATCGTCGCCTGAAACAAGGAATTGGCATAGCTGGTTTGAGCAATGCTGGCGCTCAACTGATTGATCACGGGCGCGCTGACAGTGTTGAGGGCCGCTTCGGGACCGCTGCTGCCGATCCGGTACCAAAACCATTGCTGATTCAACTGGTTCTGCCCGTCCACCATCCAGCTATACATCCCGGTCGAGCTGGCGGCGTTGATGCTCACCGAGGAATTGCCCGACGCCAGATTAAGGATCTGTGCACTGCCAGTGCTGGCCGGCAAGGCCCAGATCGCCAGCGCTAAGCCGATATAACAACTCGGTTTAGTACAACTGCTGAACTTTGCATACACATTCATATAGGGCTGCGTCGCTGCCGGGAATTATGGCGTCAAATCCGCTTGTCTGGCCGCAGGCGCCAGGAGCAAACCAAAGCACCTAGGCCCAGCAGGAAAAACGTGAGGCTCGTCGGTTCGGGTACCGGACTTATGGTGGTTACGGCCGTTCCGACACTATCGATGACCGATGCCGTGTCAAAATGCCACGCCGTGGCGTCCGTTTGAATCACCAGATACGCACTGTTGTTCCCGGGCATCAAATAATTGCTGGTGCCGCCCATAATGGTAAAATTAAAATTCACGGCCTGGCTGCCGGTCGGGCTGACGGCCGGGTTGCGGCTGATGGTGAAAGGCGCCATCCCCACGGTCGGAATTTGATAGCTTACATCGGTTTGAAAACCTCTGAAGCTGCCAATGCTGATGGCGGAAACGGCGTCGGGACTCAAGGCGTCGAGAAAAATCAGGTAAACAAAGGTCAATCCGGTTGCTCCATAAGGATTGGTGGTATCGCCCGTCGATACGCTCGATATCAGGCTGCCGGAAAGAGACGCTGATGAAAAATGGTTGCTGATTGAAGCAAGCAAGCTTGCTCCGACCAGATTGACCTCTGCCGGCGCTGCAATTGATCCTCCCGGCGCCAGCGGACTGGCCCGGCTGATGCTCATTTGAGCATCCCAGAGGATCAATGCCAAGCCGACGCAAACCACCGGTTTCACCAATCTGATCAAAAAATGATGCATGATTTAAACGGCCAAACGGTTGATGGTTTAGATCCGCCTCCGAAATCTCGAAACCAACATCAACATTCCGAGTCCGAGCAGTGAAAAGGTTGCGGGTTCGGGCACAGGGACAACCGTCACATCCTGCTCAAAACTGTAACTCGTTGATCCGCTGAAATTGAGTATCTTGTAGGTATAATCCAAAAGGTTGTCACCGGAGAGAGGGTCTGCCGAAACCGGGGTTCCGCCGGTAAACGTAATCTGGCCCCACCAAGTGGTCCCAACCGTGTTATGCGGCGAGACGGAGATGGTCCCGGTCCAGCCCGAAGGACTGACCACCGGGGTGGCGGGGAAACCCAAGGAAAAACTCGTGTTCATATACACGTCCACCGTGAAAGAAGCCCAGTCAACGCCGCTCTCATTTTGGATTTGATTGTTAATGATCAGATTCGGATCCGAGATGGAGTTGGCGATGATTGTCGCCCACATTGACACCGGTCCGGCGTTGGTTTGCGCTGCACCGATGGCCAATGTCGGGTCCGAATATTGCGGCACGGAAAATGTTGGATTGCAGTATTCAAGTCCCGTCGAATTGTACCAATCGGTCACACCGGTCAAATCAGCACGACTGACGGAGCCATACATGAGCAACACTGCCGCAACGGACCAGCCAACCAACCTTTTAACTCTGATTAATGTTTTCATAGTTTTACTGTCAGGTTCCGAATCCACTATTGATTCTGATGGGGTTTTCTGCGGGGGTCTGCCTCGCCTTCCGACTGCACGCCAGGATTCCGGCGATGTAAATTGAAAGGAGCGCCAGCACGTAAATTATGCACCAAAAAAATATCAGCGGACTGATGGTGTTCGTTGGTGTACGCATAATTTACGGCTGGCTTCCCAGGGTTATCCGACTGTTCTGAGTATTTTGACCGATCTTCGCTGTTTGGGTCTCCGGCTTCCGATGGTTCCTGATTCTGATTGTTTGCGGGGCTCCGCCTGAATCCTGGCAACTCGCCAGATTCCTGCTCGAAGGGATAAATGGTGTTGGACCTGTATGCATGGTTTACAAAGTCAGCAGTAAAACCCTGAGCCGGCCAAAGAATCCCGAGGGCTCTTCCTGCCGGACCGCCCGGGTCGGCTTCCGACGACGGAGCTTCACGTTGGCATTGATGGGCTCGCCCAGGTTGGTCGTTACTTGCACGCAACGATCATCCCACAGTTCGACCATGTGCAGGTCTTTGACGTTGGTCACTTCCAATTCCGGCAACCCGCAACTGACGAGCCATTCTTTGATCACCGTTACCTGCCGGGGCGAGGAGGCGCGCGCGGTGAAAATCTTTACGGTATGCCCTTCGGCAATCCATCGCTTCACGCGCATCAGCATGGGCTCAATGGGGCTGCCAATTTGATCCCAGCGCGCATGGCCCAGGTCGCGGGCCAGTGTCCCGTCCAGATCAACGCCGATCCACGGCGAACCGCCATATTGCGTCTGAGCGTTGTCGATGAACTTCTGCCCACACTTGCGGCACACCGCTCCAAAACGACCGTCCTCCAGCCAGAAAGACCTCAAGGCTTCGCCGCAGCAAATCTCCTCACGTTTCTCCTCACCGGTGACCGCTGAAAAACTGTTGGCCTGCCCGAGCTGACGATCCCAGCCGGACAAAGCCGTCTGGCGGGCGCCACCTCTTGCCGCACTGAAATCGGCTGTCCTAGTCTCTCCGTTATGTAATGCCGTGTTCATCAACGAAATGCTTCTTCCCGGCCTGCCAAGCGGCCTTTCACCGGCTTTTTGTTTGCACGCGTGCATTTTTCTCAAGCACACCGCCTCTTATTTTCACATCTTTGTTATCAGGGGAAGTCGCCATACTTACAATTCATTCATATTCACAATGAGCCATTACATACTCACAAAATGGCCAAGGTTATTGACAAAAAGGCGGGATATTCACAAACCACTCCTGACCAACCCAACTAAATCACAAGCATCAAAAGTTATTCACAATACTGGAAAGTTATTCACAAAGTGTAATGATTTATTGACAAAAGTGTCTCAAATATTTACTATGCGCACATCCGTCAGGGGTAAAAAGATTGGAAAAGGTTTTACCCTTGGAAAAGATAGGATGTCGTGCTTCCAGAAGAAAATCTGGTGGCTGAGAAACGAAACACATTGGCAGCGCTATTGTAATACCGTCAGTTTTGAAGTTGCTTCAGATTGAGGGAGATTGATTACTGTAGAGCGGCGGAATGTAAAGTCGCAGTTTCCATGACGTTTATGGTAGACAATACCGCCAGCCAACAGGCGAATCAGTTGCCCCGGGCACACACCGTAAGTGACCTGGCCAGTTCTTTACACGGCAGCCTGACCAAGCTGGCCTGCAAATGCTCCTTGACGGATAACGTGGATTTCTTAATCAAGAAGGATCGGATTGTTTGTGCCTTTTGTGACCGGGAGATTGTGTGCCTCCCTCCCATTCTTGGAGTTTACAAGGCCACCTGCAGCTGCTGCGCCTCCCCCTCGATCAAATCCACCTTCATCCTGGATTCGCGGGGCCTTTACGTCTGCACCTGGTGCGGCCGGGCGAAGTAAACCGCCGGAACGTCAGCGCCGTTCACGGTCGGCGGCGGAGAAGTTCAAAATTGCACAACCGCAACTCCGGCTTGCCCAAGGTGTCGAGCACCAGGTGTTTCTCCACGTCAAAGGAAATCAGCAGGTGGTCGGGTTTGGCATTGAGATCTTCAAATCCGCAATGGGCCAGCCGGCGGGCTACCATCTGCGTCAGATCCGCCAACGCCTGTTCGGAAATCAGCTTGTTGGTGAAGGCGCGCTTGGCATTAATGGCCTGGTAGAATTTCCCGTCCTGGGCCGCCAGCAATTCATCCGGCCCGTTCCAAAATCCCCAAATGGTGATGTAATCGTATTCCTTGCGGGCGACCGGTTCGCCGTCCGGAGTGTGGAAACCCGCCAGCGCCGCGTAACGCCGCTCGTCCGATGCCGCGCGGGCGGAGTCCCGTGGGCGGCCGGTCATGTAAATCGCGCGCGGATAAACCGTCCGCACCCCGTTGCGGCCCATTTCGAGCGCAAAGGCAAATTCCTCAAAGGGACTGTTGAAACCATAGGTTTGCGCCTCGGCCTGGTGCGCCTCGGGATGGTTCAACCAGGGCGAGTCGCCCATGCGCGAGACCTTCCACACCAGGTTGATGTTGTCCTTGGTGCGCGTGTAAAAAATCTGGTTGCGGGAGGACAGCTTCTTCTTGGGCGTTCGGCGCCAGCGTTCCGGCAGGAAATAATTGAACAGGTCCGGGTCCTTGCCCGCAACCCAGAGCAACCCGCCGGTGCTTTCCGCGCGGCCAAAAACATAGTCCACCCCCAGCACGTTCGTGGCGCGCAGATGCGCCGGCAACGGTTTGGCCGCGTCCGTGTCAAACCGGCGGGCCATGTGCTTGAGGTACAGCTGACGGTTGGCGCTGCGCACGGCCTGTTCGTGCTCGGCCGTCCGTTCCAGCAGTTCGTAATCCACCAGGGCGTAGGCAAACTGGTCATTATGATCGCGCAATAACAGCCGGTCCGCTTGCGGACGCAATATAATGTGGGCCGGTTTCATGTCCACCACCCGGTAGCCTTTCTGCCACAATTCATGCGTGACCAGGCTGGTGACCCGGGCCAGGAATTCCGCCTGCGCCCGGCCTTCAAACCCGAACTTCTCCGCCGTCTCCACCGCGTCCAGTCCCTTGATCCACCCGAATAGCACGACGTATTGCCGCAAAATGTCTATTTCCACGCCGGGATGACGGGTCACCTTCGCGCGGATTTTGTCCTCGGACCGGCCCGTCTGCCAGAGCTGGAGCCGGTTGCTGGGCACGTAAATCGCCAGCGGGCGCTGCGTGCGGATGCGGATGGCCGGCGGGCCGGCCTCGCCCCGGCGCAACTCCATCAACAGGGAAAATTCCTCGAACGGACTGTTGAATTCCGCCTGAATGAACTTGTTGACCGTGAGGGTGTCAAACGGGACCATTTCGCCCACGCGCGACCATTTGACAACCAGGTTCAACACCTTGCCGTCCACCGGGCGTGTCGGCACCTTGTAAACCATGCTCGTGCCCTCCAGCCGCTCGCGATTGGCCTCAAACCATTCGCGCGCATACCAGTTCTTCGGCAACAGGCTATTCCAGAAGGGCAAACCGAATCGGGTCAAATAAAGATCGCCACCGTCTTCGGTCTTCAAACGAAAATAATCCACCCCCAGCAACGACATGGCGCTGCATGCCGACGGCAGGTCCGCCGGCAAAACCGGCGGCGGCTGGTTGGGAGCGGAGGCCGTCGAGGCCGAAATCTTTGGCGCTGGCATTGACATGGAGAACGTGGCGAACCGGCTTTTTCTTCGATATCAACATCCGGCGCCGGATGCGGCGCGTCTCACCGGATTTTGGCGCTTGCTTGGCCTGGTTTGCCCTGCAAACACCGGCAAGGTTGTTTCCCGTCCATCGTCAAGACAGACTCCCCCGGAAATGGCCGGGCCAACGCGGGAACCATTGAAACGGCACTGCTCCGGGCCGCAATCCGGAGGAACGAACGGGAGGCGTGCCGGCGGAAACCGTTGCGGCAAGAACTGCGCCGGTGCCAAAGCGCAATTGCCATTCAGCCCATGAAAGCTGCAAATGGAAATTTGGATTTGTGAACCCTGCGCCCGGCTTGTATTTTGCCCGTTGCCATGAAAACTTCGGCGGAACTGGAAAAGTCGGCGGCGTTGCAGGTTGCCGCCCTGATGGTGGCAGCGGCGCGGACAGCGCCCAAAACCCGCGGCATTGACAACATCAAAATCACGACCATTGACGACGAACCGACCCGGCAAAAGCTCGTCGCCAAGATGCGCGAAATCGCCGTGAAGGAAAACCGGCCCGGCTTTGCGCGCGATGCCGGCAACCTCGAGAACTCGCCGGCGGTGGTGGTCATCGGCGTGGAACCCAACCCGGCGGGCTTGAATTGCGGGTTTTGCGGGCAGCCAAGCTGCGAAGAACTGGAAAACAACGACGGGGTCTGTGCTTTCAACTCGATTGACCTCGGGATTGCCACGGCCTCGGCGGCGGAAACGGCCGGCCGGTTTCACATCGACAACCGCATCATGTATTCCGTCGGCCGCACCTGCCTGGACCTGGGCCTGTTCGGACCCAAGGTCAAACCGGCGCTCGGAATCCCGTTGAGCGTGACCGGCAAGAATCCGTTCTTCGACCGGAAGATATAGGGGGCGCACGGTTCTCTTGTTCTCGTCCCTCCTGCTCGTCCTCGTCCTCGATGTTCCGGCTTCGTTGGCAAAGACGACCGGCGGTAGCCGGCCGCGGCAGGTTCATCCGCGACTTAATTCAACATCATCCTCGCGCCGGATTCCGCCGGCACGATTTCCAGGCGCAGTTTCTCCGTATCCCGCAACACCGCCATCGGCGATCGCACGCCCGCTTGCGTTCCGGTCAGCATTCGATGGAGATCGTCAACTCCGGCAACACGTTGTCCGCCGAATTCCACAATCATATCCCCCTCCCGCAAACCGGCCCGGGCCGCCGGACTGCCCGGTTCGACGCTGATCACGAGCATGCCTGTCTCCGCCGGCAGGTTGTAATACCGCACCAGCCGCCGGTGGATTTGTGCCGTCTGACCGCCCGCCCCAATGTAGCTGCGCCGGATGACCCCGTCCTTGATGAGCCAGCCCGCGATGTACTTCGCCGTGTTGATGCCGATGGCAAAGCAAAGCCCCTGCGCCGGCAGAATCACCGCCGTGTTCACGCCGATCACTTCGCCGCGTGAGTTCACGAGCGGCCCGCCGGAATTGCCCGGATTCAATGCCGCGTCGGTCTGGATGACGTTGTCCATGAGCCGGCCCGAACTGGACCGGAACGACCGGCCTAAGGCGCTCACCACGCCGGCCGTCACCGAATATTGAAACCCGTAGGGATTCCCGATGGCGATGGCCAGCTGGCCCACGCGCAGCCGGTTCGAATCGCCCAGACCCGCCGGCTTGAGATCCGATGCATAGATCCGGACGACCGCCAGATCGGTGTCCGGATCGGAACCGATGAGTTGCGCCTCCGGATGCCGGCCATCGGCCAGCGTGACGTCAATCCGGTCCGCACCGTGGACGACGTGGCTGTTGGTGAGGGCAAATCCATCCGGCGTAATGATGAACCCCGACCCGCTGCCGTCCCGCTGTGCGGGACCATTGCGGGCATGGCCTTTGCGCACGTCAATCTTCAGCACTGACGGGCTGGCCGTTTCCGCCGCATTGACGACGGCATCCGAATAGGCATCAAGCAGAGGTCCGTCCGAACCCGGCGCCGGCTGGCGGCCGGACCGGCTGTTCAATTTTCCGTGTTCCTCCGTCACCGGCAACGCCTCAGAGTCTGTTCCCATCGTTTTCATGTTACAAACAACTCCGCCGCTTCAGGCGGTTGGTAATCTGTAATCCGGTTTTTGAATCTGTCAAACTGAAGGATCGGCAACGCGCCATTTTGATTGGCCGGCGGAAAACCGCCGGGCGGCCTTCCCAGCGGCCCGGGCGGCTTTGCGAGCCATCCAAGTTATAAACGCGCCCGGCCGATACAACACCGTGAACGCCGACGGTTCCGACACACGGTGAAACGCCACGCGGTCGGCGCCCAACCGGGCGCCAGTTGAGGAAAATGCGTGGCCATGCCGGTAAAGCCGGCGGGGAAACCGGTCGGAAGCCGACCGACGCATCAGAATTTTATACAGAGCCCGGCCTTGACCGAGAAGTAGCCGAAGTTGTGGAAAACATCGTTGCCAAAACCCTGTCCGGTCAGGTCGGTGAACACCGTCCCGCCAAAACCCGCTTCGCCAAAGAAACTTAGGTGACTGTTGCGATTTAAAGCAACGCCAAAACCCGCGTAACCGCCCACGCCCGGCAGACTGTCGGAATTGATTTCGTCGCCATCGACAAAAACCGGGTTGCGGTAGTGCCAATATAAAACCTGGCCGGCCAGGTTGGCCGAGAAATAGGGGCTGATAAAGGCATGTGCCGGATTTAGATACAACCGGCCGGCGATGCCGAGTTCCATCATCCACGCGTTCTCAATCGCGTCGGCGGCCAACGTGCCGGGCTTCAGATCCACCATGTCGCCGCTGATAAAAAGCCCAAGGCTGCCCCGATCCGTCTCCAGACAGAGCGGAGTGAGGGTGAACCGGGTGATGGACCGGAATTCGCCATTGAACGGAACAGAATACGACACGTCCATCGGGATTTGTAAGGTAAATTCCTCGGCTTTACCGCCTGGCGCTGCCACGCCTCCGCTGGAACGCGTTGCCACCGCAACATTTGCGCTGGTATCGATGGGCATGTAGCTGGATGGGTAGCTTTCTCGGGAACCGGACCCATGCAAGGACTCCCGGCTGCCGCTGGCGGACGATTGCATGGCTTGGCTGAGGGAGACACCTCTCGAATGACTGCCTCCAGATGAATCATCACCTTCAATCAGACCCTCAATCAGACTATCGCAACCAGTCAGCAGGAATGGCATGACCAAGAGGACACTCAGCTTCAGGAAAGGAGGAATTATATTGCTGGACACAAATCTTCATTAGTGTTTGCAGTCCAAAGCGTCAAGGTTGAAGTAACGCCGTTAATTTGGATCAAAAAGCAAGCGCGTCCGCCTCCGGTCAATCTTCGAGATCTTCGAGACCTTCGTCCGATATCTGGTTCAGCACGCGCCAGCCGTCCTTGGTTTTCGTCACCAGGAAGTTGAGCTTGTCGAATGAGCCGCCCGGCAATCGGCGAATCTCCGTCACCACCACAATGCCGTCGAGGTAAGCCTGGCGGCCAAAGAAAAAACTTTCCACGCCATCGAGGTTGGGCCAGGCCTCGGCGAGGTCCCGCCGGTACTTCTGCTCCGCCAGCCGGGCGTTCCGCTCCCGCAGTTCCGGGTCGCGCGCCAGGTTCTCGTCGTAGTCCAGCAGCATCAGTATTCCCTCGATCAGGAAATGCTTGCAGGCCACTGCGGCCTCGATGTCCCGCCGGCGGCAGGCGTCCTCCAGGCAGAGAATGGCGCCTTCCGGGGTGGTAAAGTCCCTGGCCACGGGAGGACGCGCGCGCAGTTTCGCCAGCACATCGTCCGGTCCGCTTTCGTCTGATGGAGGTGAGGTCATTGCGGGCGGTGCGTTGCCGCCCAACTTATGCCCTGGCCGCCGTTCTGGCAACTGGTTCCGGCGGCCGGTGGTGTCCTGATCTGACGGAGCGCGGCTCTGTGGCCGCAGCACGTTCAAACGTCCGAAAACCAATGGAATGTCCTGCGCCTGTTCAGTGCTCCGGGAAGCTGCGGGTCGCAGACCCGGGCTCCGTGCCATTCAAGCATCCGCCCCGCGCGTTGCCCCAGCCGTGATCCCTTGGGCGAGAACACCTGGTTTTTTCTTTGCCTCGCTTCTGGTAGGCTGCCGCCATGCGAAGGCTGCCGCGCTCGTTCTACAACCGGGATACCATCACGGTCGCAAAGGAATTGCTCGGCCAGCATCTCGTCCACACCGCGCGCGGCGTGGAACGCATCGGCCGCATTGTGGAGGTGGAAGCCTATCTCGGCCCGCACGATCTCGCGGCGCATTCGGCCCGGGGATTGACGGAGCGGACGAAGGTCATGTTCGGCCCGCCGGGCCACGCCTACGTCTATTTCATCTACGGGATGCACTTTTGCATGAACGTGGTGACGGAACGCGAAGGCCACGCATCCGCCGTCCTGCTGCGCGCCCTGGAACCGGTGAAAAATGTCACCGGCCGGACGTGCGGTCCCGGCCTGCTCTGCCGCGCCCTGCACATCGACCGGCGCCTCAACGCCCAGGACCTGCTCAGCGAGCATTTTTTTATCGCTGCGCCACCCCGGCGGGAAGCGTTCACCATCGTCAAACGCCCGCGCGTGGGCGTGGATTATGCCCGGCATTGGGCCCGGCGGCGTTTGCGGTTTTACATCAAGGATAATCCGTTCGTCTCGCGGCCTTGACCGGCAAAACGAAGCCGGCTGAAACCTTGTTCCGGCTGCCAGCGTCCGTATCTGCACCAAATGAATCTTTCCCCGACCCCCACCAGGACCGGTTTCATTGCGCTGGTTGCCGGCCTCATTTTTACCGGCGCCCTGCGGGTTCCAGCGCAAACCATCCCGCTGCCGGTGATTCCCAACGTGACCTTCAATGTCACTAACTACGGCGCGGTCGGCGATGGCAAAACCATGAACACCGGCGCCCTGCAAAGGACGATTGACGCCGCCGCGGCCGCCGGCGGAGGGACCGTGTTGATCCCGGCCGGGAAATTTCTGACCGGGCCGTTCACGCTTGCCAGCAGCATTAACCTGCACCTCGCCAGGAACGCCTTCATCCTCATCAGCGATGACCTGACAAAATATCCGGTGGTCCAGGAGCGATATCGGGACAGCATCACCGCCAGCGGCGCGCACGACCTCGAAATCAGCGGCGATGGAACGATCGACGGCCAGGGCAATGCCTGGTGGACGGCCTTCCGGGCGGACCACGCCATGACCCACCGGCCGTATCTGATCAAGCTGTCGAACTGCACCCGGCTGCGGGTCCATGGCATCACCCTCTGCAATTCACCGATGTTCCATCTCGTGCCGCAAAATTGCACCGACGTCACCATCGAAGGGATTACCATCCAGTCGCCGGCCGACGCTCCCAACACCGACGGCATCGACCCTTCCGGCTGGAATTTTCTCATCACCAACTGCCTCATCGACAGCGGGGACGACAACATTGCCATCAAGCCCGTCAGCGGCCGCAAGCCGGGAAACAAGAACTTCAAGGTCAGCCATTGCACCTTCGTGCACGGCCACGGATGTTCGGTCGGCTCCGGCACCGCCGGCGGGATCGAGGATTTGCGGGTGAGCGATTGCACCTTCAATCAGACCGATGCCGGCATCCGCATCAAGACCTTGCGCGGGAACGGCGGGCGGCTGCAGAACTGCACGTTTGAAAATCTCCGGATGACGGCGGTGAAGAACCCCATCTATATCATTGACTGGTATCCGGAACGGAATGCGCCCAAGGACCCGGCCACCGAAACGCCTGAGCCCGTCACCGACCGGACGCCCTTCAACCTAAACATCACCATCCGCAACGTGACCGCGACGAATTGTCCCACCGCCGGCACGATCCGGGGCCTGCCGGAAGCGCCCGTCACCGACGTGACGCTTTCCAATGTGACCATCTCGGCCAAAACGGGAATGAAGATTTATCACGCCCGGGGAATCAGGTTTGTGGGGTCGAAGCTCATCATCGAAAGCGGAAAGCCGTTGACCACCTATAACGCGGAAGTCAACGGACTGGAATAATTGCTGTTCCGGAGGGAGCTCCGCGACACCCAGTCAGGACTGCGGACTGAACGTGGGTTCGTCCCGCCCCTCCGAATCCAAAAAAACGGGGCCCGGTTCTACCCGGGCCCCGCTGGGAAAAATCAAATGCGATTAATAGCGATCACGGCCACCGCCGCCGCCGCCGCCGCTACCGCCGCCGCGAAAATCACGACGCGGACCGCGGCTGCCGCCGCCGCCGCCAGCCGGACGCTCTTCGCGCGGGCGGGCAACGTTGACCGTGAGCGCGCGTCCGTCCAATTGCGCGCCGTTCAGCGCGGCAATGGCCTTCTGCGCCTCTTCGGGCGAGCTCATGGTGACAAAGCCGAAGCCTCGGGGACGGCCGCTCACGCGATCCATCATCAGGTTGGTTTCCGTGACCGTGCCGTGCGCCGCAAAGGCGTCCTGCAGGTCGTTTTCCGTGGTGTTGAAGGAAAGATTTCCAACGAACAATTTGCTGCTCATGTGATGCTATACTGTCCTAGACTAAACTTTGCTTTGACCAGACTGTTCCCGTTAATCGGATTTCAAATCATCACTGAACCTGAATGAAGTTCACCTGAAGATTTACCATGCCTTGCAAGCTTAAAGCCAGCTCAGACGGGGGGAATAATCGCACTTTTGCAGGGAAAGGCAAGGATTATTTGAATAAACTTTCCGATTCAAAAACGCTTACCCGGGCGCCCGGCACGGTAAATCTTGTCACCCAACCGGCGGGAATCAATACTCTCCCGATGCGCATAAGCCCTCCCTTCTGGACGCTGCTCGCCGCCGCCGGGCTGTTCCTCGGCCCGGCAAATCCGGCTCCGGCCGCGGATGTCCCGGGCACCACCCTGTGGTATGCGCAGCCGGCGACGGAATGGACCCAGGCCCTGCCCATCGGCAACGGCCGGCTGGGCGCCATGGTCTTCGGCGGCATCACCGAGGAACGCATCCAGTTCAACGAGGACACCCTCTGGAAAGGCCGGCCGCACGATTACGTCCGCGCCGGCGCCCGCGATTATCTGGCCGAAATCCGGCAGCTCCTGTTCGAGGGGAAGATCAAGGAGGCCGAGGGCATCACGCGAACCAATTTCCTCAGCGACCCGTTGCGCCAGAAAGCCTACCAGCCCTTCGGCGACCTCCACCTGTCCTTCCCCGGCTTCGACAACGCCACCAATTATCAGCGGTCCCTGGACCTGGATGCCGCCATCGCCCGCACGACGTTCAGCGTGGATGGCGTGACCTACCGGCGCGAGGCCTTCGCCAGCCGCCCCGACGAGGCCATTGTTTTGCACCTCACCGCGGACCAGCCCGGGCATATCAATTTCACGCTTACCTTGGACAGCCCACATACCAACTCCCAGGCAGCCGCCGAAGTAACGAGGCGGACTTCAGCGAACGACTTCAATCCGCCTCCTCACGTCGGCGGCTACATCGAGGCCGGCCTGATTCTCACCGGCAAGGTCCAGGCCGACGGCCTGCGGTTCGAATCGCAGGTGCGCGTGGTCGCCACCGGCGGCCGGATCACGACCAATGACAACGCGATCACCGTCAGCCAGGCCGACGCCGCCATGGTGTTCCTGACCGCAGCCACCAGTTTCAAGAATTTCCAGGATATCACCGCCGATCCCCATGCGCGTTGCCAGGCGGACATGCAGAAGGTCAGTGGACGGTCGTTTGACGCGTTGTTGGCTGCGCACCTCACCGATCATCAAAGCCTTTTCCGGCGGGTGGCCCTCGACCTCGGCCGCACCGGCCAGGCCGATCTGCCCACAGACGAACGGGTACGGCAACTGAAGACCGCCGGACTCGAGAGCGATCCGGCATTGGCCGCCCTGTATTTTCAATATGGACGCTACCTGCTCATCGCGAGCAGCCGTTCGGGCGGCCAACCGGCCAACCTGCAGGGCCTCTGGAACCAGGAACTGAACCCGCCCTGGGAAAGCAAATGGACGCTCAACATCAATTGCGAGATGAACTACTGGCCCGCCGAGGTTGCCAACCTCTCCGAATGCACCGGGCCGTTGTTCGACCTGATCGATGACCTGATCGTCAGCGGCGGACGCACCGCCCGGGAACAATACGGCGCTCGCGGCTGGGTCGTCCATCACAACACCGACCTCTGGCGCGGTTCCGCCCCCATCAACAACATCGACGGCGTCTGGCCGACCGGCGGCGCGTGGCTGTGTCATCACCTCTGGGAACATTACCTCTTCACCGGCGACAAAAAGTTTCTCGCCCGCGCCTACCCGGCCATGAAGTCGGCTTCGCTGTTCTTCGTGGATTATCTGGTCAGCGAACCCATCAGCCACTGGCTCGTCACCTCGCCGTCGTTCTCGCCCGAGGAAGGCACGCTGTGTTACGGTCCTTCCATGGACAACCAGCTCATCCGCGCCTTGATGAACAGCACCATCGAGGCGGCGGGCATCCTGAACACGGATAAGAAGTTTGCCGCGGAGCTGGCCGCCGTGCGGGACCGGTTGCCGCCCAACCAGATCGGGGAATACGGCCAGCTCCAGGAATGGATCGACGACGACGATGTGCCGGACAACAACCATCGCCACATGTCCCCGCTTTGGGCGCTGTATCCCGGCGCGGACATCACGCCCGCCAACACCAATCTTTTTGCCGCCGCCAGGCTTCTGCTGAAATGGCGCGGCGACGGCAGCACCGGCTGGAGTTTCGCCTGGCGCATCCCCCTCTGGGCCCGCGTCAATGACGGCGACTTCGCGTATCGCCAGCTGGGCGGCTTGCTCCAAAAGCGGACCTTGCCGAATCTCTTCGACCTGTGCGGGCCGTTCCAGATCGACGGCAATTTCGGCGCCACCGCCGGCATCGCCGAACTCCTCCTCCAAAGCCAGAACCGGGCCGCCGGCCCGGCATCTCAAATCTCAAATCTCAAATTTGAAATCGACCTGCTGCCGGCTCTGCCCAAGGCCTGGCCGACCGGCTCCGTCGCCGGACTTTGCGCCCGGGGCGGATTCGAAGCGGACCTCGCCTGGAAGGATGGCGCGCTGACCCAGGCCGTCATCCGCTCCAAACTCGGCTCGCCCTGCCTCGTCCGCTACGGCAACCATGAAATTGAATTGAACACGGAAGCCGGCAAATCCTATGCTTTCGACGGGCAGTTGCAGCCGGTGGCAAATCAATAGTTCCATGCGCCGGGACACTGCCTTTGACAAAGATTTGCGGAATAATGGAGATATTCGCGGCAGGGACGCCGCGCTGCAGCGTCAACGCCCGCGTGCAGCGGGCGGAGTCCAAAGTATTTGTGAACCGTTTGACCAATCTGTTGCGCTTCACGCGGCGCAGACAGCGCAGCGCGCTGTCCCTGCCTCTTTGTTTGTCAAAGGCATAATTCCACCATGCAAATCAAACTCTTTCCAGAACTGATCACCCTGGCTTCCGTGATGTTCGGCGCCACCGGCGCCGGCGCCCAGTCCGCCGGCCAGTGGCCGGGCGTCGGGGCGGAAAAAGCACTCAACTACACCGTGCGGGAACCCGATGGCGCCACCAACCGCCCGGCGTTGCCGGCGATCCTCTACCTGAAGAATCTGGCTGCCCCGCGGGTCGGCACCGAAAGCGATGAAACCATCCTTCGCGATTTTCACGCCAGCGGTTATCTCGTGGTCACCATTGATTTTGATCATCACCAGCAGGCCCGCGTCCCGTTCATCAATCGCGACCTCGGAAAATTGCGCGACGATTTGCGCGCCAAACGGTTCCTGTCCCAATACCCCCTCGACGACGCGCACATCTTCATCGTGCCCGAAGGCTGCCGGCTCAAACGCGACATGCGGTTTTATCCGGACGCCGGACGCCCGCTCGCCCTGGACATCATTTACCCCTCCCAGCCGAAGCAACCGGTCGGCGCACTCATCGAATGTTCCTGCGACAACGAGAACCGTTTCAGCAATACGTCGCTGTCCATCTGCAGCGACACCCTCCTGGACGCCGAAGCCACCGAAGGTTTTGCCGTGTGCATGGCGGATCACCCGGTCCCGCCGCCTTACAAGGGGCTGGATGCCATGCCCGACTGCGCCTGGAAAATCAAGGCCGCCGTCCGCACCTTGCGTGCCGAGGGTGCCCCTTTGGGATTGAACGGCAAAATCGCCCCCATCGGGTTTTCCCGCGGCAGCGGCATGGCCCTCCTGCTGGTGACGACCGAAGGTCTGCCGGAATTTGAAGGTCACGGTGAAAACCCGGGCACCAACAGTTCCGTACAGGGCGCCGTGGTGATGTCCGGCCGGTTCACCTATCTCGACCTGCTGCCGGATGACCACATGCTGCCGCGCTACGCCGCCGCCTGGGGCGCCCGCACCAACAACCTCGAAACCTGGCGCCGCGCCGGCGCGCTGGGTTACCTGACCCGCGCCACCCTGCCCCTGTTCCTGACCATCAATTGTTCCGAAGGTCCCGATGCCCAGCACCAGATGACCGTCCTGCGCAAACGCCTCGCCGAACTCGGCAATGACGAGGTCTTCCTGATGGATCCCGAGCGCCGCGGCCACAAGGTCACCCTGGTGCCGGAAATCCTGGATGCCATGAACCGCTACTTGAAATCGCGGCTGAACTGACGAAGCCGCTCCTCTCCCTGGCCCTCGCCCCGCGCTCCGCTGCGGGGCGAGGGAAGGGCACCTTTTGATGCCGGACATGGTTTTCTATTGAGCCGGTTGGAGGTTGGAGGCGCTTTGTAGAAAACCTCTGCGCATCAGACCACACGGAAATTTGATCTCCCTCTCCGCCAACGCAGTTGGGGGAGAGGGCCGGGGAGAGGTGGCATTTTTAAAACGGCTTTGCTGGAGACTGAGTTAGTTGGTCAACCTTCGGCGGAAGAAAACGATGGTTTTGCACCTTCCGCATCACCGCGACGCAACCGGTTCTCCGCTGCAACGCATTCCAGATTTCCAGCAGGATTCCTTCGCGGTTCTTTCGCCATTGATGGTTCCAAAAGCGCAATTCCTCGACGCCCTCGGCTGTCAGAAATTTTTCACGCGCCTCATCATGTAGGCGTTGTTCTGGCAGGTCATGCTGGGACCCATCCAACTCGATGGATAACTTCGCGGTGGGACAATGGAAATCGAGAATGTAATCGCCAAGCGGATGCTGCCGGCGGAATTTGAATCCCGCAAAACGTCCGGCCCGCAGGGCGCGCCACAATTCCTCTTCTTCGTCGGTCTGTTCGCGACGAAGACGGCGGGCATTGCTGATGGGGTTCATGGGCGGAGCGTAAAATGCCAAATTATCAAAGGCAACCCCTCTCCCTGACCCTCTCCCCGCTTGGGGCGGGGCGAGGGAAGGACACCTTTTGATGCCGGACTAGGTTTTCCCCAGAGCCGGTTGCAGGTTCGATGTTCGATGTTCCCTCCCTTTAGAAATCTCTCATGCCTTCGGCTAATCCGAAATTGGTGTTGGAGGAGCAACTTTTGCTTTGTGTACCGGGATACCCGGGGTTAACTTGCATGGGGTATTATCCCCATGGCAGTCCATTGGATTGCCGGTTGAAAATGACGCCTATGAACCAGACATCTGCTTCCGACAAGAAGACCGCCGACAAGACGGCCAAATCCGGACCTGCTGCGCCCAAATACCCCGGCGTCCGCGTCACCTGTAACGGCAATTTCCTGGTGGCCGAGCACGTCGAGACGCGCATCACCGAGGGCGGCGTCTTCTACCCCATCACGCCCTCCACCGAAGGCGGTGAAATTTACCAGGGCGCCTTTGCCGCCGGTAAACTGGACGTCTGGGGCCGCCAAAAAATCGCCGCCGAGGCCGAAGGCGAGCACGCCGCCCAGGGCGGCGCCACGGCCTTCGCCGTCAGCGGCAAACGCACGGTCAATTTCACCTCCGGCCAGGGCATCGTCTATGCCATGGAGCAGTATTATCACGCGCCCGGCAAGTTCTCCACCATGGTGCTCGAGGTCGGCGCCCGCGCCCTTACCAAGCACGCCCTCAACGTCCATTGCGCCCACGACGATTTTTACGCCGCGCTCGACACCGGCTGGACCATGGTCGTGAGCAAGGACGCCCAGCAGGCCGCCGACCAGGCTGTCATCCTGCGCAAAGTCTGCGAGCTGTCGCTCAACCCGGGGATGAACATCCAGGACGGCATGCTCACCACCCATTCCGAGCGCACCTACCTCGCGCCTGAAGCCGAGCTGCTCCGCGAATTCCTCGGCGCGGTCGACGACACCATCGAATGTCCCACGCCCGCCCAGCGCGAATTGTTCGGCTCCAAGCGCCGCCGCGTCCCGGAAATGATGGATCTGAAAAATCCGCTCCTCCTGGGCCCGGTCCAGAACCAGGAGCATCACATGAACGGCGTCGTCGCCCGCCGCAATAATTTCAACGAGCCCATCCTCAAATTTCTCGAGGACGCCTATGCCGAATTCGGCCGGCTCACCGGCCGCGTCTATGGCCTGATCCAGCAATACAAGTGCGACGATGCCGACACGGTGTACGTTTCGCTCGGCTGCGCCGCGGACAATATCGAGGCCGCCTGCGATTACCTGCGGGAGAAACGCAACGTGAAGGTCGGCTCGATCCACATCAACGTCATCCGCCCTTTCCCCGAGGCCGCCGTCATCAACGCGCTGCGCGGCAAGAAGAACGTCATCATCCTCGAACGCACCGACGAAGGCATGGCCGGCGACAACCCGCTCGCGCGCGACATCCGCGTCGCCATCGGCAAGGCCAACGAGACCACGAAGTACGGCGGCGCCCTGCCCGCGCTCACGCCCGGGGAGACGCCGCGCATCTTCCGCGGCAGCTACGGCATCGGCTCGCGCGATTTCCGGCCCGAACACACGCTCGGCGCCTACGAATACGCCACCGGCCAGATCCGCCGCCATGACGGCGCCAGCGCCTCCGGTGGCGAGACCTATTTCACCCTCGGCATCGACCATCCCTACGCCGTCATCAGCAAGGAAACACCGTCGTTGCTGCCCGACGGCGCCATCGCCGTGCGATTCCACTCCATCGGCGGCTGGGGCATGATCACCACCGGCAAGAACCTCGGCGAAATCGTCGGCGAGTTCGGCGATCTCATCAAGCATCGTGACGCCGAGACCGACCCGGACGGGCGGCTCAAGGAAAAATTGTTCGTCATGGCCAACCCGAAGTACGGCTCGGAGAAAAAGGGCGCACCCACCAATTATTATCTCACCGTCGCCCCCGACATCATCAAGGTGAACTGCGAGCTCAATCACGTGGATGTCGTGCTCTGCTGCGATCCGAAGGCGTTCACGCACACCAACCCGCTCGAAGGCATCAAGCCCGGCGGCTGCATCGTCTGGGAATCCAGCGACACCCCGGAGACCGCCTGGCAGCGCATCCCTTCCCAATACCGGAAATTCGTCAAAGACAACGATATTCACGTCTACATCCTGCCCGGGTTCGACATCGCGAAAAAGGCGACCAGCAAGACCGAGCTCCAGCTCCGCATGCAGGGCAACTCGTTCCTCGGCGCGTTCTTCCGCGTCTCGCCCTTCCTCCGGCAGCACAATATTTCCGAGGCCATGTTCCATGACACGGTCAAGAAGCAGTACCAAAAGAAATTCGGGCGCTTCGGCGACGACGTCGTCACGTCCAACATGACCGTCATGACCGAGGGATTCTCGCGCGTGAAGGAAATCAAGTACGGCGAGTACAACGAGCCCGACCGCTCCTCGATGCGCAATCCGCCGGTAGTGCCGATCGGCGCCGAGCCGCTGATTCCCACCGCCGGCTGCGGCACGGCCTGCGGCACGGGCATTCCCACGCCCGCGCAACAGACGCCGCGCTACGCCTTCCAGACGCTCGCCAAGTTCGATTCCGAATTTCGCGCCGGGCTCGGCTATCATCAGCCCGCCGGCGCGCTCGCGTCGCTCGGCGTCATGGGCGCCGGCTCCGGCGCGACCCAGTCCAAATACGTCGCCCGCCGCGAGACCCCGGTGTACATCGCCGAAAACTGCACGCAATGCATGGAATGCATCACCGCCTGCCCGGACACTGCCCTGCCCAACACGTCGCAGGACGTCGCCATGGTCCTGAAGACCGCCGTGCATTATTACGTCACCGACCCCGCCGAACGCACGAAGCTCGCTGCCGAATTGAAGGGCGTCGAGGAACGTTCCCGCGTGAAGATGAACGAATCGGTCAAGGCGAAGACCAACCTCCCGTTCAAGGACATCATCCGGAATGAAGTCAACGCGCTGACCACCATCGGCGACCAGACCAAGACCGAGTTCACCGGCATCATCGACAAGCTGCCGATTGCCTACTCGAACGTCCCCGCCATCTTCCGGTCGCTCGA
>Ga0265338_10001519_pt1 | contig 37467 bp, 28 predicted proteins | sample 42126metaG_FD_193579 | JGI IMG/M metagenome (GOLD analysis project Ga0265338, IMG submission 193579) | Rhizosphere microbial communities from Carex aquatilis grown in University of Washington, Seatle, WA, United States - 4-21-26 metaG | ecosystem: Host-associated > Plants > Roots > Rhizosphere... | reverse complement strand
CCGGCCCGTGCGGGCCGGGCGCCGACCTCGGCTTCCGGCCTGGCTCGGCACGGTGCCGTTCCTGGGCTACGTGGGCGTCTTCCTGATATGGCCGACCGGGATCGTGGTTGTTGACGCGTTCAAGAACCCGGCCGGCGGCCTGAATCTGTCCAGCCTCTCGGCGCTCGGCAACCCCGCGGTACGCGGCTTCTTCATCGGCTCGTTCAAGCTCTGCCTGATCTCGTCGCTGCTCGGCGCCGTGTTCGGCGCGATCCTGGCCTATGCCGTGGCGTCCGGAAATCCGGACGGCGCGGTGCGTCGGCTCTACCTGGCTGGTTCGGGTGTCCTGGCCCAGTTCGGCGGGGTCACCCTGGCGTTCGCGTTCAGCGCGCTGATTGGCCCGGCCGGCCTGCTGCTGCACGCGGGCTGGTACTACAACTTCCCCTGGGGCATCGGGCTGATCTACACGTACTTCCAGATCCCGCTGATGGTTCTGGTCTTCCTGCCCGCGATCGACGGACTGAAGGTCCAGTGGCGGGAGGCGTCGGAGAGCCTGGGCGCCTCGGCCTGGCAGTACTGGCGGCACGTTGGCGGCCCGCTGCTGGCCCCGGCCTTCCTCGGCGCGGCGCTGCTGCTGTTCGCCAACGCCCTGTCGGCCTTCGCGACGATCCAGGCCTGGGAGAACCAGATCGCGTACATCGTGCCGCAGCAGATCAGCACCGCCCTGTCCAGCGAGGTCGGGCTGAACAGCATCAACGAGGCCGATGTGCTCGCCCTGGGCATGATCATCATGGTGGCCATCATCATGACGGGATACGTCTTGCTCCAGCGCCGGGCGGCACGATGGCTCCGCTAGCGTCGCTCGGCGACGCCCCGCTCGTCGCGCCGAGCCGGGCCCCACGCGGCATGCAGGCCGGCCGGCGCAGGCGGCTGAACGCGTTCCGCTACGTGGTGTTCACCCTGTTCGGGATCTTCATCATCCTGCCGCTGCTGGCGATGGTGCGGTTCTCCCTGGAGGGGAGCAAACTCGGCACGTGGTCGGGGAAGGCCTGGCAGCAGATCGCGTCCTACCCAGGCCTGCTCGGCGCCGTCGAGATCACCCTGGAACTGGCCCTCCTCACCAGCGCGGTCATGCTGGTCCTGCTGGTCCCGACCATGATCTGGATCCGGCTGCGGGTGCAGTGGATCAGCCGGGCCTTTGAGTTCCTGTGCCTGCTGCCGCTCACCATCCCCGCGATCGTCCTGGTGGTCGGCCTCGCCACTGTTTATAACCGGATCAGGCACTACAACCTGTCCGCGATCCAGTTGTTCTGGGCCTACGTGGTCTTGGCGCTGCCCTACGCCTACCGGGCGCTCTCTTCCGGACTGAACGCCATCGACGTGAAGACGCTGTCCGAGGCGGCCCGCAGTCTCGGGGCGAGCTGGTTCACCGTGATGTTCCGGGTGATCGCGCCGAACATGTGGCAGGCGATCCTGAACGCGCTGCTGCTGTCCTCGGCCCTGGTGCTCGGCGAGTTCACCATTGCCTACCTGTTGCTCTACACGAACACCTTGCAGGTGACGCTGTACTCCATCAGCCGGAACACGCCCAACGCCGGGGTGATCTTCTCCGCGTCGTCCGCCTCGCTGATATTCGCCTTCGGACTGCTTCTGATCCTGTCCTACGTCGGCCGCCGCCGCCGCGGCCGGGGATGAGGTAGCGCACGTGAGTTCACCAATGACCAGACCACAGGGCGTCGCGGCCAGGACCGCGGTCGAGGTGCGGATGGAGGGCCTGCGCCGGCAGTACGGCTCGGTCGTCGCGCTGGACGGGCTTGACCTGACCATAGCGCCGGGCGAGCTGATCGCCCTGCTCGGCCCCTCGGGCTGCGGCAAGACCACGACGCTGCGGCTGCTCGCCGGGCTGGAGGACGCCGACGCCGGCCGGATCACGGTCGGCGGCAAGGATGTCATTCACCTGCCGGCCAGCAAGCGCGACATGGGCATGGTGTTCCAGTCGTACTCGCTGTTCCCGCACATGACAGTGCGCCAGAACGTCGCTTTCGGGCTGCGCCTGCGCCGGGTCAGCGCGGACGAACGGGACCGGCGGGCGCTGGAGATGCTCGACCTGGTCGGCCTCTCGACCCAGGCGGACCGGTACCCGCACCAGATCTCCGGCGGGCAGCAGCAGCGGGTGGCCCTGGCCCGCGCCCTGGCCATCGAGCCGCAGGTGCTGCTGCTCGACGAGCCGCTGTCGGCGCTGGATGCCAAGGTCCGGGCCCAGCTGCGGGACCAGATCCGCCGGATCCAGCTCGAGGTCGGCATCACCACCCTGTTCGTCACGCACGATCAGGAAGAGGCGCTGGCCATCGCGGACCGGGTCGGCGTCATGCGGGAAGGCCGGCTGGAGCAGCTCGCGCCGCCCACCGAGGTCTACTCGCGCCCGGCCACCCCGTTCGTGGCCGAGTTCGTCGGCCTCACCAACCGGCTCGCGGGCACCGTCAGCGGCTCGACCGTGACGGTGCGCGGGCGCGACCTGCCGCTGGTGGACCTCTCGACCCCGGCCGGGCCGGTGACGGCGCTGGTCCGGCCCGAGGCGGTCACGCTGGCCTCGGACAGCTCGGGAGACTCCGGGCCGCTGGTCGGTACCGTCATCGCCACGACGTTCCTGGGCGCGACCAGCCGGGTCACCGTGGATCTGGGCGACACCACGATCCTGGCCCAGCTCTCGACCTCCGATGCCACGGCTCACCCGGCGGGCAGCCGGGTCGCACTCACCATCCGGCCGGACCCGGTGCTCGTCTCCGCTGATTCACCGGCCGCGGTCGAGGGGTGACGGGCAGGCGCCCGCCGCTGACCACCGATCGTCGGCTGGGCGCCGGCCTGGTCCTGCGCAGCGGGTCCGCCGCGCCCTACCGGGCCGTCCAGATCATCGAGGGCGAGCCGCACGTCGTCCGGGACGACCTCGGCGCACCTGATGACGGTTCACCGGCCGGGCCGGACCCGGCCCGCCCGCTGCTGTGCCTCGCGCACATCACCGATCTCCAGCTGGCCGACGTCCAGTCGCCGACCAGGTTCGAGTTCCTCAACCGGTACTTCGCCGACCCGAGGTACGCCGAGATCCTGCCCGTGCAGCGCCCGCAGGAGGCACTCACCGCGCACGCCGTGGACGCCACGCTGCGCACCCTCAACGCCGCCTGCGGGCCGGCCACTGGCGCGGCGCCCCAGCTGGCGGTCACCACCGGCGACGCTATCGACAACGCGCAGTGGAACGAGGCGCAGGCCTTCCTGGCCCTCTTCGACGGCGGCCTCGTACGGCCGGATTCCGGAGGTCCCCGGTACGAGGGGGTCCAGTCGCTGGACTGGCCCGATGACATCTTCTGGAAGCCGGACGGGGTGGCCCCCGGCGGCCCGGACGTCTTCCGCAGCGCCTTCGGCTTCCCGCACTACCCAGGACTCCTGGAGCACGCGCTGCGCGAGTTCTCCGCAGCCGGCCTGCGGATCCCGTGGCTGTCGTGCTTCGGCAACCACGAGGCCCTCGACCAGGGCGTGGGCATCATCACCGACCGCCTCGCCGGAGCGTTCACCGGCACCCGGAACCCCGTGGCGCTGCCGGATGACTTCGACCATGACCGGGCGCTGGACCTGTTCACCGAGCGTCCTGAGGTCCTCATGACCGGCCCGGCGGTCACGATCACTGGCGATCCGGGCCGCCGGCCGATCACCCGGCAGGAGTTCGTGCAGGCCCACTTCCAGCCCGGCTCGCGCCCGTTCGGGCACGGTTTCACCGAACAGAACCGGCTCAGCGGCACCGCCTTCTACGCCTACGACACGCCCGCCGTCCGCTTCATCGCGCTGGATACCTGCAGTCTCGCCGGGGGTGGCGCCGGATGCCTGGACCGCGACCAGGCACGGTGGCTGGAGGCGCGGCTCACTGAGGTGCACTCGGCCTACTACGGGCCGGACGGGCGGCAAGTCGCCACGGGACACGACGACCGCCTGGTCATCATCTTCTCCCACCACGGGGCAGGCACCCTGACGAACACCCGGGGGCCCGGCGGCGGGGCCATGCTCGGCGGCGGTGACCTCCTCGCCCAGTTGCACCGGTTCCCCAATGTCGTGCTGTGGCTGAACGGTCACACGCACGCCAACGCCGTCCGGCCGCGACGGCACCCGGGCCACCCGCGGCGCGGCTTCTGGGAGGTCACCACGTGCGCGGTCATCGACTGGCCCTGCCAGACCCGCCTCGTCGAACTCGCTGACTGCGGCGGCTACCTGTCCATCGTCTGCACCATGGTTGACCACGACACCCCGGTCGCGCCCCGGTCGCTGGACACCAGCGACGATCTCGCCGCGCTGCATCGCGAACTCGCCGCCAACATGCCGCTGGCCGGCCTGCACCATCCGGCCGGGACCGGGACGCCCACCGACCGGAACGTGGAGCTCCGGCTCATCCCGCCTTTTCCGCTCAGCCGGCTGGCCGGCCTGTAGCCCTTCAGTGCCGCCAGCCCGGGGCGGCCAGCCGCTCTATCGCGGCCTCGCCGCCGTCCAGCCTGACCTGCGCGGCCGAGGTCCGGCCGAGCACCCACAGGGTCAGCTCAGCCGGGTTGCCGGTGACCGTGACCACCGGGGTGCTGGCCTTGGCGGTGATCCGGACCCGCTGCTGGCCAGGACCCGCCGGCCGGTCATCCCGGACCAGCTCGATTCCGACCGGTGCTTTGCGCAGCATGAACCGGGCGGCGCCGAGGCGCTGCCAGAGCGCGTCCGTCAGCTTCGTGCTGATGTCCCGCTGGGCCCAGCCCGGCGCGGCCCGGCGCACGTCCTCGTGATGCACGAAGTACTCGACAAAGTTGGCCCGTTCGTCCATGCCGGGAATCGCGAAGAAGGACAGCTTCGGCGGCCCGTTCCTGATCGTTTCCACCAGGCGGGGGTAGGGCGTCCGCTTGCTGAGCGAGCGCTGCACGCGCCGGGTGTACCCGGCCAGTGGGCCGCCCATCACGCCGGCCCCCGCGTCCGGCCGGTGCTCCCGCAGCACCAGGTGCGCGGCGAGGTCACGGGTTGTCCAGCCCTCGCATAGCGTGGGCGCTTGTGGGCCGGTCTGGTCGAGCAATGTGCATAGGGCCAATCGCTCATCGCGGGCTAGGGTCATCCCGCGATGGTATTCATCCGGGGCTGACTGCGGAATGGGCACCCGGCCGCGGAACGGTCATCTAGCCAGGAGGCTGGGCGCCGGCCAGCGGACCTGAGAGAGGATCAGGGCATGAGCATGGAAGTGACCGGGAATGGGCGCCCGTCCCGGCTGGATCCGCAGATCGCCGCGCGGCTCAAGCGTGACGCCGCCGGGCTGGTCGCCGCGATCGCCCAGCAGTACGACACCGGTGAGGTGCTGATGCTGGGCTGGATGGACGATGAGGCGCTGCACCGCACCCTCACCACCGGCCGCTGCACCTACTGGTCACGCAGCCGGCAGGAGTACTGGGTGAAGGGCGAGACCTCCGGTCATCTGCAGCACGTCAAGTCGGTCGCGCTGGACTGTGACGGAGACGCGGTGCTGGTCCGGGTGGACCAGGTCGGCGGGGCCTGCCACACGGGTGACCGGACCTGCTTCGATGCGGCCGTGCTGGACACGGTCGCGGGCTGAGCCGGTGACGCGGTGACGCAATGACCGGGACGCCGCCCACGGCGGCTGCGCGGCGCGAGTACACACTCGCGGCGCTGCTCGGGCTGGCCGGTGCCGCGGTCATGCTGCTCGCGGTCCGGCAGGAGTGGGCGCGGGTGGTGACAGCCGCGCCGCAGCCGCTGCCGGCCACGATCGTGTCAGTACGCGGCCAGGACCTGGTGCCCCTCGCTGGCGCGCTGGGCCTGGCGGCGCTGGCCGGCCTGGCCGCCGTGCTGGCCACCCGGGGTCTCCTCCGGCGGCTGGTGGGGGCGCTGCTGGCCGCGTTCGGCGCCGGCGGCGCGCTGGCGGCGGCCGCGCACCTGGGAACGGCGGCCGTCCTGGCGGCCGCGGCTGGTGCGGGCGGGAGCGGTTCGCAGGCTGGCTCGGTCACCGGGGGGAGCGCCCCCGCGGCGGCGGGCGGCGCGGCACCGGGTGTCACGGGGCTGCGGCTGACCGGGCACGTCACGATGGCTGGCGTCCCTTGGCGCTGGGCCGTCCTGCTCGGCGCGCTGGCCGTGATCGCCGCCGGGCTGCTGGTGGCCTGGCGCGGGGCCGGCTGGCCGGTCATGTCCAGCCGCTACGAGCAGCCTGCTCCGCACGGCCCGCGGCCGGCGGACACAGCGACCCTGTGGGACTCGTTGAGCAGCGGCGTTGACCCGACCGCCGCCAGCCGGGGTGGGCCTGGTGTCGGCCAGCCCGGCGGGGCTGACCACAATAGCGGGCCTGGCCTGGAGGAACGGGGTTTGGGGCGGGCCTGACGCGGTCCGCTCCGGCCGGGCCGCAGCGCGCTCCGGCGCTCGCGTCCGGAGGGGGCCCGCAGCCGCGGCGGAGCGGCATCGCTACGATCGGTTCCGCAAGGCATCTAACCCGAGGAGACAGCGGACCGCGTGAGCGTGCTCGACGAGATCCTTGACGGAGTGCGTGCCGACCTTGCCGCCCGGCAGCAGCAGGTGACGCTCGACCGGCTCAAGGACATGGCAGGGCGGGCACCGTCGCCCCTGGACGCACTGGCCGCGCTGAAGGGCCAGGATGTGGCGGTCATCGCTGAAGTCAAGCGGGCCAGCCCGTCCAAGGGCGCGATGGCCGCGATCGCCGACCCAGCCGCCTTGGCGGTGGACTACGAAGCGGGCGGCGCGCGGGTGATCAGCGTGCTGACGGAGCCGCGGAAGTTCGGCGGCAGCTTGGCTGACCTGGCCGCGGTCCGGGAAGCCGTGCAGGTTCCGGTGCTGCGCAAGGATTTCGTGGTCAGCTCCTACCAGTTGTGGGAGGCGCGGGCGCACGGGGCTGACATGGTCCTGCTGATCGTGGCGGCGCTGGAGCAGAACGCGCTGGTGTCCCTGGTGGAGCGGGCCCAGTCCATCGGGCTGACACCGCTGGTGGAGGTGCACACCGACGAGGAGCTTGACCGCGCGGTGGAAGCCGGCGCGAAGATCATCGGCGTCAACGCGCGGAACCTGGCCACGCTGGAGGTGGACCGGGGCGTGTTCGCCCGGATCGCGCCGCGGGTCCCGGACGGGATCATCAAGGTCGCCGAGTCGGGCATCCGCGGACCGCACGACCTGCTCGCCTACGCCGCGGCGGGCGCGAACGCGGTGCTCGTCGGGGAGAGCCTGGTGACCGGCAAGGACCCACGATCGGCCGTGGCTGACCTGGTCACCGCGGGCTCGCACCCCGCGCTGCGCGGTGATCGCGGATGAGCACATCAGCCACCACCCGCCCAGATCGCGCCCCCGCCGAGACGGTGCCCGATGAGACCGGTCATTTCGGCCGGTACGGCGGGAGGTTCGCCCCTGAGGCGCTGATGTCGGCGCTCGATGAACTGGCCCGCGAGTACCGGTCAGCCCAGGCTGACCCGGCCTTCCAGGCCGAACTCGACGGGCTGCTGCGCGGCTACGCCGGGCGGCCCACGCTGGTCACCGAGGCACCCAGATTCGCCGCTCACGCGGGTGGCTGCCGGGTGCTGCTGAAGCGTGAGGATCTCGCCCATACTGGCTCCCACAAGATCAACAATGTGCTCGGCCAGGCGCTGCTGACCAAGCGGATGGGCAAGACCCGCATGATCGCGGAGACCGGCGCGGGCCAGCACGGGGTGGCCACCGCGACCGCGTGCGCGCTGCTGGGCCTGGACTGCGTCGTCTACATGGGCGAAGAGGACACCCAGCGGCAGGCGCTGAACGTGGCCAGGATGCGGATGCTGGGCGCCGAGGTAGTTCCGGTGACCGCGGGCAGCCGGACCCTCAAGGACGCGATCAACGAGACGTTCCGCGACTGGGTGAGCACGGTCGCGACCACGCACTACTGCATCGGCTCGGTGATGGGCCCGGACCCGTTCCCCACGATGGTCCGGGATTTCCAGCGGATCATTGGGGTGGAGGCCCGCGAGCAGGTGCTGGCCATGACCGGCCGGCTGCCGGATGCGGTGATCGCGTGCGTGGGCGGCGGGTCCAACGCCATCGGCATCTTCCACGCCTTCATCCCGGATGAGTCGGTCCGGCTGATCGGCTGCGAAGCGGGCGGTGACGGGCTGGCCACCGGGCGCCACTCGGCGACCCTGATGGCCGGTTCCCAGGGCGTGATCCACGGGATGCGCACCTACCTGCTGCAGGACTCGGACGGCCAGACGCTCACCACCCACTCGGTGTCGGCCGGCCTGGACTATCCCGGCGTGGGGCCTGAGCACTCCTGGCTGCACGACACCGGCCGGGCCAGCTACCGCGCCATCACGGACACCCAGGCCATGGATGCGTTCGGCCTGCTCTGCCGCACCGAGGGGATCATCCCGGCGATCGAATCGGCGCACGCTCTGGCGGGCGCGCGCGAGGTGGGCGCCGAACTCGGCCCCGACGCACTGCTGCTGGTCAACCTGTCCGGTCGCGGCGACAAGGACGTGGACATCGCCGCCCGGTGGTTCGGGCACCTGCCTGCGAAGACCAGCCCAGCGGAAACCAGCCCAGCGGAGAAGGCTCGGTGACCGGGGTCAGCGCTGCCTTCGACAAGGCCGCCGCAGACGGCCGGGCGGCCCTGATCGGGTACCTGCCCGCCGGATTCCCGTCGGTGGACGGCGCGGTCGCGGCGGCCACCGCGCTCGCCGAGGCCGGGGTCGACGTGGTGGAAATCGGCCTGCCTTACTCCGATCCGCTGATGGACGGCCCGGTCATCCAGGAGGCGGTGCACCGCGCGCTGGCCGGCGGAGTCCGGGTCACCGACGTGCTGAGCACGGTCGAGGCGGTAGCGGCCGCGGGCGTGCCGGTGCTGGTCATGACGTACTGGAATCCGGTCGACCACTACGGCGTCGAGGCCTTCGCCCGCGATCTCGCGGCGGCGGGCGGCGCCGGGCTGATCACCCCGGACCTGACCCCGGAAGAGGCAGGCCCGTGGCTGGCGGCCGCCGAATCCCACGGCCTGGACCGGATCTTCCTGGTGGCGCCGAGTTCATCCACGCTGCGCATCGCGCGCATCGCGGACGTCTGCCGCGGGTTCGTCTACGCGGCGTCGCTGATGGGCATCACCGGGGCCAGGGACTCGGTCAGCGGCGATGCCGCCGGGCTGGTCAGCCGGGTCAGGGACGCCACCACCCTGCCGGTTGCGGTGGGCCTCGGCGTGCGCGACGCCGCCCAGGCCGCGCAGGTGGCCGGGTTCGCGGACGGCGTGATCGTCGGATCCGCGTTCGTCCAGCGACTGCTCGACGCGGCTGACCCGGGGGCCGGCCTGGCGGCGGTCCGCGCGCTGGCGAGTGACCTGGCGGCGGGCGTCCGCAGCCACGCCCCGGCCCGCGGCTGACCGCGGGCGGGCGCCGTCCGTTGCTGTGACGGAGCGTGTGAACCGGGTGAATGTGCTGGGTCAGGTGTTTCGCGATCAGTAAGGGGTGGGGATGATGCCTCTGGTGGCGTAATCTCGATGTAACCTCTGAGCACCAGCTCGAGGATCAGCGACGGCCGCGTTCAGTGGCGTTCGCTGCAGGGCCAATGTCGTCCCGACCGCATGCGAGAACGCGAAGACGGACGAGACGACAGGAGTGCTGATGGCACCTGCCGCTTCAGCGGGGACCGGGGGGCTCTACGACAGCCGGTTCGAGCACGACGCATGTGGTGTTGGATTTGTCGCGGACCTGTCCGGCCGCCGCAGCCATGACACCGTGGCTAAGGCGCTGACCGTGCTGCGGAATCTGGAACATCGCGGCGCGGCCGGCAGCGACCCCGACACCGGGGACGGGGCCGGGATCCTCACCCAGATTCCGGACGAGTTCTTCCGCACAGCATGCCCGTTCGCGTTGCCGGAGCCGGGCTGCTACGCGGCCGGGATGGTCTTCCTGCCTGCGGACTCCGGGGCGGTCGCCGACGTCGAGCGGATCGCCGCCGAGGAGAACCTGACGGTTCTTGGCTGGCGCGACGTGCCCTACAACCCAGCGCACTGCGGCCAGGCGGCGCTGGCCGCGGCGCCCCGGCTGGTGCAGATCTTCGTCGCGGCCGTAGCTGGCGGCGAGAGCGGACTGGTCCTGGACCGGCGGGCGTTCTGCTTCCGCAAGCGGGCCGAGCACGAGGCCGGCGTGTACATCCCGAGCCTGTCGTCGCGGACGATCGTGTACAAGGGGATGCTGACCGCGCCTCAGCTGGAGCCGTTCTACCCGGACCTCTCGGACCCCAGCTTCGTGTCGGCCCTCGCCCTGGTCCATTCGAGGTTCTCCACCAACACGTTCCCGTCCTGGCCGCTGGCCCACCCGTACCGCTACATCGCGCACAACGGCGAGATCAACACGGTCCGCGGGAACCGCAACTGGATGCGGGCCCGTGAGGCGATGCTGGCCAGTGACCTGTTCCCGCGCTCGGCCGACGGGCGCGGGATCGAGCGGCTGCTGCCGATCCTCGACGACTCGGCCAGCGACTCGGCCAGTTTCGATGAATGCCTGGAACTGCTCCACCTGGGCGGCAGGTCGCTGCCGCACGCCATGCTCATGATGATCCCGGAGCCGTGGGAGAACCACGAGGAGATGGACCCCGCGCGGCGGGCGTTCTACCGGTTCCACGGCACCCTGATGGAGCCGTGGGACGGCCCGGCGTGCGTCGCCTTCACCGACGGGACCGTGATCGGGGCGGTGCTCGACCGCAACGGGCTGCGCCCGGGCCGTTACTGGGTGACCCGCGACGGGCTCGTCGTCCTGGCCAGCGAAGTCGGGGTGCTCGACATCGATCCGGGCGACGTGGTCCGCAAGGGCCGGCTCCAGCCGGGCCGGGTCTTCCTCGTCGACACCGGCAGCAGGCGCATCCTGGAGGACGCGGATGTCAAGTCCGCGCTGGCGGCTGAGCACCCGTACGAGGACTGGCTGCACGCAGGGCTGCTGCAGCTCGATGACCTGCCGGACCGTGAGCGTGCGGGTGAGCGGCGGCCAGATCACGAGGAACTCACCACCCGGCAGCAGATGTTCGGGTACACGGAGGAGGAGCTGCGGATCCTGCTGGCCCCGATGGCCCGGGCCGGCACGGAGCCGATCGGCTCGATGGGCACTGACACGCCAATCGCCGCGCTGTCGGACCGCCCGCGGCTGGTCTTCGACTACTTCAGCCAGTTGTTCGCCCAGGTGACGAATCCGCCGCTGGATGCGATCCGGGAGGAGCTGGTGACCTCCCTGCAGTCGTCCACCGGCCCGGAGCGGAACCTGTTCGAGCCAGGGCCGGCCTCCTGCCGCCAGATCGTGCTGCCGTACCCCGTCATCAGCGACAACGACCTCAGCAAGATCATCCACATCAACGACGATGGCGACCTGCCCGGGGTCGCGTCCTACGTCGTGGACGGCCGCTACGAGGTGGCCGGCGGCGGCGACGCTCTGCGCGACCGGCTGGCCGGGATCTGCGGCGACGTGTCCCAGGCCATCGCGGGCGGCGCCCGGATCATCGTGCTCTCCGACCGCGGCGCCACCGCCGGCCCGGGGGGCGGTGCGGACCGCGCGCTCGCCCCGATCCCGTCGCTGCTGCTTACCGGGGCCGTGCACCATCACCTGATCAGGGAGCGGACCCGGACCCAGGCCGGCCTGGTGGTGGAGGCGGGCGACGCGCGAGAGTGCCACCACATCGCCCTGCTCGTCGGCTACGGCGCGGCCGCGGTGAACCCGTACCTGGCCCTGGAGACCGTCCAGGACATGGCCAGCCGCGGAGTGCTGGGGAAGATCACCCCGAAGAAGGCCGCCGACAACCTGATCAAGGCGCTCGGCAAGGGCCTGCTCAAGATCATGTCGAAGATGGGGGTCTCCACGGTGGCCTCCTATACGGGCGCGCAGATCTTTGATGCGATAGGCCTCGGCGCCGACGTCATCAGCACCTGTTTCGCGGGCACCACATCCCGGCTCGGCGGGGTCGGCTTCGACGTGCTGGCGGCCGATACGGCCCAGCGGCACGCGAGCGCGCTGCCGACCCGGGGCGGCGCGGTGCACCGGCGGCTGGAGACCGGCGGCGAGTATCAGTGGCGCCGCGATGGCGAGCCGCACCTGTTCAACCCGGAAACGGTGTTCAAGCTTCAGCACGCCACGCGCAGCCGCCGCTACGAGATCTTCAAGGAGTACACCCACCTGGTCGATGATCAGGCGGCCCGGCTGATGACCCTGCGCGGCCTGCTGCGTATCCACGGTGTGGACGCGGCCGGCCCCGGCGGCACCGGCCTGGCCGGCCAGGGTGAGGCGGGCACCCGCAGCCCGCGTGGGCTGGGCTCAGCGACGCGCCCGGCCCGCGCGCCCATCCCGATCGACGAGGTCGAGCCGGTCTCCAGCATCGTCCGGCGGTTCTCCACCGGCGCCATGTCCTACGGCTCGATCTCCGCCGAGGCCCACCAGACCCTGGCCATCGCCATGAACCGGCTGGGTGGCCGGTCCAACACCGGTGAGGGCGGCGAGGACCCGGACCGCTACGTGCCCGACGCCAACGGCGACCTGCGCCGGTCCGCCGTGAAGCAGGTGGCCAGCGGCCGGTTCGGGGTGACCAGCGAGTACCTGGTCAACGCGGACGACTTGCAGATCAAGATGGCGCAGGGGGCCAAGCCCGGCGAGGGCGGCCAGCTGCCGGGCCACAAGGTGTACCCGTGGATAGCGAAGACCAGGTACTCCACGCCCGGCGTGGGCCTCATCTCACCGCCGCCGCACCACGACATCTACTCGATCGAGGACCTGGCCCAGCTCATTCATGACCTGAAGAACGCCAACCCGGCGGCCCGGGTGCACGTCAAGCTGGTCGCCGAGGTTGGCGTCGGCACCGTGGCGGCCGGCGTCTCCAAGGCGCACGCCGACGTGGTGCTCATCTCCGGGCATGACGGCGGGACCGGCGCCGCGCCGCTGACCAGCCTCAAGCACGCTGGCGCTCCGTGGGAGCTCGGGCTGGCCGAAACTCAGCAGACCCTGCTGCGCGCGGGCCTGCGGGACCGGATCGTGGTCCAGGCCGACGGGCAGCTCAAGACGGGCCGCGACGTTGTCATCGCCACCCTGCTCGGCGCTGAGGAGTTCGGCTTCGCGACCGCGCCACTCGTGGTCTCCGGCTGCGTGATGATGCGGGTCTGCCACCTGGACACCTGCCCGGTCGGCGTGGCCACGCAGAACCCGGAGCTGCGTAAGCGGTTCACCGGCAGGCCGGAGTTCGTGGTCAACTTCTTCGAGTTCATCGCCCGCGAGGTCCGCGAGTACCTGGCCGCGCTCGGGTTCCGCACCCTGGCGGAGGCGGTCGGCCGGGCCGACCTGCTCGACACCACCCGCGCGATCGGCCACTGGAAGGCGGCGGGACTTGACCTGAGCCGGGTGCTGTACGTGCCTGACCTGGCCGATGGCGCTGCTCGCCGGAACACGACACGGCAGGACCACGGGATCGACCGTGCCCTCGACAACACGCTCATCCAGCTCGCCGAGGGGGCGCTGCAGGAGGGCACGGCGGTCGCCCTTGAGCTTCCGGTCCGGAACGTCAACCGGACCGTCGGCACCATGCTCGGCTACGAGGTGACCAAGCGCTGGGGTGGCGAGGGCCTGCCCGACGACACCATTCACGTGCGCTTCCGCGGTTCGGCCGGACAGTCGTTCGGCGCCTTCCTGCCCCGGGGCATTACCCTGCGGCTGGCGGGCGACGCCAACGACTACCTGGGCAAGGGCCTGTCCGGCGGGCGGATCATCGTGGCGCCTGACCCGGACGCCACGTTCGCCGCCGAGGAGCAGATCATCGCGGGCAACGTGATTGGCTACGGCGCGACGGCGGGCGAGATGTTCCTGCGCGGCGTGGTGGGTGAGCGGTTCTGCGTGCGGAACTCAGGCGCCATCGCGGTCGCCGAGGGCACCGGCGATCACGGCTGCGAGTACATGACCGGCGGCACCGTGCTGGTGCTGGGCCGGATCGGCCGGAATTTCGGGGCCGGCATGTCCGGTGGCGTCGCCTACGTGCTTGAGCCCCACCCGCGGCGGGTGAACACCGAGATGGCCGACGTGGAGCTGCTCACCGCCAGCGATGCGGCGCTCGTGCACGACCTGGTCGAGCGGCACCTGGTGGAGACGGGATCCGCGGTGGCGGCCCGGCTGCTGGCCGACTGGGACGCGGCGGTGCCACGGTTCCGCAAGATCATGCCGAAGGACTACAAGCGGGTGCTGGATGCGGCGCGCCTCGCTGAGAGTGAAGGCCGCGACGTGGACGAGGCCGTCATGGCCGCGGCGCACGGCTGAGGGGGCGGGCACCATGGCTGATCCCAAGGGCTTCATGACGACGCGGCGGGAGACCCCGGGCCGCCGTCCGGTGGACATCAGGATCCAGGACTGGCGCGAGGTCTACACCGAATTCAGCCGCGGCCGGCTGGAGAAGCAGGCTGGCCGGTGCATGGACTGTGGCATCCCGTTCTGTCATCAGGGCTGTCCGCTGGGCAACCTGATCCCGGAATGGAACGACCTGGTCTGGCGGCGGGACTGGCGTGAGGCGGCGGAGCGGCTGCACGCGACCAACAACTTCCCGGAGTTCACCGGGCGGCTCTGCCCGGCGCCATGCGAGACCGCCTGCGTGCTTGGCATCAACGCTGACCCGGTCACGATCAAGCAGGTCGAGGTGGAGATCATCGACCGGGCCTGGGCCGAGGGCTGGGTGGCGCCCGAGCCGCCGGACCCGGCGATGCTGACCGGCCGGAAGGTAGCGGTGATCGGGTCCGGGCCGTCCGGGCTGGCCGCGGCGCAGCAGCTGACCAGGGCCGGCCACGCGGTGACCGTCTACGAGCGGGCAGACGCGCCCGGCGGCCTGCTGCGCTACGGGATCCCTGAGTTCAAGCTGGAGAAGCGCCATCTTGACCAGCGGCTGGATCAGATGCGCGCGGAGGGGACCACGTTCGTCTGCGGCGTGGCGGCCGGCCTCGATGTGCCTGCCCGCGACCTGCTGGCGGGCTACGACGCGCTCGTGCTGGCCGGCGGGGCGACGGTACCGCGCGGACTGCCGGTGCCCGGCGCTGGCCTGCCCGGGGTGCACCAGGCCATGGAGTACCTGCCACTGTCCAACCGCGCGGTGGCGGCCGCGGCGGGTGGCCGCGTCGCTGAGCCGGCCATCAGCGCGCGCGGCAAGCACGTGATCATCATCGGCGGCGGCGACACCGGCGCGGACTGCCTGGGCACGGCGCACCGCCAGGGCGCGGCGTCCGTTACCCAGCTGGAGATCATGCCCCGGCCGCCGGAGCACCGGCCGGAGATCCAGCCCTGGCCCACCTACCCGATGACCTACCGGGTGTCCAGCGCGCACGAGGAGGGCGGCGAGCGGGTGTATGCCGTCTCCACGCAGGAGTTCCTGGCCGGCCCGGCCGGCCAGGTGCAGGCGCTGCGCCTGGTGCAGGTGGAATCCGCCGGCGGCAGGTTCCTGCCCATACCGGGCACCGAACGCGAGTTGCCCTGCGATCTGGCCCTGCTCGCGATGGGGTTCACCGGGGCTGAGCCGGATGGGCTGCTCGCCCAGCTCGGAGTGGGCTTCGACGCGCGCGGCAACGTAGCACGGGATCGCTCGTTCGCCACCTCGGCGCCGGGGGTCTTCGTGGCGGGTGACATGGGGCGCGGCCAGTCGCTGATCGTGTGGGCGATTGCCGAGGGCAGGTCGGCCGCGGCCGCCGTGGACGCCTACCTGGTGGGCGATACGGTGCTCCCGGCCGCGATCGCGCCCACCGCGCGCTCGCTGTCCTGACCGGGCAGCACCTACAGTGGTATAGACCAATCTGGGATGACTCGGCTGGAAGGCAGCGGACATGAGCCGCCGGGCGAAGATTGTCTGCACGCTGGGGCCAGCGTCGTCCAGTCCGGAGCAAATCGCCGCGCTCGTCGCGGCCGGGCTCGACGTGGCCCGGCTCAACATGAGCCACGGCACCCAGGATGGCCACCAGCGGGCCTACCAGGCGGTCAGGGAGGCCTCGAATGCCGCTGGGCATAGCGTGGGGGTGCTCGTCGACCTCCAGGGCCCCAAGATCCGCCTGGGCACCTTCGCGGCGGGCCCGGTGCGGCTGCTGCCGGGGCAGGAGTTCACTGTCACGGCCGAGGACGTTCCCGGGGACTCCCGCCAGGTATCCACGACGTACCGTGGCCTGGCGGGTGATGTCAGGCCGGGGGACCAGGTGCTGGTGGACGACGGGCGCATTGTCCTTGAGGTGCTCAGGGTGCGCGGCGCCGGGGTGTCCACCCGGGTCGTCGTCGGCGGCCTGGTTTCCGACCACAAGGGCCTGAACCTGCCCGGGGTCAAGGTCAGCGTGCCCTCGCTGACCACCAAGGACGAGGCCGATCTGCGCTGGGCGCTGGCCCTGCGGGCGGACATGATCGCGCTGTCGTTCGTGCAGGGCCCCGAGGACGCCGGGCCGGCCCGCCGGATCATGGATCAGGCCGGGGTCAGCCTCCCGCTGATCGCCAAGATCGAGAAACCACAGGCCCTGGAGACGCTGCCCGAGGTGATCGAGGCCTTCGACGGGATCATGGTGGCCCGCGGGGACCTCGGCGTGGAACTGCCGCTGGAGCAGGTGCCGATGGCCCAGAAGCGGATGATCAGGCTGGCCAAGGACAAGGCCAAGCCGGTCATCGTGGCCACCCAGATGCTCGAGTCCATGATCTCCGCGCCCAGGCCGACCAGGGCCGAAGCCTCAGACGTCGCCAATGCGGTGCTGGACGGCGCGGACGCGCTGATGCTGTCCGCCGAGACCGGCGTGGGGGAGTACCCGGTGGCGGCCGTGCAGACGATGGCCAGGATCATCGTCGAGGCGGAACGTGAGTTCCTGCAGGCCGCTCCGTCGCTGCGCCGGGTGCCGACCACCACGGGGGGCGCCATCGCGCGGGCCGCCGCGGAGGTGGGCGCGATCGTCGGGGCGAAGGCACTGGTGGCCTTCACGATGACCGGCGAAACGGCCCGGCGGCTGGCCAGGTACCGGTCCCCCATCCCGCTGCTGGCCTTCACGCCGCTGCCGAGCACCCGCAGCCAGCTGGCGCTGACCTGGGGCGTGGAGACCTTCATCGTGCCGCCCGCGGTGCACACCGACGACATGGTCCACCAGGTGGAAAGCGCGCTGCTCGGCATCGGGCGCTGTGCCCAGGGCGACAAGGTGGTGATCGTCGCGGGCAGCCCGCCGGGCAGCCCGGGCCGGACCAATGCCCTGCGCGTGCACCGCATCGGCGACGCGCTCGGCCCGGGCGCCAGCCTGCCCGGCCCGCAGGCTACGCGCTAGGGCCTCGTGCGGGCGGCCACCGGTGGTGGTGCCCCGGGTGGGATTCGAACCCACACTGCATGGTGTTTGAGACCATGGACTCTGCCAGTTGGTCTACCGGGGCCCGGCCTGCCGCCCAGATGACGGTCGGCCGAACGTCAATCTACCCGGTACCGGTACGCTCGTGCCCGTGAGCCAGACCCCATTTCGAGTTGTAATCGCCGAAGACGAGGCGCTGATCCGGCTTGACCTCAAGGAGATGCTTGAGGAAGAAGGCTATGTCGTGGCCGGCGAGGCCGCGGACGGCGAGGCCGCCGTCGACCTCGCGACCAAGCTTCAGCCCGATCTCGTGATCCTCGATGTCAAGATGCCCATCCTGGACGGGATTTCCGCGGCCGAGCGGATCGCCGCGGCGCATATCGCTCCCGTCGTTATCCTCACGGCCTTCTCCCAGCGGGAACTCGTGGAGCGGGCCCGGGACGCGGGGGCCATGGCCTACCTGGTCAAGCCGTTCACCAAAGCGGACCTGGTCCCGGCCATCGAGATCGCGGCCAGCCGCTTCCAGGAGACGTCCGCGCTCGAGTCCGAGGTCGCCACGCTGAAGGACCGGCTCGAGGTGCGCAAGATCCTGGACCGGGCGAAGGGGAAGCTCCAGGCCGAGCACGGGCTTACCGAGCCAGCCGCGTTCCGCTGGATCCAGAAGACATCGATGGACCAGCGGCTGGCCATGCGAGCGGTCGCTGAGCGGCTGCTGGAGGGGGCCATCGCGCCGAACTCACCGGCAGCCGACGGTCAGCAGGCGGCCGATGGCAAGCCCGCGGCGGCCGGGGCCAGGCCTGCGGCCGGCGGGGCCAAGCCCGCGGCGGGCCCGGAGGCTCAAGCCACTGAGGCCTGAAAGCTTTCAGGCCTGGGGGAGAGGCCAAGAGCCCGGGGCGCCTTTGGCGCCGTGTCGGCCTTCCCCGGACCGACACGTTCTCTACTCGGCTGCCCCGGGCTCTCCCCACCACGGTAGCGAGGTGCGCCGGTGCGGCGCAAAGGACTCGCCATTCCCCCGAGGGTTTGAGGCAAACGTCCCGTCGCGCGAAGTTTCCCTGGTCGCACAGGGAATCGAGGGTGCTACTGGGGGTCCGCGGCGCCGATGGGCCGGCCACCACCGGGTACCCGGTCGTTAAGCAGGCAGGTGAGCCGCGAGGTGCAGATGCGCCGGCCGCGATCATCGGTGATGACGATCTCGTAGCTGGCGACCGTGCGGCCGCCATGCAGCCGGGTGGCGATTCCGGTCACGGTGCCGGCGGTGGCGGCGCGGTGGTGCGTCGCGTTGATCTCGATGCCGACCGGGAACCGGTCGGGCCCGGCATGCAGTGCCGCGCCGAGTGAGCCGAGGCTCTCCGCGAGCACGCAGGAGGCGCCGCCGTGCAGCAGGCCGTATGGCTGCGTGTTGCCTTCGACCGGCATGGTGCCCACCACCCGGTCCGCCGTGGCTTCGAGGATGGCGATGCCCATATGCCCGGTGAGCCTGTCCCGGCTGGCATCCATGAAGCCAGCGATGACCTTCTGCGAGCTGTCCTGATCCACCTGCACCCTCCGGCGACATGACGGGCGCGTCCGCGCCGCAGGGGAAGCCTAAGGCGTCCGGCCCGGGCCTGGTCAGCGCAGGGTGCCGGGCGGACCCGGGCCGGGCTGGCGCCAGGGTGACGGAAGCGGCCGCCTGGCGCGATCCGCCCTTTAGGGGCCTGACCTCGCAAAGACTAACTTAATGGCAGAAATCAGAGCTTGGGTCGGGGATCGCACAGGTTACAACAAGATCCATAAGAAAACTCCGATCTTCTTTGCCAAATGGCTGACGGTTGATGTGGTTAGCGTTAACAATGCCCCCCGGGGGATGGTCGTGCTCCAGCCCCGGGAAACCCAACGAAGGGATCTCCATGCGTCCAGTGCTCAAGCGAAGAATGACCTCGTCAGCAGTGCGGATCGGCGCCGTCGCCGGGATCGCCATCGCGGCCGTGGGCTCGGTAGCGATGCGCCAGGCCCCGGTCGGCGCCCATGCCGCCCATGGCCTGTCCGTGACCAGCCAGGCGTTCGGCACCGCACCCGCCGGGCCGTACAACCCGGCCGAGACCGTGTACCGCTACACGCTGACCAATGGCCACGGCGTGCAGGTCAGGATCCTGACCTACGGCGGCATCGTGCAGTCAATCAACGTCCCGGACCGGCGCGGACACAGCGCCGACGTGGTGCTCGGGTTCAAGACCCTGCAGGACTACGTCAACGAGGTCAGCCCGCCGCCGCCCGCGGCCGGTGGCCCGTACTTCGGCGAGATCATCGGCCGTTACGGCAACCGCATCGCCAACGGCAAGTTCACCCTGCACGGCAAGACGTACACGCTGCCGCTGAACAACAACGGGAACACCCTGCACGGCGGTTTCGTCGGCTGGGGGAACCGGGTCTGGGCGGCTCACAAGGTCTCCGGCAAGGGCTCCGTCGGCGTGGAGCTGACGCTGGTCAGCCCGAATGGTGACGAGGGCTCGACGTTCGAGCCGAGCTGCAAGTGCACCGGTTTCCCCGGAAAAGTCACCGCGCACGTGACCTACACCCTGGACAACCACGGCAGCCTCAAGATCCACTACCGGGCGACCACCGACGCGCCCACGGTGCTCAACCTGACCAACCACAGCTACTTCAACCTCGCGGGGGAGAGCACCCTCTCGGCCATGGGCCAGAAGGTGTACATGAACGCCAACAAGATCACGGCGGTCAACTCCCTGCTCATCCCGACCGGCGGTTTCGATTCCGTGTCCGGCACCCCGTTCGACTTCACCAACCCGCACGGCACCGCGATCGGAGCCCGGATCAACAACGGCACCAACCAGCAGCTGCTGTTCGGGCCGGGCTATGACCACAACTGGGTGATCAACAACAGTGGTCCGAAGCTGAACGGGCTCCGCCTGGACGCCCGCGCCAGTGACCCGCGCAGCGGCCGCACCCTGACCGTCTGGAGTGACCAGCCGGGCGTGCAGTTCTACGCGGGCAACTTCCTCACCGGCACCCTGGTGGGCATCGGCAACCACACCTACCGGCAGGGCGCTGGGTACACCTTCGAGACCCAGCACTTCCCGGACTCGCCCAACGAGCCGGCTTTCCCGTCCACCGAAGTGGACCCCGGCCATCCCTACAACACGACGACCATCTTCAATTTCTCGTCCTGACCGGCTGAACTCGTTCTGACCGGCTGACACGTCCGGGCAGGCACTCCCCGAGCGGGGGAGTGCCTGCCCGGCCGCATGCCTGCGGCCGGAACCGGTCGCGGGCCGCCCAAGGTTGCCTGCCGGTGTCAGACCAGGCCACTAGACTTCCGGCGTGGTGACGAAGCCGATTCAGGCGCCCGCTCCAGGGCCGAGCAAACCAGGCAGCCAAGGTCAGCGCGACCGGTTGCTGCTGCTTGACGGGCACTCGCTGGCCTACCGGGCGTTCTTCGCGCTGCCACCGGAGAACTTCTCCACCACGACCGGGCAGCCCACCAACGCGGTGTACGGCTTCACCGCCATGCTGATCAACGTCCTGCGGGACGAGCAGCCGACCCACGTGGCGGTGGCCTTCGACCGCAGCGAGCCGACCTTCCGGCACGAGCAGTACGTCGAGTACAAGGCGAACCGGCGGGAAACCCCGGCCGATTTCCGCGGCCAGCTCAGCCTGATCTTCGAGGTGCTCGACGCGCTCGGCATCTCCCGGCTGTCGGTGGCCGGCTACGAGGCGGACGACATCATCGCCACGCTGGCCACCCTGGGCCACGCCGCGGGCATGCAGGTGCTGATCGTGACCGGCGACAGAGACGCCTTGCAGCTGGTCAACGACGACATCACGGTGCTGATGACGCGGCGCGGGATCAGCGACATGACCCGCTTCACGCCCGAAGAGGTCACCGCCAAGTACGGGCTGTCCCCGGTCCAGTACCCGGATTTCGCCGCGATCCGCGGCGACCCGAGCGACAACCTGCCGAACATCCCGGGGGTCGGCGAGAAAACGGCGGCCAAGTGGGTCGCCGAGTTCGGCTCGCTGACCCAGATCGTTGACCGGATCGGCGAGATCAAGGGCAAGGCGGGCGACGCCCTCCGCGAGCGCCTCGGCGACGTCCTGCGCAACAGGCGGCTGACCGAGCTGGCCAGGGACGTCCCGCTGGAAGCCGGCCCGCACGACCTGCGCCCGGTGGCATGGGACCGGGACCAGATCCACCAGTTGTTCGACACCCTGCAGTTCCGCGTGCTGAGAGATCGTCTCTACGCCACCTTGCCTAACGGAATCGATTGGGCGGCTGCCACCCCCGAGCAGGCGGCCGACACGGCCGCGGGCCAGGCGTTCGACATCGAGATCACCCTGCCGGGCCCGGGCGAGGTGGCCGGCTGGATCGACGAGCATGCCAGCGCGGACGGCCGGGCCGGCCTGGCGGCCAGCGGGGCCTGGCAGCGCGGCACCGGCACCCTGACCGGGATCGCGCTGGCCACCCCGGACGGCGCGGGCGCCTTCCTCGACCCGGTCACCCTGACCGAGGAGGACGAGAGCGCGCTCGCGGCCTGGCTGGACGACCCGGCCCGGCCCAAGGCGCTGCACGACGCCAAGGGCCCGATGCACGCGCTCCTGGCCCGGGGGCTGCACCTGGCCGGGCTCAGCACGGACACCGCGCTGGCTGCCTACCTGGCCCTGCCTGGGCAGCGCTCGTTCGACTTGGCCGACCTGGTGCTGCGCTATCTGCACAAGGAACTGCGCGACGACGCCGCCCCGAGTGGGCAACTGACCCTGGACCTGGCCGGCGAAGACGATGACTCCGTGGCGCAGGCCGCCACCGCCCTGGTGGTGCGGGCCCGGGCCACCGCGGAACTCGGCGACGCGCTCGACGCCGACCTGGCCCGGCGCGGCGCGACCGAGTTGCTCAGGGACGTGGAACTGCCGCTGGTCAGCGTGCTCGCCGGGATGGAGCGGGCCGGCATCGCGGCGGACACTGATCATTTCGCGGACATGTCGGCCAGTCTGGGCGGCGAGGTGAAGTCCGCGGAGCAGGCGGCGTTCGCGATCATCGGGCGCGAGTTCAACCTGGGCTCGCCCAAGCAGCTCCAGGAAGTGCTCTTCACCGAGCTGGGCCTGCCGAAGACCAAGCGGATCAAGACCGGGTACACCACGGACTCCGAGGCGCTCACCGGGCTGCTCGCGCAGACCGGCCACCCGGTCCTGGAGCACCTGCTCCGGCACCGGGACGTGGCCAGGCTCAAGAGCATCGTGGATTCGCTGATTCCGATGGCAGATGAGGACGGCCGGATCCACACCACCTACAACCAGATGATCGCCGCCACCGGGCGGCTCTCCTCCACTGACCCCAACCTGCAGAACATCCCGATCCGGACCGAGGAGGGGCGGCGCATCCGGCAGGGCTTCATCGTCGGGGACGGGTATGAATGCCTGCTCACCGCCGACTACAGCCAGATCGAGCTACGCATCATGGCGGACCTGTCCGGGGATGCCGCGCTGGAGGCGGCGTTCAGCTCAGGGCATGATTTCCACGCCGCGACGGCGTCCCGGGTGTTCAGCGTGCCGGCCGAGCAGGTCACCGGCGAGATGCGCAGCAAGATCAAGGCAATGAACTACGGGCTCGCCTACGGCCTGTCCGCCTACGGCCTGTCCCAGCAGCTGCGCGTGACGCCGGATGAAGCGCGGGTCCTGATGGATGAATATTTCCAGCAGTTCGGCGGTATCAGGGATTACCTGAACGAGGTCGTCGCGCAGGCCCGCAAGGACGGTTACACCCAGACCATCCTCGGCCGCCGCCGGTACCTGCCCGACCTGACCTCAGACAACAGGCAGCGCCGGGAGATGGCCGAGCGGATGGCGCTGAACGCGCCGATCCAGGGGTCCGCGGCCGACATCATCAAGGTCGCGATGCTCAGCGTGCACCGTGAGCTGCGGGCCCGCGGGCTCCGCTCGCGGATGCTGCTCCAGGTGCATGACGAACTTGTTTTCGAAGTGGCCCCCGGTGAGCTGGCGGCGCTGAGTGACCTCGTGCGGCGGACTATGTGCGGGGCTTTCGACCTGCGCGTCCCACTTGATGTCTCGCTCGGCACGGGCCGCAGCTGGGCGCAGGCGGCCCACTGAGCCTCCGGCGAGAGGGTCACCGGACCCTGGCGGCAGGTCACAGGTTGGTGGCGTAGATTGACCCACTGGCTATGCACTGCATATCCTGAGCGCTGCGCCGTGTTCTGGTGCAGTCCCGCCGTGGCCAGGCACAGTTGCGGACAGCCGTGAGGCTATTCGTCGCTGGTCAGGTCGGCCAGGCAAATCCAGTTCACCTGTAGCCCCGCCTGACGGGCTGTCGGTCGATGCGCGTCCAAACCACTTTTGTCCGCCGGAGCCAACCTACACATGACGAGCAGCACGCAGGTCCACCCGACCCCCAAGGTAGCGGTCAACGACATCGGGTCCGAGGAGGACTTCCTCGCCGCGATCGATGAGACCATCAAGTATTTCAATGACGGCGACATTGTTGAGGGAACCGTCGTCAAGGTCGATCGAGACGAGGTCTTGCTCGATATCGGCTACAAGACGGAGGGGGTCATCCCCTCCCGCGAGCTGTCGATCAAGCATGATGTCGACCCGCATGATGTGGTCAAGACCGGCGAGCACATCGAGGCCCTTGTCCTGCAGAAGGAGGACAAAGAGGGCCGTCTCATCCTGTCCAAGAAGCGTGCGCAGTACGAGCGCGCCTGGGGCACGATCGAGAAGATCAAGGAAGAGGACGGGGTCGTCACCGGCACGGTGATCGAGGTCGTCAAGGGTGGCCTCATCCTGGACATCGGGCTGCGCGGCTTCCTGCCCGCCTCGCTGGTCGAGATGCGCCGCGTCCGCGACCTGCAGCCCTATGTGGGCCGGGAGATCGAAGCGAAGATCATCGAGCTGGACAAGAACCGCAACAACGTGGTCCTGTCCCGCCGGGCGTGGCTGGAGCAGACCCAGTCCGAGGTTCGCCAGAACTTCCTGAACACGCTGCAGAAGGGCCAGATCCGCAAGGGTGTCGTGTCCTCCATCGTCAACTTCGGTGCGTTCGTGGACCTCGGCGGCGTGGACGGCCTCGTGCACGTGTCCGAGCTGTCCTGGAAGCACATCGACCACCCGGGCGAGGTCGTCGAAGTCGGCCAGGAGGTCACCGTCGAGGTGCTCGACGTGGACATGGACCGCGAGCGCGTGTCGCTGTCCCTGAAGTCCACCCAGGAGGATCCGTGGCAGCAGTTCGCCCGGACCCACCAGATCGGCCAGGTCGTGCCAGGGCGAGTCACCAAGCTGGTGCCGTTTGGTGCCTTTGTTCGGGTTGAAGAGGGCATCGAAGGCCTGGTGCACATCTCCGAACTCGCGGACCGGCACGTCGAGATCCCCGAGCAGGTGGTGCAGGTCGGCGACGAGATCTTCGTCAAGATCATCGACATCGACCTGGACCGGCGGCGCATCTCGCTGTCGCTGAAGCAGGCCAACGAGGGCACGATCGGCGAAGCCGTCGGCGACGACTTCGACCCGACCCTCTACGGCATGCCGGCCACCTACGACGAGCAGGGCAACTACGTCTACCCGGACGGGTTCGACTCGGAGTCGGGCGAGTGGCTTGAGGGATTCGACACTCAGCGCGAGGAGTGGGAGCGTCAGTACGCGGAGGCGCGCTCCCGGTTCGAGGCGCACCGGCGCCAGGTAGCCGAGGCCCGCAAGTCCGAGGATGAGGCTGAGGAAGGCGCCGAGCAGGGTGGCGGGGCCCGCCGCCCCAACGGCGTGAGCTCCAGTTCAAGTTCCAGCTCAAGCTCGAGCTCAAGCTCGAGTTCCACCAGCAGTGACAGTGACTCGCCCAGTGGCGCGCTGGCCTCCGATGAGGCACTCGCCGCACTGCGGGACAAACTGTCTGGCGGTCAGAGCTAGTCTGGTCAATGATCTGTCGCCGCCCCGCCGTCCGGCGGGGCGGCGATTATCGTTGACGGCTCTGGAATGTGGGAACGCTGATGGCTGTGCACCTGGCTGCCCGTAACTTCCTCAAGGAACTGGACTTCACGCCGCAGGAATGGAAGTTCCTACTGGAAATGGCCGCCGACCTGAAACAGGCGAAGCGGGCGGGCACCGAGCGGCCCCGACTGCACGGCAAGAACATCGCGCTCATCTTTGAGAAGACGTCCACCCGCACCCGCTGCTCATTCGAGGTAGCTGCCTACGACCAGGGCGCACAGGTCAGCTACCTTGACCCGGCCGGCTCGCATCTCGGGTACAAGGAATCGGTCAAGGACACCGCGCGCGTGCTGGGGCGGCTGTACGACGGCATTGAGTACCGCGGCTCAGCCCAGGAGAACGTCGAGATTCTGGGCCGCTCTGCCGGGGTGCCGGTGTGGAACGGGCTGACCGATGAGTGGCATCCCACCCAGTCGCTCTGCGACATGCTGACGATGCGTGAGCACAGCCGCAAGCCGGACGCCGAGATCGTGTTCGCGTTCTGTGGCGACGCCCGCAACAACGTAGGGAACTCGCTGCTGGTCGCCGGGGCGATGATGGGCATGGACGTCCGGATGGTCGCACCACGGCAACTGTGGAACACCGATGCGGTGATCCAGGCGGCGCAGCGGATCGCCGAGCAGACCGGGGCCAGGATCTCCTGCACCGAGGATGTCAAGGAGGGGGTGCGCGGCGCCGACTTCCTCTACACGGACGTATGGCTTTCGCTGGGTGAGCCAGCGGCGCTGTGGCCGGAGCGGATCGCCTTGCTCCGCGATTACCAGATCACCATGGACATGGTGCGGGCGACCGGGAACCCGGAGGTGAAGTTCATGCACTGCCTGCCCGCGTTCCATGACCGCGGCACCCAGGTCGGCGAGGAGATCTTCACCGCCACCGGGCTCGACGCGCTTGAGGTCACCGACGAGGTGTTCGAGTCGGGCCACTCGATCGTGTTCGAGCAGGCCGAGAACCGCATGCATACCATCAAGTCGATCATGATCGCGACCCTCGGCGGATGACCCGTTACGCTGAGGACGTGCGATCGCTGAGGGTTGGCCTCACCGGCGGGATCGGCTCGGGCAAGAGCGAGGTGGCCAGCCGGCTCGCCGCCCAGGGCGCCGTGCTGCTCGACGCCGACGTGATCGCCCGGGAGGTCGTCGCGCCAGGGACGGCCGGCCTGGCCGAGGTGGTCAATGCTTTCGGGCCCGGGATTCTCCGCTCCGACGGCACCCTGGACCGGGACCGGCTCGGCGACATGGTGTTCGCCGATGAGGCCTTGCGCAGCAGGCTCAACTCGATCGTGCACCCCCGGGTCCGGGAGCGCATGCTGGAGCTGGAGCAGGCCGTGCCAGCAGGCGCGATCGTGGTCCAGGTGGTGCCGCTGCTCGCTGAGAACAACCTGGCTGACCTCTACGACCTGGTCGTGGTGGTGGACACGGCGCCGCGGGTCCAGGCCGAACGGCTGCTGCGAGATCGTGGCATGACCCGGGAGCAGGCTGCCGCCCGGATGGAAGCGCAGGCGAGCCGGGAGCAGCGGCTCGCCATCGCCACGATGGTGGTGGATAACTCGGGTTCGCTGGCCGAGCTGGACCGCGAGGTCGGCGAGCTGTGGGGCGAGCTGCGGCGGCTCGCACTGGCCCGGCGGAACTGAGTTGGGCCGCTCCCTGGCCACAGCACGCACTCAGACCATCCAGGCCAGCCAAGCTTGCCCGCCAGCCACCCGCGGTGGCCGTCTGGCAGCCAAGCAGGTCCGCCGTGAGCTGACGGTCTGATCACGGGCCTTCTGGAGCGCAGGCGGGTACCGGGCTGCCGGGGATCCTGAGGCTCCTGGCCGGCCCCGTCTCGTGGCCGGCTCGCCGCCTGACTTTACGTCATAAAGTTCTTCGGCCCAGCCCTTGACTTTGCGCCGTAAAGCAGAGTCTACTTTATGGCATAAAGCCGATCGAAGGAGGCACCGTGAACCACACACCCGACACCACCACCGCCGACAACGGCGGCAACTTCGACCCCCAGCAGGCCGCCGCCCTGCTGGACCAGGCCACCGTGCAGGCACGCCGCAGGTTCTCGCCCGGCCCGCCGCTGCTGTGGGTCTACCGGGCGGCCTTCGTCCTCGTCGTCTTCGGCGGCTACTGGCGGTCGGTGCGCGGCCATGACCCCTACTCCGCGCCCCCTGGCGGGCTCGTGGCCGTCATCTTCGCGCTGGTGGCCATCAACATCGTCTGGAGCGTCTGGGCGCTCAAGCGCGCGGGCGCCGGCGTCAGCGGGCCAGCCCAGCGCAAGAGGCAGGCCTGGATCGGCGTCATGCTGGTGGCCTGGGTCGCCGCGTACGCGGTCACGGCGCCGCTGTACCACGCCTCCGCAAGCCACCCGGTCTGGGCGCTGTATCCGGCCAGCGCGCCGCTGATGATCGTCGGCCTGGTCGGCGCGGCCACCTCGGCAGCACGGCGAGACTGGCTCACGGCCGGCATCACCCTGGCTATCGCCCTCATCGCCGCGGTCGCCGGCTTCGGCGGCCCGGCCGGCGCGTGGCTGATCATGGGCATCGGCCTGAGCGCCGTATGCCTGGGTGCTGCCGCGTTCAAGGTCTGGCAGCAGCACCGCAGCGTCGTCCGTCCGTGACCACCGACGAGCTCGACCCGCTGATCCACGTCCCCACCCGGCTGAAGATCGTCGCGACGCTGGCGGCACTGCCCGACGGCGACACGCTGTCCTTCACCCGCCTGCAGGACATGATCGGGCTCACCCCCGGCAACCTGATCATCCACCTGCGCAAGCTCGAAGACGCCGATTACATCAGCAGCGAGAAAACTCGCAACGGGGCCGTGTCCATCACCACGGTCGCTCTCACCGGCCACGGCCGCACGGCACTCGGCACCTACACCCAGGCACTGCGCGACCTGCTCGGCGGCCTGTAATGATCAGGCCGCCGCCCGGCGGCCTGATCACCTCCCTGCGCGAGCTGGGCCGCGCCGGACACGTCCGGACGGGCACCACACTCAGACAGCCCCGGCCAGCCGAAGCTACCCACCGGTCACCTACATTCTTGTGCCATACCCGCGGAATCTGCCGCGGTGCCATCTTGTCGGACCCTGGAAATACAGTGGGCAGATAGCGGAGTTGACACCCACCGTGGGTCACGGGCGGATCTGCCCGGTACTTAGCGGCGGGGGAGGAGTGGTGGCGTGCGGCCGGTAAGCGATCTGCAGCGACGCGTGGCACCATTCGAGGTGATCACGGAGATGGTGCCGTCGGGGGACCAGCCACGGGCCATCGCCGAGATCGAGCGCCGGATCACCAGCGGGACGAAGGACACCGTGCTGCTGGGGGCGACCGGCACCGGGAAGACGGCCACAGTGGCGTGGCTGACCGAGCGGCTGCAGCGACCGACCCTGGTCATGCTGCCCAACAAGACCCTGGCCGCGCAGTTCGCGAACGAACTGCGGGAGATGCTGCCCAACAACGCGGTCGAGTACTTCGTCTCGTACTACGACTACTACCAGCCCGAGGCGTATGTCCCGCAGACGGACACCTACATCGAGAAGGACTCCTCGATCAACGACGAGGTGGAGCGGCTGCGGCATTCCGCGACCAACTCGCTGCTCACCCGCCGGGACACGATCGTCGTCGCGTCCGTCTCCTGCATCTACGGGCTGGGCACGCCCCAGGAGTACGTGGACCGGATGGTCAGGCTGCGGATCGGCGGCGTCATCGAGCGGGACGCGCTGCTCCGGCAGCTGGTCGGCATGCAGTACACGCGTAACGACCTGGCCTTCACCCGGGGCACCTTCCGGGTGCGGGGGGACACCATCGAGATCATCCCGGTCTACGAGGAACTGGCTGTCCGGATCGAGATGTTCGGTGACGAGATCGAACGGCTGATGACGCTGCACCCGCTGACCGGTGAAGTGATCAGTGAGGACGACGAGCTGTACATCTTCCCGGCCTCGCACTACGTCGCCGGGCCGGAGCGGATGGAGCGGGCGATCGCCGGCATCGAGGCCGAGCTGGCCGGGCGCCTCGCCGAGCTGGAGCGGGCGGGCAGCCTGCTGGAGGCACAGCGGCTGCGCATGCGGACGGCCTATGACATCGAGATGCTCCGACAGGTGGGCAGTTGCTCGGGGATCGAGAACTACTCGCGGCACATTGACGGCCGCGAGCCGGGCAGCCCGCCGAACACGCTGCTCGACTACTTCCCCGAGGACTTCCTGCTCGTCATCGACGAGTCACACAGCACGGTGCCGCAGATCGGCGCCATGTACGAGGGGGACGTGTCACGCAAGCGGACGCTGGTCGACCACGGGTTCCGGCTGCCGAGCGCGATCGATAACCGGCCGCTCACCTGGGACGAGTTCGGCGAGCGGATCGGTCAGACGGTGTACCTGTCCGCGACCCCTGGTCCCTACGAGCTGCAGCGGGTCGGCGGAGACGTCGTTGAGCAGGTGATCAGGCCGACCGGGCTCATCGACCCCCAGGTGATCGTCAAGCAGACCAAGGGGCAGATCGACGACCTGGTGCACGAGATCAGGGAGCGGGCGGACCGGTCAGAGCGGGTGCTGGTCACCACGCTCACCAAGAAGATGTCCGAGGATCTCACCGATTACCTGCTGGAGCTGGGCATCCGGGCCCGTTACCTGCACAGCGAGGTTGACACGCTGCGGCGGGTGGAGTTGCTGCGTGAGCTGCGGATAGGCGAGTACGACGTGCTGGTCGGGATCAACCTGCTCCGGGAGGGGCTCGACCTGCCCGAGGTGTCGCTGGTCGCCATCCTGGACGCGGACAAGGAAGGGTTCCTGCGCTCGGGCACCTCGCTGATCCAGACCATCGGGCGGGCCGCGCGCAATGTCTCCGGCCAGGTTCACATGTACGCCGACAAGGTGACGCCGTCCATGCAGCGGGCCATCGACGAGACAAACCGGCGGCGAGACAAGCAGGTCGCTTACAACGTGGCGCACGGCATTGATCCCACGCCGCTGCGCAAGCGGATTGCCGACATCCTCGACCAGCTTGTCCGCGAGGACGCGGACACGGCGCAGCTGATCGGCGGCGGCGGCCGCCAGCAGAGCCGGGGCAAGACGCCCGTGCCCGGCCTGTCCTCCCGGGCGCGGGCCGCCAGCGCGACCCCCGGCGCGGGGGGCAGTGAGGCGCGCGGTGACCTGATCGCCTTGATCCAGGAACTCACTGATCAGATGCACGCGGCCGCGGCCGAACTGCAGTTCGAGGTAGCGGCCAGGTACCGCGACGAGATCAAGGACCTCAAGGCGGAGTTGCGCGGCATGCAGGCCGCCGGAGTCTGAGCACCGCCCGCCCCCCTCCGGGCGGGTTCCGCGCTGGCCGATGTTTCCCTGAGGGAGCAGGCATGACCTGGGTGTTGTTCGACTTCGGGGGTGTGATCTGCTACCCGCAGCCCAAGGGGGACCTGGCATTGCTGGCCCGGGCCGCCGGCTGCACCGCGGCGGAGTTCGGTGCCGCGTACTGGCCGTACCGCCTCGACTATGACCGCGCGGTACTGGACGAGACGAGCTTCTGGCAGCACGTGGCAGGTCACCTCGGGCGCTCGTTCGACGAGGCCCAGGTCGCCGAGCTGGCCCGGTTGGACGTGGCTTCCTGGATGCACCTGCAGCCGGGCACCGTGGCCCTCATCAAGGACCTGGCTTCGGCCGGACGCCGGCTCGCGCTGCTGTCCAACGCGCCGGCCGACGTCGCCGAGGCGGTCGGCGCGCTTCCGGTCGCGGCGCATTTCGAGCACCTGATCTTCAGTTGCTCCCTGAAGTCGGCCAAGCCTGATCCGGAGTGCTTCAATGGCGCGCTGGCCGTGCTGGCCGCCCAGCCCGGCGAGGTCATCTTCATCGACGACCGGGCCGACAATGTCGCCAGCGCGGCCCGGTTGGGCATGACGGGCGTGCTGTTCACCGGGGCCGACTCGGCCCGGGCCGACTTGCTCCGCCATGGTGCCGGAGGCTGGCTGGCCGGTCGGTGATGGAGCTGGACGTTGGTCGCGAAAGTGCTGATTCGAGGCTGAACCTCCGTGGCCTGGCCGCACGGTGGTATCCGTTCAGGAAACGCTCAGCGTAGGGTCATAGATGTGTTGGCCAGTCTGGTGGCCGCGGTGGTGGCCGCCCTCTGTTACGGGGTTGCTGCGGTCATGCAGGCAGTGGCCGTGCGTGTGGCCAGCCGCCGCCCGGCGAACGGCAGCCAGCCAGCGACGGCTCTGGGCGGTGTCGACCCCGGTCTTATCGTGCGCTTGCTGCACCAATGGCGCTTCGTGGCCAGCCTCGGCCTCGACACTCTCGGGTTCGTGGCCCAGCTCGTCGCCCTGCGCCGGATGCCGCTGTTCGCCGTGCAGGCCATGATCGCCGCGAACCTGGCCGTCACCGCCGTGTTTGCGGCCTGGATGATCCACGTTGAGCTCGCGTGGCGCGAGTGGCTGGCGGTGGCCGGGGTCATCGCCGGGGTGGGGCTGCTCGGGTCGTCAGCGGGCGCCGAGGGGGCGACCGGCGTCAGCCCGCAGTTCAAGCTGGCCCTGATCGTGGCCGTCGCGGGCATCGCCGTGCTCGGCGTGGCCGCCTCGCGGCTGCGGGACCCGCTCCGCACGCCGGTCCTCGGGGCGGTCGCGGGCCTTGGCTACGGTGTGCTGGCCGTCGCGGCGCGGGTGCTGACCGGGTTCTCGCCGCAGGAACTGGTCCGCGATCCGGCCGCTTACGCGCTCGCCGCGGCCGGGATCGTGTCCTTCATGTTGTACGCGACCGCGCTGGAAGGCGGCAGCGTGACGGTGGCGACCGCCTTGGTCGTGCTGGTGGAGACCATCCCGCCGGCCATCGTGGGCGTCATGTTCCTCGGCGATCACACCCGGCGGGGTCTCACCGGGGTCGCTGTGCTCGGGTTCATCCTGGCCGTGCTCTGCGCGCTGGCCCTGGCCCGGTTCGGCCAGACGGACGAGGAGGAAGCGGCGGCGAGACGGGGCAGGCTGATGCAGGCGGCCGACGGCGAGCCCAGCCCCAGCAGTGCCATGTGACCAGAGGCGGAGCATCCCGCGGCCCTATTTTGTGTCGCTGCGCAGGGGAATATCGGTCGGCTGATATTCTGATGGTCCGTGGACCGGCGGGATTTCCCGCACTGCACCGACCACGGGAGCCTTCAGTTGGCTGCGGCATCGCAAACATCACGGCAAGCTTCGACCAGGCATCTCTTTGTCACCGGGGGTGTGGCCTCCAGTCTCGGCAAGGGGCTCACCGCATCAAGCCTGGGGCGTCTCCTCAAGTTGCGCGGGTTGAGCGTCACCATGCAGAAGCTGGACCCTTATCTCAACGTCGACCCCGGCACCATGAACCCCTTCCAGCACGGCGAAGTGTTCGTCACCGACGACGGCACGGAAACCGACCTGGACGTGGGGCACTACGAGCGGTTCCTCGACACGCCCCTGAAGGGGTCCGCGAACGTCACCACCGGCCAGATCTACTCCAGCGTGATCGCCAAGGAGCGCCGCGGCGATTACCTCGGCGACACGGTCCAGGTCATCCCGCACATCACCAATGAGATCAAGTCACGCATCATGGAGATGGGCGGCCCCGCGGTCGATGTGGTCATCACCGAGGTCGGCGGCACGGTGGGTGACATCGAGTCGCTGCCGTTCCTGGAGGCGATCCGCCAGATCAGGCATGAGATCGGCCGGGACCGCTGCTTCTTCCTGCACGTCTCGCTGCTGCCCTACATCGGGCCGTCCGGGGAGCTGAAGACCAAGCCCACCCAGCACTCGGTCGCGGCGCTGCGCAGCATCGGCATCCAGCCCGACGCCATCGTGTGCCGCAGCGACCGGCCGATCAACGACGGGCTGAAGCGGAAGATCAGCCTGATGTGCGACGTGGACGAGGAGGCCGTCGTGTCCGCGGTCGACGCCCCGTCCATCTACGACATCCCCAAGGTGCTGCACTCCGAAGGCCTGGACGCCTACGTGGTGCGCCGGCTGGGCCTGCCGTTCCGCGACGTTGACTGGAGCGACTGGGATGACCTGCTCCGGCGGGTCCACCGGCCGGCCCGCAGCGTCACGATCGCGCTGGTCGGCAAGTACGTGGACCTTCCGGATGCCTACCTGTCGCCCGCCGAGGCACTGCGGGCCGGTGGCTTCGCCAACGACGCGCGGGTGAACATCCGGTGGGTGACCAGCGACGATTGCCAGACCCCGGAGAACGCGGCCCGCCAGCTCGAAGGCGTGGACGGAGTGCTGGTCCCCGGCGGCTTCGGGGTGCGCGGCATCGAGGGCAAAGTCGGGGCCATCCAGCACGCCCGGACGCACGGCATCCCGCTGCTCGGCCTGTGCCTGGGCCTGCAGTGCCTGGCCATCGAGGTCGCCCGGCACCTCGGCGGGCTGCCCGATGCCAACAGCGCCGAGTTCGACCCCGAGACACCGCACCCGGTTATCGCGACCATGGCTGACCAGGAGGATGTCGTCGCGGGGGAGCGCGACATGGGCGGCACGATGCGGCTGGGGCTGTACCCGGCGGTGCTGGCCGAGGGATCGCTGGTCCGGGAGCTGTACGGGACCGACGTCGTCTCCGAACGCCACCGGCACCGGTACGAGGTCAACAACGCCTACCGCGGGGTGCTCGAGCAGGCCGGGCTCATCTGCTCCGGCGTGTCGCCGGACGGGCGCCTGGTGGAGTTCGTGGAAATGCCGCGCAGCGTCCATCCCTATCTCGTGGCCACGCAGGCCCATCCGGAGTTCCTGTCCCGGCCCACCCGGCCACATCCGCTGTTCACCGGGCTCGTCGCGGCGGCGATGGAGCATGCGCGGTCGGTGACCGCGAGTGGCCTGGGCCGCCGGGCCGCGGCGAGCGCATGAGCCCGGACCAGTCCGGCCTGGCGGGAGCTCCCGGCCCGGCCGGGACCGAGGCCATGTTCCAGGACAGTCCCGAGCACTGGCCGGTGGTCTCGTCGGTGGAGAACGCCCGGGGGCCGGTCGCGGCGCTCCGCACGGACGCGGTCCGGATGCCGGACGGTGAGGTCCTGTCGCGGCAGGTGGTGGAGCACCCCGGGGCTGTCGCGGTGCTGGCCCTGGACGAGGCCGCGCGGATCCTGATGATCCGCCAGTACCGGCATCCGGTCGGCCGCCTGCTCTGGGAGCTTCCGGCCGGCCTGCGTGACGTGTCCGGCGAGCCGTTGCTGGCGACCGCCCAGCGGGAATTGCTGGAGGAGACCGGGTACCAGGCCGCGGACTGGCGCGTCCTCGCTGACTTCTTCACCTCGCCGGGCATCTCGACCGAGCGCCTGCGGATGTTCCTCGCCCGTGACCTCATGCTGGTCCCGGAATCGCAGCGGCGGTACGTTCGGCAACACGAGGAGGCGCACCTGCTGGTCGCCTGGCTGCCGCTGGAGCAGGCGGTGGCCCGGTTTCTCGCAGGTGACCTGCACAATGGCGTGACCGGTGTGGGTATCTTGTCCGCGTATGCGGCCAGCCAGACCGGGTTCACGGTGCTCCGCCGCGCGGACGCGCCCGAGCACTGACCCGCGGCGGGCGGGTCCGCCAGGACTCCTGCCGCCCGGCAACGAGGCCGGGTGGTGGCGACGAAGAGAGGGCTTGCAGCCATGAGGGTGGGCGTTCCCAAAGAGGTCAAGAACCACGAGTACCGCGTCGCGATCACGCCGGCCGGCGTGCATGAGCTGGTGCGCTCGGGTCATGAGGTGTTCATCGAGCGCGACGCCGGCACCGGCTCGGCCATTCCCGATGAGGACTTCACGGCCGCGGGCGCGGCCATCCTGCCTGAGGCCGACGACGTCTGGCAGGCAGGCGACCTGATCCTCAAGGTCAAGGAGCCGGTGGAGCAGGAGTACCACCGGATGCGCAAGGGCCAGGTGCTCTTCACCTACCTGCACCTCGCGGCCTCGCTGGGCTGCACCGAGGCGTTGCTCGGCGCGGGCACCATCGCGATCGCGTACGAGACCGTCCAGCTGCCCGACCGGTCGCTGCCGCTGCTCGCGCCGATGTCCGAGGTGGCCGGGCGGATGGCGCCGCAGGTGGGCGCGCATCACCTGCAGCGGGACGGCGGCGGCCGGGGCGTCCTGATGGGCGGGGTGTCCGGTGTCTACGCGGCCAAGGTCGTGGTGCTCGGCGCCGGGGTCTCCGGCATGAACGCGGCCGCGATCGCGCTCGGCATGCAGGCCGAGGTCCTGCTGCTGGACAAGAACGTGGCGCGGCTGCGCGCGGCGGACGCGATCTACCAGGGGCACCTGCAGACGGTCGCGTCGAACAGCTACGAGGTCGAGCGCGCGGTGCTCGACGCCGACCTCGTCATCGGGGCCGTGCTGGTGCCAGGGGCGAAGGCGCCCATGCTCGTCTCCAATGAACTCGTGTCCCGGATGAAGCCAGGCTCGGTGCTCGTGGACATCTCCATCGACCAGGGCGGCTGCTTCGAGGACTCGCATCCGACGACCCATGCCGCGCCGACCTACCTGGTGCACCAGTCCCTGTTCTACTGCGTGGCGAACATGCCGGGCGCGGTCCCGCACACCTCCACCTACGCGCTGACCAACGTCACGCTGCCGTACGCGGTGGAACTCGCGAACCGGGGCTGGCGTGCCGCGATGCGGGCCGACGACGCTCTCGCCGCGGGGCTGCACACCTACGAGGGCGCGCTGACCTGCCAGCCGGTCGCCGACGCGCACGGCCTGCCGTTCACCGCGGTCGGCGAGGTGCTCCGCTGACCAGCCTGGAAGCGGCGGTCGGCCGGTACCTCGATCACCTGACGATCGAGCGCGGCCTGGCCGCCCACACGCTGGAGGCCTACCGCAGGGACCTGCTGCGCTACCAGGCGGCGCTCGCCGCCACGGGCCGGACGGTGATCGGCGAGATCACCACGGAGGACGTGGCGGCGTTCCTGGCCGGGCTGCGCGAGGGCGACCAGGAGCACGTGCCGCTGGCCGCGAGTTCGGCGGGCCGGGCCGTGGTCGCCGTGCGCGGCTTGCACGCGTTCGCGGCCGCCGAAGGCCTGGCTGGGTCTGACCCGGCCAGCCAGGTGCGGCCGCCCGCCCCGCCGCGGCGGCTGCCCAGGGCCATCGCCGTGCCTGACGTGGAGCGTCTGATCGCCGCGACCGGATCGGGCGGCGGCCCGGGGGATCTGCGGCCGCTGCGCGACCGGGCGCTGCTTGAGCTTCTGTACGGCACCGGGGCGCGGATCTCCGAAGCCGTCGGCCTGGATGTGGACGACCTGGGCTTCGCCGCGGCGGCCCAGCCGGACGATGGGCCGGCCAGCGGGCAGGCGGCCCGCCCGCCCGGCACGATCCGGCTCTCTGGCAAGGGCGGCAAGCAGCGGATCGTGCCGGTGGGCCGGTACGCGCGCGACGCGCTCGATGCCTACCTGGTCCGGGCGCGGCCCGCCTTCGCCGCCGCGTCCCAGCGCGTGTCCGCCAGCCCGGCGGTCTTCCTGAACGTGCGGGGCAGCCGTCTCACCAGGCAGGGCGCCTGGGCCGTGCTGAAGGCGGCCGCCGTGCAAGCCGGCTTGCCGGGGGTGTCGCCGCACACCTTGCGGCACTCGTTCGCTACCCACCTGCTCGATGGTGGCGCGGACGTCCGGGTGGTACAGGAACTGCTCGGGCACGCCTCGGTCACGACCACCCAGATCTACACGCTCGTGACGGTGGATAAACTCCGTGAGGTGTACTCAGCGGCGCATCCGCGGGCGCTCGGGTAGGACAAACCGGCGCTGGGATAGGCACAAACGGTGAGTCGGCTTGCCGCGGGCGAAGGCAGGCCCTAGAGTCCGGGTTTCAGCGGAGGTATTCTGCTCAATCCGCCGGGGAGGTGCAGCAGATGGTGGCAGAGCCCTATACGATCCAATCCGAGCTCGGCACGATCGGGCCCACGGGGCGTCCCCTGCCGGTGTTTCCCGATCCAGAGCCGCTGCTGACCCACGGTCCGGCCCAGATCATCGCGGTGTGCAACCAGAAGGGTGGCGTCGGCAAGACCACGACGACCATCAACCTCGGCGCGGCCTTGGCCGAGCAGGGCCGGCGCATTCTCCTGGTGGATTTTGACCCGCAGGGCGCGCTGTCCGTCGGGCTCGGTTTCCAGCCGCACGAGCTTGAGTACACCGTCTACAACCTGCTTCTGGAGCGGGGCCGCCAAGCCAGCGACGTGGTCTTCAAGACCAACGTGGATGGCATGGACCTGCTGCCCAGCAACATCGACCTGTCCGGCG
>Ga0265338_10001518_pt1 | contig 37491 bp, 31 predicted proteins | sample 42126metaG_FD_193579 | JGI IMG/M metagenome (GOLD analysis project Ga0265338, IMG submission 193579) | Rhizosphere microbial communities from Carex aquatilis grown in University of Washington, Seatle, WA, United States - 4-21-26 metaG | ecosystem: Host-associated > Plants > Roots > Rhizosphere... | reverse complement strand
GCGCTCACGCCCGACCCCGCTGCCAAGCTCGGCGTCTTTGCAACCAACGCGGCCGTGCGCAACCCGCTCTTGAACATTTTCAGCGAGATCATCGGCACCGCTGTTCTCGTCCTCGTTGCCAGCGCCATCTTCTCCAAAGGCGTTTCCGTCAACGGCCCTGCCGCCGGAGTAGGTCCGTGGCTAGTGGGCAGCCTGGTGTGGGGCATCGGCCTCTCGCTTGGTGGAACCACCGGCTATGCCATCAACCCCGCGCGCGATCTCGGCCCGCGCATCGCGCACTGGATCCTGCCCATTCCCGGCAAGGGTAGTTCCAACTGGAGTTACGCACCTATACCTATCGTCGGTGATTTAATTGGCGGCGCTCTCGCAGGGCTGCTTGTGCATTACGCGCATCTATGACGCGCCGGGTGGGGTATTCAGGCCTTCTGTCAGCGGGATGAGAGGTTGTGAGACTTCTCTTGAAACTCGACATACCTCTTGCCGTCCCACCTGAACGAAACAGTCGTCAACACATTGGCGCTCTCGGTAGACATCTCAATTTCCCGGTATCCATTCCAATACGTTTCCGTCACGACCAATTCATGGGCGGGTGCATGCAGAGCCAGCCTGTAGCCATGTTCGGTGTGGCAGAAAACCCAAAAGCCCTCTACAACGTCTCCCTTAAGCGGTCCTTCCGCGGCGACAATAAGGTCCGGTGCGATGGGATCGCTCAAATGAATGGCCGAAGCCGAGAACCAAGAAATCGGCAGCTCCCCCGGTGGAATCTTTCCGTCCTCTAGTAAGTCCTTTACCCTTTCGTCCTGACGCAACAGCGCAAGGACATCGTCTGGAATTTTAGCCGGCTTTTTCACAGCCTCATCTTCTGCGCTGAACTCAGTTTGTTCCAGACCCAAAGTCTGAGTTGACTGTGGGACCGCCTCGAAAGAGAAAGATAACATCAACGCGACCGTAAGCAAAACCGGAAAGCGCATCGTCGTTCACCTCGTTAACACTGCCTGCTCCGCTATACCCTTTTACCCACGAGTTCCGTTGGGAGTACCTGAAAAAGGGGAAGTTCACACGTCCATCTTCGGCAACAGACGCTGAAGCTTCTTACAGATGAACCCCACTATGTAATCCCTCCGAGTCGTCTCGGCAAGGTCCCCATTCTCCACAAGATCATTGATGGCCTTGTCCACGATCTTCCAAACCGGCGTCCCTCTATAAGCCTCATAAGGGCTGGTTAACTGCGGAGCTTTGGCCGTTCTTGCTTTTCTATCCACTATTAAAATCCTCTCCCACTCACTCAAGACTCGACGCCACCACCGCCAGCGCCGCTATCGCCGCAGTCTCCGCGCGCAATATCCGCGGCCCCAGCGAGACAGCCTTCCATCCATTCGCATCAAACAGCGCTTCTTCATTCGGCGCCCATCCGCCCTCAGGCCCAATCGCAATCTCAAACACCGGCTGCTCAACGCCCGCCGCTCGAATAGCCTCGTCCAGCGCATTGCGCAGCGTCGTCGTCCGCTCCTGCTCAGCCAGCACAATGCGAATCGCGCTCGACTCCGCGCTAACCCGCGCCGCAAGCTCAACCGGATCGTAGATGATCGGCACATCCGATCGCCGCGCCTGCTTTGCCGACTCGTGCGCAATGCGCCGCCACCGCTCCGCGCGTTTCGCCGCCGCCAGCGCCAGGTGTTTCTCGGTCCTGCGTGCAATCACCGGCGCGATGCCAGCCACGCCCAGCTCGGTTGCCTTCTCAATGGCCCACTCCAGGTGGTCGAACTTGTAGATCGCGGTCACCAGCGTGACCGGCAGCGCGGGATCGGCGTCAAGCTCGGCCAGCAGGTTAAAGCGCACTTCACTGTCTGCGCCAGCCACCTTCACTGCGGCCACTTCGGCGTGAAACACATGGCCGCCTGCGATCACTTCAGCCTGCATTCCCGCTTGCGCCCGCAACACGCGCGCCATGTGTTCGGCCTGCGCGCCCACCATCGTGGCCGTTGCTTCATCCCAGCTCTCGGCAATCCATCTTCGCCGCGTCATTCCAGTCGTTCCTCACTTATAGATGGCTCTCATCGGAGTGTATATCTTCGCGCACAAACACTGAGGGGGACGCTTTATGCGTCCCCCTCAGTGTTGCCTTTTGGGTTGGTAGTCCGCTACTACTTCTTCTTCGCGGCCTTCTTTGCCGCCTTCTTCGCGGGTGCTTTCTTGGCTGCCTTCTTGGCTGCTTTCTTAGTTGCCATTTGCCTATTCTCCCTTTTCGATGGGTTGCATCGATGTCTGCAATGAATACATTGCAGTTGTTGAATGTATAGAATTGCGCGGCAATGATGTCAAGAAAAAAACGACGTGAGAGTGGAAAAATCGTCAACAATTTTTTCCAGCCCCTTGCACCGTTCCATTCCGACTCCCTCACTTCATGCATTCTTCAACGCAACGAACCCAGTTTTAGATGATGCTGCGGTATGCACTTTTCGAAAATAACTCAGCGCCTCATCATCGCTTCGCTTCAAAATGTCGTCGAGACTTTGTCTTCAATTGTTGAAGGCGATGTGCGTGCAAGCCGCATGAACACTGCCTATTTCAGCATTCGATTATATTTAGCGCGAGTCCTGCGAGGCTCGTCTCTTTGTAGCGCGACTGCATATCGAGCCCGGTGAGGTACATGGTTCTGATCACCTGGTCGAGCGAGACTTTGTGTTCTTCGGTCTCGTTCATGGCGATGCGCGTGGCATGAACCGCCTTGGCCGCTCCCATCGCGTTGCGCTCGATGCATGGGATCTGCACCAGCCCGCCAATCGGATCGCAGGTCATGCCAAGGTTGTGCTCCATGCCGATCTCGGCTGCATGCTCGATCTGACCGTTGGTTCCACCTAGTGCTGCCGCAAGGCCTCCCGCAGCCATTGAACATGCCACTCCCACTTCGCCCTGGCATCCTACCTCTGCGCCGCTGATCGACGCATTCTCCTTGTAGAGAATCCCGATTTCCGCAGAGGTGAGAAAGAATCGCAGAATGCCCTCGCGGTCCGCGCCTTCAATAAAATTTTCGTAGTACTGCGCGACCGCGGGCACCACTCCCGCCGCTCCATTTGTAGGCGCAGTCACTACTCGGCCTCCGGCTGCGTTCTCTTCGTTCACCGCCATGGCATACACCGTCACCCAGTCAAGCGGCGCCAGCGGATCGCTCTTCATTCCCGCGGCTTCTTTCGTGCGCAGCCGCTCCGCGAGCCTATGCGCTCTGCGCCGCACGTTCAGCCCGCCCGGCAAAATTCCTTCGGTCGCCACGCCGCGCTCGATGCACTGTTTCATCGTGGCCCAGATGCGATCGATGCCCGCGCTTACTTGTTCGTCCGGCGCAATTCCGTTGCTGCTGCCGGCAAGCGTGCGCTCATTGGCCATCATCAGCTCGGCAATCGTCATGCCGTTCGCTTCGGCGGTGGCCAGCAACTCTGCCGCGCTGTGAAAGGGATACGTAACCTGGTTATCGCTCATTGCCGATGCCTGTGCGTCCGTTCCGTCCTCCACAATGAATCCGCCGCCCACGGAAAAAAACGTGCGCTGATCGATTACTGCGCCGGGGGCATCGAACGCCGTGAATCTCACTCCATTGGGGTGTTGCGTCTTCGCTCCAGGCGGAAACATAGTGTCACGGTGAAAAAGAAGATCGCGCGCTTCGTCGAAGCCAAGTTCGCGCTTACCGGCCAAATCTATCCTGCGCTGTTGTCGTATTGCCGCTACCGTGGCCTCAATCGCTGCTGGATCGATGGTTGCCGGCTCATCGCCCGCCAGGCCCAGCAACACCGCGCGATCGGTGGCGTGGCCCAGACCGGTGAGTGCCAGCGAACCATACAGGTCCACCTGCACACGTGTCACGCGCTCCAGCCCGACGCGCGTCTCAAGCTCCTGCGCGAACCGACAAGCCGCGCGCATCGGGCCCATGGTATGCGAACTCGATGGTCCCACTCCGATTTTGTAGAGTTCGAATAAACTCGCCGTCACGGATCAGATTGTATCGCGGCGGCAACTTCTCAGTCGCTTGTTGTCAGGTGTCAGTTGCCACTCGTCAGCTGTCGGTTCCCTGTTCCTTGTTGCGTCGCTCCCTCATTCCCTTGTTCCTCGTCACAGACCGCTGACCACTCGATTCTGCTACACTCGCTCCACATCCGACCATGCTCTTCAAAGCTCTCAGCGCCGCGGTTTACGGCATCGATGCCAACCTGATCGATGTCGAAGTGGACTATAGCGGCGTTGTCGCTACAGAGGATCACTTTCACACTGTCGGCCTGCCCGATGCCGCTGTGCGCGAGAGCCGCGACCGCGTCCGCGCCGCAATCAAAAACTCGGGCTACCTGATTCCGCCCACCTTCATCACCATCAATCTCGCGCCTGCCGACATCAAAAAAGAGGGCTCCGGGTTCGATCTGCCCATCGCTCTCGGAATCCTCGGCGCTTACGGCGCGTTGCGCGTCACCGATCTCAGCGGGTTTCTATTCGTCGGTGAACTCGGTCTCGACGGCAGCTTGCGCCCCATCCCCGGCGTTTTGCCCATGGCCGTGATGGCGCGCGAAAAAAACATCGCCAATCTCGTTCTTCCCGTGGCCAACGCCGCTGAAGCCGCAGTCGTCGAAGGCGTGAATGTTTATCCTGTCACTTCATTGCTCGACGTGCTCGAACTTCTCAACTCTTCCGTCGTCGGTCACATTCAGCGCGAGCCATTCAAAGTCTCCACGGAGAAACTGCTCGGCGAGCTCGAGCATTTCAGCGTCGACTTCAGCGATGTGCGCGGCCAGCAAACCGCCAAGCGCGCGCTTGAAGTGGCGGCGGCCGGCAGCCACAACATTCTCATGATCGGCCCGCCCGGCTCAGGCAAAACCATGCTTGCCAAGCGCCTGCCGTCAATCCTCGCGCCGCTTACCTTCGAAGAAGCACTTGAGACTACCAAGATTCATTCGGTAGCGGGCGTGCTCGATCCCGGCTCCGGCCTGGTTACACAGCGCCCCTTCCGCTCGCCGCACCACACCATCTCCGACGCGGGCCTCATCGGCGGTGGAATGGTGCCGCGGCCTGGCGAAGTTTCGCTCGCGCATAACGGCCTGCTCTTCCTTGACGAGCTGCCCGAATTTCCCCGTAACGTGCTCGAAGTGATGCGCCAGCCGCTTGAAGATCATAATGTCACCATTGCGCGTGCCGCCATGACGCTCAGCTTTCCGGCGCGCTTTATGCTCGCCGCGGCCATGAATCCCTGCCCTTGCGGCTACTTCAACGACAAATCGCGCGAGTGCATGTGCACCCCGCCAATGATTCAGCGCTATGTGGCCAAAATCTCCGGCCCACTTCTCGACCGCATCGATATACATATTGAAGTGCCGGCCGTTCAATATAAGGAGCTGCGCGGAGGAGCGGCAGCCGAAGGCTCAGCCCAGATTCGCGACCGCGTGATGGCCGCGCGCCAGCGCCAGCAGCAGCGCTTCTCAAAGACCAAGGAAAAAATCTATTCCAACGCGCAGATGAATACTCGCCAGGTTCGCACCCACTGCGAGCTTGGCGCTGACGCCGAACGACTGCTGGAGCGTGCCATGCAACAGCAGGGCCTGACCGCCCGCGCCCACGACCGTATCCTGAAAGTGGCTCGCACTATAGCGGATCTCGAAGGCGCAGAGCACCTCGCCGTCCCTCACCTGGCTGAAGCTATCCAATACCGCACGCTGGACCGTAGTTATTGGGCCTGATCGCAGGTACTGGGCGTAATCGTGCCTAATAAGGTCCGATTTGTCCCTTGGCCTGTGGATTTCTCACCGCAGTCCAGGTCTCAAACCCGCCCCGACCTCCCAAATTCTTGACCGGAGTTGACTCTATCGGTTCCATTTGTGGCTGCTTCCTGGGCTCAAGGTACATCACCAAGTCTTTTCGGCCGCCATGAAGCCACCCACGGCATCTCTGTGCTGCGTATAAAGCTCGTGACTGCAATAATTTAAGAAGGGTATTTGAACCAAGTTCCAAATTGCAGCTTTCACTGGGTAAATCACCGAGAAAAAAGGTTGACCACGGCCTTCTCTCGTTATAAAGTCAATTTAGCCATCCAAAGAGGGCAGGCTGTGCTTGTGCGATTTTGCGCGCCCCTCAGCTAATTTCTGCATCCAATTTGAGCGAGGGCTCAGAAGTCGATGTCCCGGTGCGTTTACGCCACCGGATCAAGAAATCTCGGGCGCATACAATCCCACATTGGAAAACAACATGTTTTCAACGGGGATGGTCTGGTTTCAAAAAGTGCGATTTCCTAACAAGTTTTTGAACTACGATCGCTCCAACTGCGTCTAAAGATTGGCAGCTTCATTTTCTTGGGGACCAAGGTTCGGTTTTTTGGTTCCTGGCTGCACCGGCGGCACCAAGTAGTACCGTCCGGGCAGGCTCTTTTAATAAGGAGAATTGGCATATGCGTTCTGATTTAGTATTTGGGGCACTCTCTCATGTGTCCAACCGGTACCAGCTGTGCCAGCTGGCGAGCAAGGCTACTCGTAAGCTTCATAAGCCCAATACCCGGCTGCAGGACACCACGAACGAAGTCCTTGGCCGCTTTCACGTCCACAATCCGGGGTCAATTATGCCCCAGGCAGCTCAGATTTCACAGCCGGTGGAAAGGCGTCGCGCAGCATAGCGACGTCTCTCTGCCCCACTATCGGTTCAAAGGCCCTAGATTCATTGCTTTCCGTTGACGATCGTTTTTCTTCCCTGGCGTCTCGCTACTCCAAACGAACCCGGGTCACTCTTGGTTGCCGGTCTCGGCCCTTTGCCTGACTAGTCGCCTGCCTTTATCTCTGGAGCAGTTTCTCCCTTCCGTAATCCCTCACTCACATCCCGCCCTGTTGCAGGTGAATTGAACAATGACCATCGCAGAACTAAAAGAAAAAAACATCACTGAACTTAGCCGCATTGCACGGACCCTTGAAATTCCGGGAACCAGCGGCCTTCGTAAACAGGACTTGATCTTCAAGATCCTGCAGGCGCAGAGCGAAAAAGAAGGCCACATCTTTGCCGAAGGCGTGCTCGAGATTTTGCCCGACGGCTACGGCTTTCTTCGCTCGCCCGACTATAACTATCTCCCTGGACCTGACGACATCTACGTCTCACCCTCGCAGATCCGCAAGTTCGACCTCAAAACCGGCGACTCCATCAGCGGCAACGTGCGCCCGCCGCACGAGGGCGAAAAGTACTTCGCGCTGGTCAAGATCGAGGCCATCAACTTCGAATCGCCGGAGGAGACGCGTAACAAGATCCTCTTCGACAACCTGACGCCGCTCTACCCGCAAGAGCGCATCAAGATGGAGACCGTCCGCGAAGCCGTCAGCGGCCGTGTCATGGATCTGCTTACGCCTGTCGGCAAAGGCCAGCGTGGCCTTATCGTCGCCCCGCCCCGCACCGGCAAAACCATGCTGCTGCAGTCGATCGCCAACTCCGTTACTTCAAACCACCCTGAAGTTGTTCTCATCGTGTTGCTGATCGACGAGCGCCCCGAGGAAGTCACCGACATGCAGCGCTCGGTAAAGGGCGAAGTCATTTCGTCGACATTCGACGAGCCCGCCGCACGCCACGTGCAGGTGGCCGAAATGGTGATCGAGAAGGCCAAGCGCCTGGTGGAGCACAAGCGCGACGTCGTCATCCTGCTCGACTCCATCACCCGCCTCGCGCGCGCCTACAACACCATCGTTCCGCCTTCGGGCAAGGTGCTCTCGGGCGGCGTCGACTCCAATGCCCTGCAGCGCCCCAAACGATTCTTCGGCGCGGCCCGCAACATTGAAGAAGGTGGCTCGCTCACCATCATCGCCACCGCCCTCGTCGATACCGGCTCCCGCATGGACGAAGTCATCTTCGAAGAGTTCAAGGGCACCGGCAACATGGAAATCATTCTCGACCGCAAACTGGTCGACAAACGCGTCTTCCCTGCCATCGATATCCAGCGCTCCGGCACTCGTAAAGAAGAGCTGCTCATTCCCAAAGAAGATTTGCAGCGCATCTTCGTGCTCCGCCGCGTACTCAACCCACTCTCGCCGGTTGAAGCCATGGAACTGCTCATCACGCGCCTCGAGAAAACCCGCAATAACGCCGAGTTCCTCACCAACATGAACCAGCTGTAAACCAAAGACGTTTAATCTCTGGGGTCTAGGTGGTCTAGCAATTCCAGAGAAACAAAGGCCGGGGCAACCCGGCCTTTTTGTTTCTCACCGGCATTCGCCGGCGGCACTTTTCACGGTCTCTTTAACTATTACGCTAATCAAGGTTACGCCGTTTAGCGTAATCAATTCTTGCATATTACTCCATTTAGAGTTACGCTACTTAGCGTATGAATCAGCAACCGCAAAATCCCTTCATCTTCGGCGAGATTATCGACGACGACAACTTCGTCAATCGAACCCGCGAGCTCGCCCAACTCGTACGCGATCTTTCCGACGGCCAAAAAGTCTTCCTCTTGTCCCCGCGCCGCTTCGGAAAAAGCTCCCTCGTTTCCGTCGCCATGTTCAAGCTCAGAAAACGCCACATCCATACCGTCAACCTGACCGTCAGCAGCTACTCCAGCTACACGCAATTCCTTGAGAAATTCGCCGAGAAGGTGCTGCGCGCCGCAGGTCCGTGGGATCGCGTCAAACACTGGGTGGCAAAATTCGGCCGCGCGGTGAAACCGGAGATCAATTACGACATGGTCACCGGCGAAGTGAGCGTGGCGCTCAGCCGCGGCGCCGCATACGATCCTATGCCCGTGGCGCCTGAGGTTTTCGCCCTGCCCGGCGAACTGACCCGCAACGGCGGATTCCGCATGGCCATCTGCCTCGACGAATTTCAGCAGGTTTCGCAATTCAACGGCGGTTCGGTCGAAAACGCATTACGAAACCAGGTGCAGGAACAGCGAGATGTCGGATACGTCTTCGCGGGTTCCCAGCCCTCCCTGATGCAGGAGATGCTCTCTTCGCGAAGACCGTTTCATAAGGCCGGCCCGCAGATGTTTCTTGACAAAATCGACGCCGGCGACTGGAAGGAGTTTATCTCCCGCCATTTAAAAAGGCGAGGCAGGAGCCTTGACGCTTCAGGCATGGAGGCCCTTCTCAAAGCCGCTGATCTGATCCCATACGACGTGCAGCGCATTGCTCACGAGCTGTGGGACTATGCCGAGCTTAGAAACAAACGGCAGCTTGATACCTCAGACGTGCAAACCGTCATCGACGCACTCGTAACAGGCCAATCCACCTACTACGAAATTCTTTGGGATCAGCTCTCCGCGCGGCAGCGCGCGACACTTCAGGCGTTCGCATTTCGCGGAGTCGATAATATTTATTCGCAGCAGGTTCGCGAAAATTTCCGCCTCGGCCCAGCCTCTTCCGTCCAAAAGGCACTCCAATCTCTCGACTCCCGCGATGTCCTCGACAGGTATCGCAGCAATTATTTTTTCCTCGACCCGCTCTTTCCTTACTGGATCAGAAAGAGCGGAGCGTAAGCGGTCCGTTCAAACCTGCATTTCGTAAGGCCCGCCGTGCACACCCCCACTGTCCGTTTCCGAACACGCCGCTCCAATTCCGCACAACCTGATTACCTCTCCGGTTTCTAACTTTCCTGTTTTCAGAGTTGCTCTGCGGCCGATGATTTGCTGGAACCATCGCGAGAGAACCCGCGTACCAATAATCGAGCCTGCACGAGAGAACAACCCAAAGCAAAAGAGGCCACACATGTTTACCGATGTGAAGTACGCCTTCCGTCAACTGCGCAAATCACCGGGCTTCGCCCTCACAGCACTGGTCACGCTCGCGCTCGGAATCGGCGCCAATGCCGTGGTCTTCAGCGTCTTGAATGCGCTCGTGCTGCGGCCGGTGAACGTACCGAATGCTGAAAATCTCTACATGGTGCAGCGCGGCCATTACCCTTCGCAGTCGTACCTTGACTACATTGATCTGCGCGACCGCAATCACAGCTTCGACCACCTGATGGCGGCCACAATCCTCGGTCCGCTCGGCGTGACTGACGGAAACAACTCCTCCACGGCGTGGCCCTACCTGGTAACCGGCAATTACTTTGACGGGCTTGGAATCCAGCCTGCACTCGGGCGTTTCTTTCACGCATCCGATGAAAAGGGAAAGAACAGCGCCCCATACGTCGTTCTCACCGATGACTACTGGCGCAGCCACTACAGCGCCGACCGCGGCGTCATCGGCCGCATGATTGAGCTAAACAAGCATCCATTCACCATCATTGGTGTGGCGCCGCGCGGCTTCCGCGGAACGGAGATCTTTTTCGCGCCTGCATTCTTCATCCCGATTCTTGAAGAGCCGCTCCTGCAGGGCAATGACAACCTGCAGTACCGCGGCGATCATTCGCCGTGGGTCATCGGCCGCCTCAAGGCCGGCGTAACCCCTGCTCAGGCAACTGCCGATCTCGACGGAATCGGCAACTGGTTGTCAAAAACTTATCCCGGCGACGATGAAGGAGTCACTTTCACGCTCGCTCGCCCAGGCCTTATCGGCGACATGCTCGGCGGTCCAGCTCGCGCCTTCATGACCGGCCTCATGTTGCTTGCCGGGCTCATTCTGCTTGCGGCCTGCGCAAATCTCGGCAGTCTGTTTGCAGCTCGCGCAGCCGATCGCGCAAAAGAAGTCGCTCTCCGCCTCGCGCTTGGATCGCCGCGCGCGCTCATCATGCGCCAACTACTTACTGAAGCGGTGCTGGTCTCCATTGCAGGGGGCGCCGTCGGCGTTGCCGGAGCGGTCGGCATTCTGCATGCGCTTAGCGCCTGGCAGCCCATCCCCTCCGTCCCCATCAATGTGCCTGTCAATCCCGACCTGCGCACGTATCTCGTAGCGCTCGCAATGGCTCTGGCCAGCGGCCTGCTCTTTGGCATGGTGCCCGTCCGCCAGGTGCTGCGCTCTGACCCATGGCAAACCATTCGCACCGGCATGAGCGACTCCACCATGCGCCGCTTCACTATGCGCGATCTGCTCCTCATCACGCAAATCGCCATCTGCGCAGTGCTCATCACCTCTTCGCTGGTTGCAGTCCGCGGCTTGGCACGCTCGCTCCACAGCAATTACGGGTTCGAGCCTCAGAACGCCATCATCGTTGACACCGATCTGCAAATGGCCGGCTACTCCGGCGACGGTAACGCTCAAATGCAGCGGCGCATGCTCGATGCCATCCGCGCAATTCCAGGCGTATCTGAGACGGGTTACACCAGCCAGATTCCGCTCGGTCTCGGCGGCGGCGACTCGTATGTTTACACTGACGCCACCACGGACTATCGCCCTACCAATTACGCCACAGATGCCATGAACTACAACATCTCCCCCGGCTACCTTGCCGCAGCTCAAACCCACCTGATTGCAGGCAGAGATATCTCCTACGACGACAAAAAGGACGCGCCCATCGCCACCCTCGTCAACCGGACTTTCGCAGTCAAAGTCTTCGGCTCTGTCGAGAAAGCTATAGGCGGTCACTTCAAATTCTGGGGCGGCAACCGGGCGTTGGTAGTCGGCGTCGTCGAGGACGGAAAATACCGCACACTCACTGAAGATCAGCAGTCAGCCATGTTTTTCTCGTTCCAGCAACATCCTGAAAGCGGCACGTGGCTGGTGGTACGCTCCCACCGCGATCCGTCTGAAATGGCGGCGGCGATCGTGCGCACTCTGCATGGCCTTGACTCTTCGATACCGCTCCACACCAGCACCTGGACCCAGCAGATGGATACCGCTTTGTTTGCTGCGCGCGTCGCCTCGGTGGCGCTCGGCGCGCTGGGCCTGCTGGGAGCCATGCTCGCCATCACCGGCGTCTTCGGCATGGCTTCATACGTAGTCAGCAAACGTTTGCGCGAGCTTGGCATTCGCATTGCTCTCGGCGCGGGCAGGCGCGAGGTGCTGCGCGCTTCTCTCGGCCGCGCGTTTCGACTGCTTACAGTCGGTTCAGTCGCAGGCATTGGACTGGGCTTGCTGGCTACACGCGTACTCTCCTCAATCGTCTACCAGGCCACGCCCAAAGATCCATTTGTGCTCGGCGGCGTCAGTGCAACCATGCTCATCCTCGGCCTGGTCGCATCCTGGATTCCCGCTCGCCGCGCCCTCTCCGTCGACCCGCTCGTCCTGCTACGCGAGCAATAAAGCGCTGCTCCGTGCCCGCCTGAATCACCGTGCCCCATCCATTCCCGCGGTCGCCGCGGCGACCGGGAATGGGTGGGAAAGCAAGAACTTCAATACACCGCGCTCGGCCTTTCACAACCCTCGCGACCATTCCTCACCCTGTCGGCTCTCGGTTGTATTCTTGTGCCAGCAGGCAGTAACCCGGATTCAAAGCCGCTGGTAGGTTCGCAATATATGAGGCCGCAAAGATGCGTTGTCCTGATGCTTGGGTTGTTTAATTTGTTTGCCGGCGCTGCGACTGCTCAGGAATTAGTAAAAGAAGCTGATCTTCCCCGGGCAAATCAAATCCTCGACAGCTCACCGCACAAAAGTCAGCTGCCTTGTGTTATCGAGTTTTCCGGCAGTCTGCATCTGGACCTCGTGTTCCGCTATATTGCCGGATTCTCGGTGGAATGCCGGCTTGGAGAACAAATCCAGCCCGGCACAAGCCTGATTGCCTTTTTAAGAATCACACCCCGCTCGGGCAAGCCAGTGCTCATGATGGAACAATTCGACATGCCGCCGGCTCAGCAACGCGACCCGGCAGCACTGCTGGCCGCTCCATCGCAGATAAAAGCCACAATGGGCGGAGGATTTGCCTCAGGCCCTGGAGAATACTCGGTTGAGGTTGTAGTCACAGATCAGCATGGCCATTCTTGCCGCAAACAAAAGGATCTTAAGCAGGTGGATCCCAAGGCACGAGTCGAGCCCTTCGCGCTTCAACCAGGCGCCGTTGCCCCTCTCATGAATTTGCGGTGGAACGGCGTGCTTGCAGGCGAGGGACCTCGCCTCACGGTGTTTCTCGATGCATATAGTCCAAATGGAAGCGCTTATCTTCACCCCCTTGATCGGTCCGCCCTCATTCAATCGCTTTTCACTTTGCTCACCCATCTCCCCTGCCAATCCGTAAAGCTGATTGCTTTTGATCTTGAAGGCCAGAAAGCGATCTTCAGCCAGGAACGTTTCGATGCCCGCGGCTTCGCAGCGCTTAACAGGCTATTGAAGCGGGTCGACTTTTCAACCATCTCCTATCGTGCTCTCCAGAATGGTGCCTGGAGCAATTTTCTGACTGATCAGGTGCATTCGGAGTTGGCATCGAAGCAGCCCGCGGATGACATCATCTTCCTCGGCTCATGGGGAAGTCATGCTTGGGGGAAGTTGCCGCAAGATACAACCCGCAAGATCGAGCTGGGCAATACTCGCGTCTTCTATTTCGAGTTATTTCCTTTTGCAGGCGACGTTCCCGACGGAATAGGGCAATTGACAAAAGATCTGCACGGGACAGTCTTTGCCATTCGCTCGCCAGACGATTTCGCGCAGGCGATCAAAAAAGTGTCGGCTGTGACCGACGCGCACTCGAATACGACCCACCCATAAGTGTGAAGCCCCGTGCCCCATCCTCCTGAGCGAAGCGGAGTCGAAGGATCTGCTTCTTCAGTTTATTGCGAAATGGGTGGGATACCACGAACCTCAACCACCCGCCGTTTGCCCCCAACCTCCCCAAAATGTCATCCTCAATTCATGCGCCCCAAGCACTGCCTTCTCGCAATTACTCTTCTGCTCATCTGCTCGCTCCCCACCTTAGCGCAGGACAAAGGCTTATGGACCTCCGCAAGTTCGTCAGCCAAAACCATCACCGGCGATATCTCCATCGCCGAAACTCGCGTCACCATCGACTTCTTCAACTTCCCCATCGGCCAGATCCGCGTCATTCAGGCCGCGGAGGCCAGCGCGCTCTTCGATACCGACGTGAACGCGCCCGGCGGTGGAAGCCTATACCGCTTGAATATTTCAGCAAACCAGCACTTCCAGCGCAAGAACACCCTATGCGGAAGCGAAGATGTGCAATGGATGGTCACATGGGTCGAGGGTCGCACTCTAAGCGTCGCCTTCTTCTCCGGCGCAAACGCTCCCGTTTTCACTATGGACGCACTGGCCAATACGACTGACCGCTGCGGCACATTCCAATACGGGCGTTAACCCCGCCCTTTCACGAATCTCCGCGCCTTGCTAAGATAGAAGAGTCCTTGTGGGGCTGTAGCTCAGCTGGGAGAGCGCCTCGTTCGCAACGAGGAGGCCAGCGGTTCGATCCCGCTCAGCTCCACCAATTCCTTCCAAATCATCTTGGGCTAATGGTCCTTCGCGATACTCAGGATTTCGCCTGCGGGCTCCCGCTTCGCTCACGCCCGCAAAACGGCTCAAGTTCGATCCCGCTCAGCTCCACCTGCTTGAGATTCTTCCAGGCAGAATAACTGGCGTCAGATCGGAAGCCCGACGCGCCGGGCCAAATCCTTGAATCGCGGGTCTAAGCGAAGATTATCTATTCGCAAATCAGCCTTGAGGTGCCACGAAATATCGAGCGATCTTGAGTCGTACGCCTTTTCCAAATACTGAAATGCCTTGTCCTTTTCGCCAAGACCAGCGTAGATGGTTGCAAGCAGATACGGCGAATCGTATTTATCCTTCGAGCCGTGTTCGAGGTCCCGAAGGATCTTTTCTGCAGCAGATCTATTTCCAATCGCTGCAAACGCGTGTGCGAGCGAAGCTCTGGCGTCCTGATCGCCGTTCGACAACTCGACGGCTTTTTGATACTCGGAGATCGCCTCCGGTAACTTCCCGGTGCCTTCATTGCCGATGCCGAGATAGTAGTGTCCCAGCCAGTCGTTGGGATCCGAAGCAATTCCTCTCCGGCTCACTTCCAACAGATTCTGATAGTCGCGAAGCTGAAAATAAACAGCAGCTTCGGTCATTGCTGCGCCAGCACCGAAATCGATCTGGTTGATCCTGGTCACCTCGGCAAGGGCCTCGGTGCGCCGGCCAAGAAAGGCGAGAAACTCGGCGCGATCTTCATGGGCGCAAGGGTAACTCGGGGTCAGCGCGATCGCCCGGTCCAGCTCTCGTTCTGCTGCGCCCAAATCCCAGTCATGCCGCCAACTGATCACGCCAAGCGTATCGTGCGCTTCGCCGATGCTGTCATCGAGTTGCAAGGCCTTGTGCAGCGCCTGCAGCGCAGGTTGCAAGCCAGTCTCCTCGGGAGCATGGCGGAAAACTACCAAGTAAAAATAAGCGTCTGCCAAACCCGAGTAAGCCGGGGCGAAGCCAGGATCCTTGTGGATGGACTGTTCAAAATAGCTCTTCGCCTGCAGTAGCGGCTGCTCCAACGTGTACTGCGTCGCGAGGAAATAGCGCCCTCTCAAGTAGGCTTCATAGGCCTCTGGATCCACTGTGCGCGACGCATTGAGCCTGGCTTCCTGCTCCGGAGTCAAGGTGATGCGAATCTGTTGGGTGACTGCCTCGGCCACCTCTCTCTGCAGGTTCAAAACGCCGTGCAAAGGACGCTCGTAAGATTCGCTCCAAATATGGCGGTCATTGGGGCCGTCAAGCAATTGCACAGTCACGCGAACCTCGTCGCCTTCGCGAATCACAGAACCCTCCAGGATTCCATCCACGTTCAATTCGTGCGCGATCTGCGGCAGATGTTTTCTGGTGCCTTTGTATTCCATCACCGAGGTGTGCGAAACCACTTTCAAAGAATGGATCCGCGACAATTCCGTGATGAGTTCTTCCGTCATGCCATCCGCGAAATAATCCTGGGTCGGATCACCGGAAAGATTCTGAAGAGGCAGCACGGCAATCGAGCGAATATGGCGAGCCGCGCCAGCGCCAAAAAAGTGAGACCACCCAATCCAGACGGCAATGCCAATCGCGCAACAGGTAAGAAGGAGGGCCAACCATCCAAATCGACGCCAAAGGAATAACGAGACAGCCGGCGTCGCGGCTTCCGTTTTGCCGCGCCTCAGCTCAGCAATCGGCTGCGCAAGCATTGTTCCTTGATCAGTTTCCAGGGAGCGCGAAGATTCGTGACCAGCCGACCCGGGTGTCTGTAGTTCCTCATCGGCGACAGGCGCAATAAATCGATAGCCTCTGCCCGAGAGCGTCTGCACATAGCGCGGCTCTTGGGGATCGTCCTTCAATACCTGGCGGATTTTGCGGATGGCGCCGTTGATGCTGTTGTCTGTATCGAGAAAAACCTCTTTGCCCCAGATCTTCTCGGCAATTTCTTCGCGGGTGACAAGCTGGCCCTTCTGCTCGATCAAAATCAGCAGGACCTGCAGGGGAATGCGCTCGAGCTTTAGCGCGCGACCATCGTGCAAGAGCTCGAAGGCTCGTGGGTCGACCTCGAAGCCTTCTCCGAACCGAATGGTTTCCTGGGAACCGACGGAACTTGATCCCACAGCGACACTCCATACACCATGCCCGAGTGTTGAGATTCTACACTCTCCGCGGATTCAAAAGACATCCCCAATGGAATCTCCCGTTTGGCGAGAACAGGAAAACTTAAGGTTTCCGACAGGTGTCCGCTATTGAAACCAAACAGGAGAGGGGCAATCATCTACTCGGTCGCCAACCCCAATCGTGAGGAAAATCATGCAGACACCTGGCTGTACCGTCCTGAAGAGTCTCATTGTCGTGGGCGCTTTTGCCCTTGCCTCGCTGCCTGTTTCCGCGCAGCGCATCTCCGCGGATGCGATTGAGAACGGCCACTTCCCTCAAGCGCTTCGCGGCCACCTCGATCGCTCCCCCGAAAGGTCGATCCACCGCCTGCGGTCAACTGGCAATCAGGCCGGCCGCAGCGCCGGTGTGACGGCTGCAAGACACACCGCCCCGCCCCGTCCCATCGTCTCTCCCTTCTTCTTCCCGGGCTCGCGCAGCGGCTCTGTCAACTATGGCTTCATAGTCGGCCCCGATCCCTTCTCAGACCGGGAGGGAGCCAGCACCTCGGTCAAAACCTTCCTCGTTCCTGTCGTCATCAAGGTTCACCAGGTCGCAACTGACTTCTCTGTGGACGCCAACAACAACCTGATCCTCACCGGGATCAAGAACCAGGACGCGACCTATGACCCCACCCAGGCCGCGCCCGCCTGCCTGGGCAAAACCAACAACGTTCCATTTACGCTCGCCGTCCAGTCACCCGTCTTTCAGAATCACCACTGGGTTTTCGGAGGCACCGATCTCGGCGACACGCAGTATCCAGATGCCATCCAGCGCGCCAATTTTTGGGATGCCACAGATAGAGACCCTGGAAACTACCATCTCCATCTCGATACACAAGCGCTTCCCCCAGTTGTCATCGACTTCCCCATAGGCAGCGGCATCGGCCTCCCTCAGTCCAGCGCGTTCCTCAACTACTCCGCCTGCGCACCCAGCGTCAGTGTTGACTTCAACCTCTTCGACGAGTACCTCAACTACATTGCCATCCCGCAGATGGCCTCTGAAGGCGTCAACTCCGGCAACTTCCCCTTGTTCATCGCCGGAAACGTCATCTGGAGCGACGTTATCGGGGAGTTACCCTACTACGAGCCTGAGGCCGCGGGCTATCACGATTTCAGCCTTGTCGACCCGGCGCAGACCTACGGGGTTGCTGAGTTCGGCGACGACCACGTCTTGACCTTCCCTGACGCCGAAGTTATTTCGCACGAAGTCAACGAGTGGATAAACGACCCCATTGGCGTCAATGTGGTTCAGGCCTACAACGTCAACGCCGAATACAACGCCGTCTACGATCCCACGGGCCCCGTTTACTGCCAGGTCAACTACGAGGTTGGCGACATCCTGGACGGCTTCGACATGCCCCCGGTGAAGGGCGAGAACGGCTACACCTACACGCTCCAGGAGATGGCCTTCTTCTCCTACTTCTACGGCGGACCCTCCTTCGGCGTGAATGGCTGGTATTCCAGCAACAACACGCTCACCTCCGACGCCGGCCCCGTCTGCAACCTCATGTAACCCTGCACCCCCACCCAAAATGCCGCACACGAATGAATGGATTGCAAATGGAGATCAAATGCCAAAGTATGTAATCGAACGGGATATTCCTGGAGCCGGGGATTTCACCAACGACCAACTCAAAGAAATTTCGCAGACCTCGTGCAGCGTCCTGCGCAAACTTGGATATGAGATCCAATGGATCGAAAGTTTCGTAACACCCGATAAGATTTACTGCATCTATCGAGCACCCGACGACCAACTGATCAAAGAACATGCCGCCCTTGGCGGATTCCCGGCGAATCGAATTTCCCAGATTGCTTCAACAATTGATCCGAGCACCGCAGAGATCTGACCTAATCCATACCGGAGCAAAGAGGCTGAGCCCGTCGAGTTAATCGTGCGTTTGCAGAATAAGAAGAGAGGAATTATGTCGAACCAAATCTGGAAACATTTGGTTTTTACCTGCACCTCACTGGGCATCACGTTAAAACCATCCTTAGGCCCGGCGCATAACATAGGCGAGCTCTCGCGACCGGATTGGTTCGGCAGCCGGGCAAAGGCGGGAATCAGGTGGAGCGCGATGTTCGCGTTGCTGGCGCTGGGCGCTGTTTCGGCCGGTCTCGGACAGTCTGCGGCAACCGGAACCACGCGGCAAACGAACCCGGTCGCAAAATTGCCGCGCGACCAGGCTCGCGAAGACTGGCGCAACGCGATGCTTCATAATCCGCCGCAAAAAGAGAAATGCTCCACCTCCTCCTATCCTGAAAAACAATGGCACGAGGTTCCGTGCGGGCCTGCGCCCAAACCTCCGGTCGCGCCACGAAAACTTATCAGACCACATGTCGGCGGCGAGCTCAACAACGACCTCACGTTCAAGGTGGAGAACGGCTATATAGTCGATGCCGAAGGGTCCTTCGACAAAGTCGCAGGAGTCACCAGCGAGCAAAGTAACAGCACCCCCAATGCCTTCTCGCTTCAGCTCAACACGAATATTTTCAAAACCTCAGCTTGCAACGGTTCTCCTGCTCAATCGACTTGTCGTGGCTGGGTTCAATTCGTTTACACCTCTTCCGGCAAATATGCGTTTATCCAATACTGGCTCATTGGTTATGGCAGTACCTGTCCGGCCGGCTGGGCATCTGATGGCGACTACAACTGCTCCCGAAACAGCCATACGGTAAACATCCCCGCAATGACCATCGCCGACCTGCGCAAATTGAAGCTGTACGGCGTCATCGGAGACGATTGGGGCATTCCCAACCCTGACAGTGTTGCCATTCAGATTGGCGACGCGTTTTACGAGGAAACCAGCGGCGACCCCATCGCCGGTGCAAGGGCAGGTTGGCAGGAAATGGAATTCAACGTATTCGGCGATGGCGGCAGTACCAACGCCGTCTTCAATCCAGGTTCCACTCTTACAGTGCGTGACAGCATTTTGCTCGGAACCGGGAACACCTACACCTGCACTGATAATGGAACCTCCGGTGAGAGCAATAACCTGATCCTGTCGGCCAAGTCCCCGCTTGAAGCCGAGGTTGGGCCGCCCTCGCTGGTCTTCATTGAGAGCAATGCAAAGGGCACAGTCTATGGCGGCTGCAAGAGTGCGGTAGTCATCGGCGAAACGCACCACTTCCCCGCGCCAATCGTCCCTCATAGACCTTGACAGGGTTGAGGCTTAGATCCAATAGATCGAATCTTCGTTACAAATCAAAATTTTTCGAGCACCATCAACGGCGCACCTTCAACACCCAGGCCGGCTGGCTCATTAGTTCATCAGTGAGCACGGGAAGCTCGATCGCGATCCCGTTTCCCTCTATCTTGAACTTCAGCGCCTCAGCCGACCCTAGCATCGTTACTGTTTTTGCGGCGCCCAGGTCATGCACCGTAAAACTGCGCCCCGGCCACCGCGGAAGAATGACAAAAACATCTTTGCCCTTCGCCGTAAAGAAGGCTTCAATTCCCGCCTTCCCCGCCTCAGGCCGCCCCGCCAGCTTGGCCACGTCGTACGCCGTCTGGTACTCCGTGTTGTACTCCACTTTCGGCTGTTCGCCCGCGCTCCATTGCCGCGAAACCTTCCACGGTTTGGTCCCGTAGATCGCTTCGCCATTCACATGCAGCCAATCACCCATCTGGTGCAGCCGCTCCTGCATCACCACCGGAATAGTGCCATCGGCTTTGGGCCCAATGTCGAGCAGCAGGTTGCCGCCCCTGCTCACAATGTCCACCAGCATAATCACCAGTTCGCGGCCGCTGTGGTAGTCCTCAAAGCGCTCCGCGCGATTGTAGCCGTAGCTGAAACCCATGCCGCGGCTCTCTTCCCAGGGATGATTCATGCCGCTCATTCCCGGCGTATATTCCGTGGTCCAGTAGCCGCCGTGCTTGTGGCGCGTATCGCTGCCCCAGCGGTCGTTGATCACCACATCGTCTTTCACCGGAGAATCGTTGAACAGCCACGCCAGCAGTTCCGGACTATGCCATTCGCTCGATGTCTGCTCCCACTCACCGTCGCTGAAAATGATGGACGGCTTGTAGCGCGTCACGAGGTCTTTGAACTGCGGAAACATGTGCTCGCGAACGTAGCGCGGCTTGTCAGTAAGCCAGAGCGGGTTATACCACTCGTAAAGCGAATAGTAGTAACCCATGCGCAGGCCCTTGCGCCGCACGGCATCGCTCAGGTCGCCCAGCACATCCCGCCTGGGACCGATCTCAACCGCATTCCATGGGCGCCCCCATGTTGCAGAGGCTTCCTTGCTGGGCCACAGCGCAAATCCCTCATGATGCTTCGAAGTCAGCACCACATACTTTGCGCCCGAGGCAGCAAATAAATCCGCCCATTGATCGGGGTCGAACAACTGGGCGCCAAACTGGGGCGCGAAATTCTGGTAGGGATAGTCGGCGCCAAAGACTTTCTGCTGGTAGGCCCATGTCCCCGTCTCAATGGGATTAGCCTTGGCGTTGTCGCGCCCCTCCGTCATCTGGTGCCAGTACCATTCCGCGTAAGCCAGTCTGCCCGGTATCACCGGGGCATACCCAGGCACCGAGTACACGCCCCAGTGAATGAAGATGCCGAACTTGGCCTCGCCGAACCACGCCGGCGTGGATCGCTTGTCGATCGAGTCCCAGGTAGGCTGATATGTTTGAGCGCGCAGCCCCGGAATGACAAGAAGAAAAACAATGAGAAACTTCAAGCCGAATGACACCGCCCTCTCACTAAACCCCGGTAATGGAGCTGAGCACCGACCGCCCCTTGCATCAACACGCATATCATCTCCAATCGAGTAGCTTCGCGAGAATTCGCGTCACTCGTGCCACTGATCATGGTACAGAGTCCAGGCCAGGCAGGATCTCACCCGCTGGCCAAATACAACGAATTATGCCAACCATTTCAATCTGCCAACCGCTACAGTCTTAGGATTGCTATCGTGCCAAGAGTCATGCTGCTGGCGGTTACACTTGCTGTTCAGCAGCACACGTCGGAGTAGCAGCACCCTGAAAGGTAAGTGAGCCCATGCAAAAACCTTGGTTTCTACTGTGCATTCTGGCAATTTCGTGCACCTCGTCGATCCATGGCCAACAAGGGTCCTGGCAGAATTTGAATACCCTCCGGCCGGGCGAACAAATTCAGGTACGTGGAATCAAAGCATTGAAAATAACTGGAGCGTTTGTGAATGTCACCGACGCTGCGATCTCGCTACAGGCGGAATCCGGACCGCAGACCATTCAGAAACCGGATGTGCGCAGCGTGAAACGAATGAAGAACATACATCGTTTGCGCAACACATTGATTCTTGCAAGCGTCGGAGCCGGCGTTGGAGCCGGAATTGGCGCCTCGACATATCACTCGTGCCCTTCGCCGCAAACTTTCTGCTTTGATTTTGGCCGAGCTCTTCCGGCCGCTATCGGGGCAACTGCAGGTTTATTCGGAGGCGCAGCCATAGGGGCCCTCATTCCCACCCACGAAACAATCTACAAGCTGAGTTCGCACTGAGCTGACGCCGGATGCCCGATCCTAACCGCGCTCTTTGCAGTTAGGGTGGGATACCACGACTCCCAACCTTGAAAAAGACTTGTCATCTTGAGCGAAGGTCGCTGCAGCGAGTCGAAAAATGTGCGTTTGTTCATCGGCCCCTGCTCGCGACAAGAGGCATAGACGACTACACCGGGTGGCTCTACAATGTTGCCCATGAATCAGCGGCCCTCAGTAATTCTATTGATTTTGTGTGCGGGAGCCTTGGCCTGCGCGGGACAGGAGTTGCCGGCGAAAATCGCAACGCAGGGGATTAACGAGCTGGCGTTTGAGGTGCCACAAAGCGTAGGTTTCGTTGGGGCTTATGTCCATTCCTATCAGCCGGGTGCGGATGGGCAGTTGTACAACGTTTACACCCAGAATAAGGGTGCTAATCAAGTTGTTGGTAGCGACATTTTTATTATCGATGGTCAGGATGCAAAGCCGCGAAAGCTCGTCAGCGGAGGAACGCATCCAGCATGGTCTCCGGACGGAACGGAGCTCGCCTACTGCGCATGGAAGGGTTTGCTCTATGGGCAAATTGAAGTAGTGAATGCCGACGGAACGGGAAAGCGACAAATCACAAACATGAAGGGCGGCGCCTGCTTCCCGGACTGGTCTCCCGACGGAACGAGAATTGCCTTTACCGCACTAAGTCCTGGGGATTCGGAAAAGAACCTTTTGGCTGACGATGGGATGGTCGCCAAGAATACGGAGATCTTTATCGTGGATAAGAATGGAGGGGATCCCACTCCAATCATTCAAGGCTATGCTGCGCGGTGGTCCCCTGGTGGGACCATGCTGGTACTCCTGCGCGAGCCCGAAAAGAGAGACCCCGGTGGCTCTATTTGGCTCGCCACCGCGGACGGGAAAAAATCGAAGGTCCTGGTGGAGTCGAATAGAAGGATCAGAGGCGCAGCTTGGTTGCCGGACGGGAAGGGCATCACGGTCTCATCCATACTTAGTGGGAAATACTCTATTTTTCGTATCTACCTTGATGGTTCTCAGTCCCAAGGAAATCAGCCACAAAAGATTGGAGGCGATGCTCGCGCCGACTGGTATGAGCCGCGCTTAACGCCAGACGGGAAACACGCCATTGCAATTAAGGACTGCGCTTCGGGCTTCGGGGACTCTAACTCATACTGTCGCGGTTCCGCGATTGCACTTTTGGATCTTGACACAGATAAGGATGTGACACTGGCGGGCGGCGTTAACTACAGCGTGGTCTGGGAAAGAAAGTAGCTTATCTTAGGCCCGCTCAATCCCGGATCCGCACATCATCGCCCTTAGCCTTCCCTATGGCCTTGAGGAACTCGTTATACGTTGCGGTTTCTCACCGGACACGCAACGATATACTTGCGGTGACCCCGCAAGTTGACTCCGTGTCGAATGTGACCCAAAGCCCCGCCGCTGCCGAATCCGTCGAACTCCCCCCAGCCCCGCGGCCCCTCTGCGTCGATCTAGACGGAACCCTGGTCAAATCCGACACGCTCATTGACTCACTCCTCTTACTGGCCCGCACGCGTCCCCGTCTCGTGCCCATGCTATTCGCCCGAGTCCTGCGCGGCAAGGCCGCATTCAAGGCCTTCGTCACTGATAACGTCACCCTTGACGTTGAGCACCTGCCCTACAACCGCAAGCTGCTGCACTATCTGCGCGAGCAGCATCGCGAAGGCCGCCCCATTTATCTCGCCACCGGCGCCGATGTGCGCATCGCCCGCCGCGTCGCAGCGCACCTGGGCATCTTCACGGGCGTGCTCGGCAGCGATGGCGCAACCAACCTCACCGGCAGCAAGAAACTCGCAGCGCTGCGCGGCACGCCGGGCATAGCCGAGTTTGATTACATCGGCAACGACACCCCCGATCTGCCTTTGCTCGCTATCGCTGCCGAACCCATGGTGGCCAACCCCACCCGCCGGCTTCGCTCCAGCATGCGATCGCGAAGCATCACGCCCACCCGCAGCTTCGAAGAACGCAATCACTTTATCGGCTCGGCACTCAAGGCCGTTCGCCCTCACCAGTGGACCAAGAACCTGCTCATCTTTTTGCCTCTGTTGCTGGCCCACATCGTCGCGGCGCCGCGCATTCTCGCCGCTCTCATCGCCTTCGCGTGCTTCTCGCTTGCCGCGTCGTCAGCCTACATCGTCAACGACCTGCTCGATATCGACGCCGACCGCCGCCATCCGCAAAAGCGACATCGCCCCTTTGCCTCCGGCGATCTCGATGCATTTACCGGTCTGCTTATAGCTACGGCGTTTCTGGCGCTCGCTGTCGCGGGCGCGCGATTCCTGCCCGCGGAATTCACCGGCTGGCTAGTTTTGTATCTCGCCACTACCTTCGCTTACACCACTATTCTCAAGCGATTCGCCCTGGTCGATGTGCTGGTGCTCTCAGGCCTCTACACGCTGCGCCTGCTGGCCGGCGCTGCCGCAACTGATACCCACATCTCGCCGTGGCTCGCCGGCTTCTCAGTCTTCCTGTTTCTCTCGCTGGCCATCGTCAAGCGATTTGCCGAGCTTGAAAACCTGATTACGCGCGGCGCAACTCCCCGTAACGGCCGCGGCTACTTGCTCACCGATCTCAACCAGTTGCGCAGCTTCGGCACCGCCAGCGCTTTCGCGGCCGTCGTGGTCTTTACCAACTACATCAGCAGCAGCGATGTGGTTGCGCTCTATAACCACGCGGAGCGCCTATGGATCATCATGCCGCTCATGATCCTCTGGCTCTGCCGCGTTTGGCTGCTCGCCTCGCGCGGCCTGCTTAACGAAGACCCCCTGGTCTTCGCCCTCACTGACAAACAGAGCCTGATAATTGGCGCAGCCGTCATCGCCGTCGTCCTGTTCGCCATCTGAAGCGGCGAGCAGCCTGGCAATCGTCGAGCCGCAGTCATTCCGAAACAAGACACAGCGCTCAGCCCGCGTCAGCGGGCACAAGAAGTTAGCCCCGGGCGCAAGCCCGGGGAGAGTGTTGCTCAATTTGAGGATTAGCCCGCTTTAGCGGGCGTAAGAAATGCAACGTGGCGATTGCGGCGATACGTTTTAATTAAACAAATCCTTAACTCGATCCAAAAGGCCAGGCGCTGCGGGACGATTATCCACGCTCATTGATTCGCCCAGTTTCGCCATCAGCTCGCGTTGTGCCTTTGAAAGTTTGCGCGGCGTCTGCACTATCACCTTCACCACCAGGTCACCTATGCCGCGTTCGTTCAGATGCGGAACGCCGCGGCCCTTGATGCGCAGTTCCTTGCCGCTTTGCGTGCCCTCGGGAATCTTGAGCTGCACCGCGCCATCCATGCCGGGAATCTCAAACTCCGCGCCCAGCGCAGCCTGCGGAAAGCTGACGGGAATTACGCAATGCAAATCGTGTCCCAGGCGCTCAAAGAACTCGTGCCTCTTGATTGAAAGCACCACGTACAGGTCGCCCTTCGGCCCGGCTGCGCGGCCGGAATCTCCCTCACCGCTGAAACGGATCTGCGTTCCTTCTTCAACACCCTTCGGAACCTTAACGTGCAACTTTACTTCAACGGCTGCGCGGCCTTCGCCGCGGCACGTTGTGCATGGGTCGCCAATCACCTGCCCGCTGCCGCCGCAAACGTTGCACGTCCGAGCCACCGAGAAGAATCCCTGTTGATAACGGAACTGGCCCCGGCCGTGGCAATGGCTGCACACGCTCGGACCGCGGCCCGATGCGCTGCCGCTGCCCTTGCACGTTCCGCAAGTCTCAAGTCGCCGTATCTTGATCTCTTTATCAACGCCGAAGATTGCGTCTTCAAACTCGATCGTCATGTCGAATCGAAGATCGTCGCCACGCTGCTGGCGCGTCTGGCGTTGCGCGCCGCCCATGCTGAACATCTCGCCGAACAAGTCGCCAAAAATGTCGCTGATATCCACGCCGCCCGCGAACGGACTAGCGCCAAATCCCCCACCGCCCAGTCCCGCATGTCCGTAGCGATCGTAGGCCGCGCGCTTGTCGGGGTCGCTCAGCACCTGGTACGCCTCGCTCGCCTGCTTGAACTTCTCTTCGGCCGCGTGATCTCCCGGATTCCGGTCAGGGTGATGCTTCAGCGCCTGCTTGCGATAGGCACTCTTCAACTCCTGGTCGCTGGCATCACGCGCAACTCCCAGAACCTCGTAATAATCGGGCTTACCCACTCTTGTATTAGAACTCATAACTTAGGTTTCAGGTTTCAGGTGTCAGGCGGGACGGGCTTGAGCCGGTGGCCGCAGTTTATTCAGGAGTGCGAATAGCATTTTGCCGACTTCCTGTGAATGTGCTTCAGACTCCTGGAGCAGTTTAGGATCGCCCATCTTGAGGTTTTTGGCAATCTCCAATTGCATTTGAAGCTCGAAGTTTGATCCTCGAGCAATCCAAAGAAACTGCCTGTATTCTCGAAGGCCCGATCTTCCGTGTCCCTCGGCGATGTTGCTTGGAATGGATACTGCGGCACGCCTCATTTGGCTGCCCAGCCCGTATGTCTCCTCGCGCGGAAAGCCTTGCGCAAGCTTGTAAATATCAGTTGCCAATTGCATTGATTTCTGCCACACCGTCAATTCACGAAAAGATTGCAGCATGTTTTTCGCCTTCCTAATGCAAAAACCCATCGTCGGCTGACACCTGAAACCTGACACCTGAAACCTGCTTTACTCGTTTACCTGTTTCGCGTTGTGCGCAATCCGCACCAGCGCGGGCCTCAGCAGCCGGTCGCGCATCTTGTAACCGCGGCGTACCTCTTCGGCCACATACTGATCGGGAATATCGTCGCGCTCCACGGTTCCCAGCGCCTCGTGCACGCGCGGATCGAATTCCTCACCCATCGCCGGCACTGCCACTACCTGCATCTGCCGCAGAATCTCTTCCATCTGCTTCACAATCAACTCCACCCCTGAACGCAGTTGCTTCTCTGAACCGCCTGCCTTCAGCGCCAGTTGAAAGTTGTCAAGCACCGGCAAAAACTGCTCCACCACGCCCGCCGCGGCAAAGTCGCGGAACTCATTGCGCTCTCTCTCGCCGCGCTTGCGTGCATTCTCAAACTCCGCCTGCATCCGGGCCACGCGGTCCAGCAACTGGTCGCGCTCGGCCTTCACTTTTTCCAGTTCCGTCGGTTCCGGAGCGCTCACTGCCGCACCCTCAGCGCCTTCCGCAGACTTCGCACCGGCAGCGTTCTCTTCAACCTGTTCGCCCTCTACAAGCTCCAGCGGTTCCAAAGTGTTCAAATCCGTCTCCGTTTCCTGCATATCCCCGGTGTTTCTCCTCGATGTCAAACTTGCCTCACTTTTCATAACCGGTTGCGTCAACAATCGCCTATATTCCGCAATCGCCCAGTCTATTGGATTCACGGCACACACTTGTCGGATCAGATTCCCGGACCCCTGCCAAACCTCTCTGCAGTTCGGCGCAGGCCGCAGAATCTTTCCCGTCAACTTTCTAATCGGCTGGGGATTCGAGAATCCGCTCTGAAAGCCGGGCAATGTAACTCACAGCCTGAATCATCTCCTGATATTGAATCCGTGTAGGAGCAATCACCGCAACCGTACCCAGGCTTGTGCCGCCCAGCCGCGCCGGCGCGCCAATCAGCACCAGGTCCTGCATGGCAGGCGACGCCTTATCCAGCCCTACCACCACCCTGACCTCCTGCTGGCGGCCATCCACATACGCGTTCAGCAGCTCAATCAGCCGTTCTTTGGCCTCAAGCGCTCCCAGCATCTGGCGTAGCCGCTCGCGGTCCCGCTCCACCGTAATCAAATTTGCAATTCCATCAACAAAAATTACCTGCGCCGTATCTTCCTGGGCCAGCGCGCCCTTCCGGCAAAGCTCCTCAACCGATGCCATCAGTTGCTGATAAGTCTCGCGCTCCACCTCGGCGCGCCGCGCAACCTCAGTCCGGATCCGCTCAATCGGCCAACCCCTGAAGTTCTCGTTCAGGTACCGCGCCGCCGTCTCCAGCTCCACATGGGCAATTTCGCGGTCGAGCGTCAGCACGCGATCTTGAACGGCGCCGGCCTGCGTAACCACCACAGCCAGCACGCGGCCCACCCCAAGCCGTGAAAAATGAATGTGCTCCAGCACCTGCCCCGCCGTTGAACCAGCCAGCGCTACGCCCAGCCCGCTCGAAAGCAGCGCCAGCACATGCGATGTCCTTTCCAGATACTCGTGCGAACTGGCAACACCTGAAAAGCTCTCCTCAATCTGGTCGCGCGTCGCCTCGCTCATCATCCCCGCTTCGCCGCCCGCCCCGCTACCGCGCGTCAAAACCGTTAGCCGCCCGGCCTGCGTAAGCTGCTCCACATAAAATCTGAACCCCGCCGCTGTCGGAATGCGACCCGACGAGGTGTGCGGTTGCTCAAGCAATCCCAGCTCGCCCAGAGTCGACATCACATTGCGCAGCGTCGCCGAGCTCAGCCCATCCCGATCGGCAAACACCCGGGCAAGCGACTGCGAAGCCACCGGTTCCCCGGTGGTGATATAAGCATCGATAATCGCGGTCAGAACCAGCCGCTCGCGCGGGCTTAGTCGAACCTCAGGCATCTTTTCTTTCCCATCGCGCTCCGCTTGGGGCAATTCGGCTCCTACAACCCTCGTTCGCGGACCGCCCATCCATTCCTAAACCCTTTAAATGAATGAATTTAATTGGAAAATGGATGGTTCTCTCCTCTTTAATTCTAGAAATCCCTCATTGCCAATGTCAAGGCGCGTTCAAGTGTTGGGGCTGGCCGTAGTACCCCGTGTTCGTGCGCGCAGCCAGCCCCGGCTTGTTCAGCTTTATCTTCAGCTCATGGTAGTCGTTGGGTCCATCCGGCTTCGGCGGCTCAAACGTGATTTCGTAATAAGTCCCGGCGTCCTGCATCACCGCTCCAATGGCCCTTGCCACGTCGTTGCTCGGGGGGAATACGCGGCCTCCGCTCTGCGTTGCAAGCACTTTCAAAGCAAGGTTCGACGGACTTGACTGGCTCGGCTTCTTCACGCCCTTCAGATACGACTCATACAAATAGGTGTACTGGCCCGGCGTTCCCTGTGCAACGCTCGATAGCTCGATTTGCCCCTCGCGCAGCATCGTGTTCAACCCCACAATACTGTCGAAGAATTCTTGCTGCGCCTTGAAGCCGAAACTGATCCGCGGGTCACTCAGCATCGGGTATCCCGGACCTGCCCAGATCACCAGCTTCCGCCCCGGCTGGTCTTTGATGCTTTGCGCCAGCGTCACCAGCATCTTCACGCAGAAATCGAACCGCTCAATCTCACCCCAGGACCCCGCCGCGTTGCTGAGAGTCCGCAAATTCCCCGAGGTTTCGTCAAGATGCTTGGCCAGTTCAATGCCGTCGACGCTCCCGCCGGCCTGCAACTGGATGCCCGCGTTGGTCAAAAAAGCAAGTGAAACCGGGAACGCCAGGTGCCCTCCGTTTTGCCGCAAAAACGCCCCAACCTGCTCGCGGAAATACGACACGTTCTCGAATGGCATGTTCACCGTGTCAAAGACGATGATCGCCATCGCGAGAGGCGGGGCCGCCGTCGCGCTCCCCCCAAATGCCTTGAACGACATAATCTGCATCGGCCTGCCATTGTCGAGTAATTGAAAATCGCCCACCCCGAGACCCGGTATATTATTGCCCCCCTTGTCTGTCACCTCCACATCCAACCGCATGCTTCCTTCCACTGCCGATGAACTCGTGTCATTCGCAGCGCGCGCCGCCAGCGCCGGACTGCTCTGCGTCGCTGCCGTCGCCGGAGCCTGCGCCACTACAAAAGTTGCCGAGCCAGTAAGAAACCCCATCGACAAAAGACCCAGAGTGCCCATCATTGACAGCCGCATCCAGCACCTCCGTTTGCAATTCTCATTCGGCTTTGGACAACCATCTTACTCCTGGCCGGCATCCTCAGCATTAAGTGCACCGGGAGCGGCCGGGCACCACTCATTGACTCTCCCCTATTACCAAATGGTGGCTTGTGAGCTCCCCCACCGCGATTTCTTATGCAAAGTGATGCTATTGTTATCGCGACCGGTCTTTACGAACGGTCGCCGATAACAAGAAAAGAATCCACGAAGTTTCTTCAACCAGATGTTGCGTTCCTATGGAATCCATCGGAGGGCCCTATGCATTCTCTTTTCGGAGGCATGTCGTATCTTCGCGCAGTAAAAACCCTAACCCTCATCACAGCACTGACCTTGTTTGCGGTCGCGCCACTATGCTTTGCCAGGTCCGCTAGCTCAAGCTCCGGCGCCAATCTCGACAAGCACGCCCGCAAAGTCCACCGCGAACTTAGCCGATTTAACCCCGGCAGCTACGTTCGGCTTACACTGAACGACGGCTCAGAACGGACGGTCGCGCTCGATTCGGTCGACGACGCGTCCTTTACCGGAACCAACGCCGAGAGCAACAATCGCGAGACCCACACCTACGCTGAAATCGTGCACGTGACCCGCGAAAAATACTACATAGGCGAGGGTTCCGAACGCCACGTACGCCACATCCGCCTGTGGGTACCAATCACGGCAGGAGTGTTAGCCGCCGGCGCCGTTACCACTGCCCTCGTGGTGCGATAGGCGACTATCGATTGGAGCAGAGGCCGGGTGCCCCAGGCCTCGCCTTTGAGACCTGGGATACCACAATCTCGCCCCACCCTGTTCCCTGTTCCCTCTTCCCTACTCCCTGTTCCCTGTTCCCTGTTCCCTAGTCCCTAGTCCCTGGTCCCAGCCTTTAGCGCGCTCCTCATAGTCTTTCGATAGTCCTCAAGCACCGCGCGCCCCTGCTCAGTCAATCTGCACATCGTCAGCGGATACTTGCCTCGAAACGTCTTCTCGATCGCCACATACCCCGCCTCTTCCAGCTTTGAAAGATGCACTGAAAGGTTTCCCTTTGTCAGCCCGGTCGTCGTGTGCAGGTACTGAAAATCAGCCTCCTTCACCGCAGCCAGCAGCGCCACAATCATCAGCCGCGCCGGCTCGTGAATCACGCGATCAATTTCCGCCAGCCGTTGAATATTCGCGCTCATATCAGTCCCCGGCCTCCGGTGTCTGCCGCAGATAACGAAGCAACACGACGGTTCCGGAGATCGCCGAGAGCACCCCGGTGATGCCAAAGAGAATCGCCCACCCCGCCACAAATCCGAAGTCATATACGCCCAGAAGAATCCCGGTCACCGCAGACACGGCGCCAAGAAACACAAACCGCCAAGCTCGCCCGCAGACCGGATAGAGCACGCCACTAAACACGCCGGTGCCGGCCAGAATCCACTGGCTTGGAAGAACAGTGTGATTTCGAATAGCGAGCCCAACCACGATGAGCGCAATCACTGCGATTGAGAGTGACGCTATTGCCATTCCCGTGCGCATTCCAGCGCTTGCCGGCTTGGTTACTACGTAGCCCACCCTCTCAATCAGCCACCGGCTACGCGCCCACTGCACCGCTCGAGGGAGCAAGTAACCCATGGGAGTAATAAGAACCAAGAGAACCTGAATCACGCCGATACCCAGCCATCGCTTTTCAAGCAAGAGTTGAATGATAAAGATTCCCGAAACGTACAAAGCGATCAGCCCGCCAGCAATCTCGGGCAGTCCGTCGCGATTCCAAGCCCGCTGTATCAGCCGCCCCGCCAGCCGATCCGGATCTTCCATAACCTGGCTCCCATCCAAAGGCCGCAAACTCGAATCCGTCATAGTCGTTCTCCTTGCAGACTAGTCTGCAATACAAACTAGTCTGCAAACATATTGCGCCCACCCGCCCGGCCTGTCAAGTGGATGTTCCCTGTTCCCTGTTCCCTGTTCCCTGTTCCCTGTTCCCTGTTCCCTGTTCCCTGTTCCCTAGCCCCTGCCCCAACTCCCTGTTAGCCTGAAATCATGTTCCATCCCACTGAAGACATTCGCATTCAATGGACCAAGGTCGTCCTCCCGCCGGTCTTTCTCGAAGAAGAACACCCGGTCACCGAAGCCGCCTCGGCCACCATCTTTGACACCCGCCGCGAGATCGTCGACATCCTCAACGGCCGCGACTCGCGCCTGCTGGTCCTGGTCGGCCCCTGCTCCATCCACGACGTCAATGCCGCGCGCGAGTACGCCGCCCTGCTCAAAGAAGCCATCGCCGAATTCTCCGCCGACTTGCGCATCGCGATGCGCGTCTATTTTGAGAAGCCCCGCACAACCATCGGCTGGAAGGGCCTAATCAACGATCCTCACCTCGACCAGTCCTACAAGATCAACGACGGCCTGCGCCTGGCCCGAAGCCTGCTCCTCGACCTGGCTGAGATGGGCGTACCCACCGGCACCGAATTCCTTGACATGATTTCGCCGCAGTACATCGCCGGCCTCGTCAGTTGGGGAGCCATCGGCGCCCGCACCACTGAGAGCCAGGTGCACCGCCAGCTAGTCTCCGGCGTGTCGTGCCCAGTAGGTTTCAAAAACGCCACTTCAGGCGATGTGCAGGTGGCCATTGACGCAGTGCTGTCGGCGGCCTACTCGCACACCTTCCTCGGCCACACTCATCATGGTCAGAGCGCCATCTTCGTTACCACCGGCAACCCTGACACCCACATCATCCTGCGCGGCGGCCGCAAGATGGTCAACTACACCGCCGACTGCGTTGCCGACACAGCCCAGCGCATGGAAAAGGCTGGCCTCGAGCCCCGCATCATGATCGACTTCAGCCACGCCAACTCCAACAAGGACTACAAGCGCCAGTCCATCGTCTGCCACGACGTAGCCGCGCAGATCACGGCAGGCGACAAGCGCATCATGGGCGTGATGATTGAGAGCAACCTCGTAGCCGGCGCGCAAAAACTAACCCCAGGGCAGCCGCTAGTCTACGGCCAAAGCATCACCGACGCCTGCATAGACTGGCCCGAAACGCATCAGTTGTTCAAGGAACTCGCTGCTGCCGTCCGCGCGAGGCGTGCGGGAGCTTATCCCGTCATTTGTCATCCTGTGTGACCGGAGCGCAGCGTAGGGAACCGAAGGATCTGCGGTTGCCTTTCCCTCATCCATCAAATTGGCTGGACGCCCCAAGAAGATGCGCACATAATTGCACTAAATGGACCTATCGCAACTCCGATTTGTCGCGGGGATCCCGTCCGAGTGGGCAGAATTCGAATCGCGCCGTAGACCTTTTCTGGAACGTCAGCCAAATCTCTTCGAAGCGATGAACATTGCGTTCATCCGCACGTTGTTACCGGGCGAGCCCATTGAGAGATTCGTGTTCGGATACGGCAGATTGTGCTGCGAAGATTTCTGTGAGATTCTACTCCTCTCGACAAACGGCTATGGCATTGGCGCTACGAAGCTGCTGCGGACACTCTATGAGCATGCCGTCACACTTCACTACCTGAACGAGCACCCAGACGAATTGAGTGATTTCTACGATTACTCGTTTGTCTCTGAGCGCAAGCTCCTGAAGCCGATTCTAGACACCTTCGGGGCCGAAGCATTCGCCAATACAAACGTGAGCGAAGCAGAAGTTGAACAGCGGTTTCAGCGCGTAAAGGACCATTTCAAGATCACTGATTGCAAGAAGTGTGGCACACAGAAACTCAACCACACTTGGAGCAAACTTGATTTCATTTCAATGGCCAAACAAACCGGCAGCCTCGGCTCGCTAGTTGTTCCAGCCTATTATTTACCACTCACTCATGCTCACAGCAGCTTTGGCGCACTTGCCTCGCGCCTTAGTAAGTCGGCTGGCGGGGGAATAACCTTCGTGCCGACGGCACAGCGCAAGGAGGCGGACGACGCTTTGCTCACCGCCCACAACATTGTTCTGCATGTCTTAGATATCCAAAATGACCGATTTGCATTACCGAGTCTAGGCGAAAAACTGCAAATCTGCTTCCAAGACTTTCTCGACATCTGGAAAGACAAAAAGAAAAGCGCCTAATTGGTAGGAGACTGTTTGTGCTCAACCAACGGTGCGCTTTCGCATTTGCTTCTCGGCGCAGAACTCGAGATAGCTGTCGATGCTCGCGCGAAAGGCCCGCGCCAATTCCCTGGCCGTCGCTCCCTCGAAGTGAATCACGTCTTTGAAGCCCGATGCGGTTCCGGAAAAAGTATTGCCTTCCGCATCAAAATCGATGGGGCCAGCGGTGTATCCCTTGTATTCCATCATGGCTTCACCCCCGAGTTTGTAGGGTACCACCGGAAAGTTTGCGCCTTCACGCGACCCCCAGCACCACCGTGTGTGGACTCATCGGTATCGGATTCTCGCTGATCTCCTTAAATCCCGCGTCGGCATACATCGCTTCGAGTTCCGCAAACGTATACGCATCCCCATCGGCAGTGGTCGTCAGCATGGTCATGGCGAAGGCCGCCGGCATGGGCGGCGAAACCCGGTCGGGATTCGGCACAAACTCAAGCGTCGCCGCGCACCCGCCGGTCTTGAGTGCGGCGCGAACCTTTCTCAGCAGATCAACGTTCGTAGCCTTATCGAAGTGATGCAGAAAATTCGTCAGCAGCACCACATCGTACGGCCCGCCAAAGTCCACATCGAACGCACTGCCCGGCAGCATGTCGTAGCGGTCCTGCACGCCGGCCTTCTCAGCGTTCCGCAGCGCCACGCGCAGCACCGGCGCCCAATCGAGTCCCGTCACATGCGCATTGGGGTTCTGCTTCGCGATCTCGATCCCGAACAGCCCATGCCCCGCGGCAATATCCAGCACCCGCATCGGCTCCGTGCTTCCCTTCAGCACCATCGCCCCCAGCGGCGCGGCCATCGGCCCCATCATGGGCGCCATGTTCTCGGCAAACGACACCCATATCGGATTGTCCGGCTCAACCGTGCCCGAGCCGGGAAGATACGTGCGGCCTGCGCGAACAATCTCCACCAGTTGCGCATCGGCTTGCATCACCGCAGCCTCGCTCAGGAAATGCGCCACCGACGCCATGCACGCAGGCGAGGCCGGATCAAGAAACGCGGCGCTCGTCGGCGTGTGCTTGTAGTGCCCATCCTGCTTGGCCAGCATGCCGTTGATCACCAGAAAATCGCACAGTATCCTGATGCCTTTCTCCGATGCCGAACAATGGCGCGCGATCGACGCCACATCTCCCGGCCCCGCGCCCACGGCTCGAAACACATCGAGCTGAATGGCCGCTTTCAACGCGGCAGTGCGCTGGTGCGCCTGTACCATGTCGAAAACAATGCTGGGATTGAGCGGTGCTGCGGCGGGACTCTCTTGCTGCATAGTCGATCTCCTCGTTCGCCAAACGGGCATTTTGGATTTTTGGGGAACCCGCGTCTGGGCTCACAGAGTGTATCACCCACTCCCATCAATGATGGAGTCCCTCGTTCCCTTGTTCACTGTTCCCTGTCTTTATCACCGACCCAGCAGTTGCTGCGTCTGCCTTCGCGTATACACAACGCGGCACTCCAGCCTTACTCCGCAGGTGCGCTGACGCAGCGCAACCCACGCAGTGTAATCCGGCTCCAGAAGAAAAGCAGTAGCGTCCGACAAGTGTCCCGTCGCCTTCGTGAACCAGGCCGCCTCAAGATCAGCATCGGCGGCCTCCGCGTTCATCTCCTCGCACTCATCCGCCGGTGGTGCGGGGGTGCCTTCAGGGTGCGCGCAGTAATCAAAATCATGAACCAGGGTGTACTTCTTTTTGTTTGCGGGAATGAAATACCGCGGCGACGTTGCATGCACCTTCGCAATCAGCGCCCACTGATTCAAATCGGCAAGGAATTCCGGCGGCAACTGGTTAATGCCGAGGTACGTGTCGGTCAGCTGTTTTGAAAAGATCGTCAGCGTCGGTGTAGGCTCGCCGTTGATGGGCCTGAAGTAGATGCCGCCCAGCCCTATCCCCGTCTGCATGTCGATCCAGATAAATCCCCGCCCCTGCATGTTCTGGTCAGGTCCGCCCGCCGACCCCACCATCACATAGCGGCCGTCGCGCACGCTGATCGGCAACTCCTTTTCGTCGAGCACTTCGTCGCGAGCTTCTGAAAGATCCTTCTCGCGATGGTAAAAGTAAGTCGTATTCGGCGTGATCAGCCCCTCAAGATGCCTGAAGCGCTTGTCCCGCTCCAACTCCCTCGGCATCTTGCCGTCGTATCCCGCGAGAAAACCCAACTCTGTTGTCGGAATAAGGTTATGAAACACCGCCGACTGCGGCGGAGGTGCCGGTTGAGTCTGACCGGTATCAGGTTGCTGCGCACCCGCAAGGGCGGCTGTCACTAGCAGGATTGCGGCCAAAAGGCTTGCTCGGCCGATGCGATAGGAAAGCCCAGAAACACGGGTCATCGGTTGCCTCTGATTCAACAAAATACACCCAGTTCAGGTATTCTGCGTAAAAAAACCGACGCACCTTTTCACTCCTTCACCGGCATCAACCCCGGGCCCACTATGATTGACCGAACGGCAAAGCAAGCATCCATGCCCACCATCTTTATCTCAGCAGGCGAAGCCAGCGGCGAGCTTTACGGCGCGCAATTGGCGTCCCTATTGCGCCAGAAACTCCCGCAAGCCGAGCTCATCGGCATGGGCGGCGAACGCATGCGTGCCGCCGGAGTCCAATGCATCGTCCGCGCTGAAGACATGGCCGTCATGGGCTTCACTGAAGTCATCGAGCACCTGCCCCGCATCTATGGCGAGTTCCGCAAGCTCAAGCGCGCCATCCGCGAGCGCCGTCCCCAGGTAGCCGTTCTCATTGATTTCCCCGACTTCCACTTCCGTCTCTTTCGCGAATTCCACCGTCTCGGCATCCCCGTTATTTATTTTGTCAGCCCCCAGCTATGGGCCTGGAAGAAACACCGCATCAAACAAGTTCAGCACTACGTACGCCGCATGCTCGTCATCTTCCCATTTGAAGAACAGTTCTACCGCGACCACGGCGTCAACGCGGAGTTCGTAGGCCACCCGCTCGCCGAGCTACCGCCGCCCACCATCTCCCGCGAAGATTTCGCCGCCGCAAACTTGCTCGACCACGCCCGAACCTGGATCGCCCTCCTCCCCGGCAGCCGCATGCGCGAAATCCGCGACCATCTGCCGACCATGCTCGACGCTGCCGCCCAGCTCGCCCAATCCGAACCCTCGCAACACTTCGAATTCCTAATCCCGCTCGCCCACACACTCCACGCGGATCAGCGCACTCAGGTCGCCTCGCTCATCGCCACCCACGCCGGCCAGCTCTCCATCCGCCTCATTTCAGGCGAAGCCCGGCAAGCCCTCCACCACGCCCGAGCCTCAGTAATAGCCAGCGGAACCGCCACCGTCGAAGCCGCTCTAATCGGCAATCCCTTCGTAGTCGTCTACCGCGTTTCGCCCCTAACCTACGCCATCGCCAAGCGCGTAGTCACCGTGCCCCACGTCGCCATGGCCAACCTCATTGCCGGCCAGCGCGTCGTTCCAGAGCTCATTCAGCACGACTTCACCGCCCAAAATATTGTCCAGCATCTCCAATCGTTGCTACCCGATGGCCTGGCTCGCGAGTCCATGATTCAGGGGCTTACGGCTGTCCGCAAGGCGCTCGAGTCCCATCCGCGGCCAGACGGCCAGCAATGCGCTCAACCCGGCGCTATCGACCGTCTCGCCGCCGCAGTTATTGAGGAATTCCAAAACGCTGTCCCCGCATCCCAATTACCTGGGCGCACTTTAATCGAAAGCCGAACCATA
>Ga0265338_10001517_pt1 | contig 37494 bp, 35 predicted proteins | sample 42126metaG_FD_193579 | JGI IMG/M metagenome (GOLD analysis project Ga0265338, IMG submission 193579) | Rhizosphere microbial communities from Carex aquatilis grown in University of Washington, Seatle, WA, United States - 4-21-26 metaG | ecosystem: Host-associated > Plants > Roots > Rhizosphere... | reverse complement strand
GTCGACATAGCTGAACATTCGCCGGCCTCGACGCAGGGCGCGCCGGTTATGGAAAACCCGAAGCCTACTGCGGTTCGGGCGTGGGGGCAAGCCTAACCGGTCTGGCCACGCTAATTTGCGGCATTTAGATATAGAAGGGTCGCGGCTCTTTAGTGTCTAGGGGCTGCCGCTCCAATGTCCACGCGCCGCTGCCCGCGCGTCAAAACGACCTGCCAGGAAGCTCCCGACCCGCGCCGCGCAAGGCGGTGGTGCGGTTGCCAAGTGCGCCCCATTCCCCTACACTAGCGCCTCAAGCACCCGCGTAACTGGCGATAGCGACTTCAATGTCGAAGGTGGAAAAACCCACCGTGAAGCGCGGGATGCCGTTTTGCCGTTCGCCTGGGCAGCCGTGACTGGTCGCAGTAATGCGTCGCATAGCGCTGTCCTGTCTCGCGTCCGAGTTGTGCACCAGGTGCCACTCGCTGCGCTCCGGGTCAGGCTGGCCCCGTCCGGTCAACCCGTATTCTTTTCTCGGAATCCCTATGTTTGATCACGCTAAACATACGATCGCGAATGTCGACCCGGAACTGTGGACGGCGATGCAGCAAGAAGTCCAACGCCAGGAAGATCACATCGAACTGATCGCGTCGGAAAACTACACCAGCCCGGCCGTGATGGAGGCGCAGGGTTCGCAACTCACCAACAAGTACGCCGAGGGTTACCCCGGCAAGCGTTATTACGGCGGCTGCGAGTACGTCGATATCGTCGAGCAATTGGCGATCGATCGCGTGAAGCAGCTGTTCGGTGCCGAAGCGGCCAACGTCCAGCCGAACTCGGGCTCACAGGCCAATCAGGCGGTCTTTTTCGCGATGCTCAAACCCGGCGACACGATCATGGGCATGAGTCTCGCGCACGGTGGCCACCTGACCCATGGTTCGCCCGTGAATATGTCGGGCAAATGGTTCAATGTCGTCAGCTATGGATTGAACGAAGCGGAAGACATCGATTACGACGCGGCCGAACGCCTGGCCCAGGAACATAAGCCGAAGCTGATCGTGGCCGGCGCGTCGGCATTCTCGCTGCGCATCGATTTTGCCCGGTTTGCCGCCATCGCCAAGTCGGTCGGTGCTTATTTCATGGTCGACATGGCGCATTACGCGGGCTTGGTTGCCGGCGGCGCCTACCCGAATCCGGTGCCCCACGCCGATTTCGTCACGACGACCACGCACAAGGGCCTGCGCGGGCCGCGCGGCGGCATCATCCTGATGAAGGCCGAGTACGAAAAAGCGATCAATTCGGCGATCTTCCCCGGTATCCAGGGCGGCCCGCTCATGCATGTGATCGCCGGCAAGGCCGTTGCTTTGAAGGAAGCGCTGTCGCCCGATTTCAAGATTCACCAGGAGCACGTGCTGGCCAATGCGCGAGTCATGGCGGAAACACTGGTCAAACGCGGCTTGCGGATCGTCTCGGGCCGTACCGAAAGCCATGTGATGCTGGTGGACTTACGCGCCAAGCACATCACCGGCAAAGCGGCCGAAGCGGCACTGGGCGCGGCGCACATCACGGTCAACAAGAACGCGATTCCGAACGATCCCGAGAAGCCATTCGTCACGAGTGGCATACGCGTGGGGTCTCCGGCGATGACCACGCGGGGGTTCGGTGTGGCCGAAGCGGAGCAGGTCGGTAACCTGATCGCCGATGTGCTCGAAAGTCCCGACGACGAAGCCAACCTTGCGCGCGTGCGTGCCAAGGTTGCCGAGTTGACCCGGCGTTTTCCGGTCTACGGCTAAGCCATGACCTCGCGCGCGCAGCTTCGCCGTGCTTGGCCGGCCTCCGTGTCGGTGCTGGCTCGGGCGTTAGTGCCGGCCTGCACGAGCTAGGAGGCCCCGGTGCGCTGCCCTTTCTGCCGACATGAAGACACCCAGGTGGTGGATTCTCGCGTCTCGGAGGATGGAGCGGCAATCCGGCGGCGGCGGCGCTGCCCTTCATGCGACAAACGTTTTACGACCTATGAACGCATCGAATTGGCGTTGCCGGTGGTCGTCAAGAAAGACGGCAGCCGCGTCGAATTCGATCGCCGCAAACTCTCTTCCAGCATGCAACTCGCGCTACGCAAACGCCCGGTCAATGCCGAGGCGCTTGACGACGCGATAGGCCGCATCGAATACCTTTTGCTGAGCACCGGCGAACGTGAGATTCGGTCCGAAAAACTCGGCGAGCTGGTAATGGCCGAATTGCGCCGTCTCGACAAAATCGCCTACGTGCGTTTTGCGTCGGTGTACCGCAGTTTCGAGGATGTGTCGGAATTCCAGGAGGTTATCCAGGAAATTCGTCGCCTCAACCCTGGACGCGCTCCTCGCAAGCGCTAGATTTGGCCGTCCGGCCAATTGTGAGCCGCTGCTCGGCCGCGTAAAGTACCTCGCAGATTATCGCGCTCCAGGGGTACACATGCCGGCCGACCGACTCGAAAGTTCACTGCTTGAAAGTTCGTTGAAGCAGGGCTTCGTTTTGCCCGAGTTGATGGCCGTCATGGCGCTACTGGTCATCGTCGCGATGCTCGCGGCTCCAACCTTCAATGAGTGGTTGCTGCGCGATCGCGTCGACCAGTTGACACGCAACCTGCTAAACAGCTTCACCTTTGCACGTAACGAGGCTCTGCGTCTGGGCGCGCGCGTGGACGTGTGTCGTGACGACGGCTCTGCGCATTGCGCCAGAAGCACCCAGCTGTGCGGCGCGAGCGGGGCCGCTCGCGCGGATAATTGGGCCTGCGGCTGGCTGGTGGTGGCCAACGCGCAACCTGACACCGGCCCGGCCAACGTCCGCTTGCTGCGGATCTATCCGGGCAGTCACGCGCTGGTGGCAATCGGCGTTGCGACCGTCCTGACCTTTACCCCGCCGGCAGGTCAGATTCTAGGCAGTTTCCGGACGTTTGAAATCAGCCCGTTCATGTCGCCGTCGGGCGTCGGACGCGCGCGTCTGACGCGCTGCATTCGGCTCGCGATCGCAGGCCGCCCACGGTTGACTGACGGTCCGTGCGGGGCGAGTCGATGAATCCTTATGCACATCCGTCTTATGCACGGCCGACGTATGCAACAGGGGCATCGCCGCGTCTTGCGTTGCAACGCGGCGATACGCTGGCGCAAGTGCTGGTCGCGCTGGTCTTGCTCGGTATTGCGGCGTTCGCCAGCGTGGCCTTACAGGCCACGCTGGCGCGATCCCACGATGCCGCCCGCCGGCTCGAACGTGCGGTGCGTATCGGCCAGTCGGCGGCCGAGGCATTGCGCGCCGGCCTCTCTGTCGAGCATGCCGCGCGACTGGCGCGCGATGGTCTGGCGGCGCTGCCTGGCGGCGGCCTCGCTATTACCAGTGCGGCGCCAGGTATCGCGCAAGTCAGTGTTTACTGGACCGAACCGCGCAGCGGCGACGACCCGGCTGGCGACCAGTCATGTCCCCGTTCGGCCGAGGTTAGCCCGATGCGGGCACCGCGCTGCTTTGTACTACAGGTGGCCGCATGAGCCGCGCACGCGGCGCGCCCCATCTTCTATCCGCGGTTTGGCCCGTGGGCCTGCCCGCGTGCGGTTACAGCCTGGTGGAGTTGATGGTGGCCATGACCATCGGGCTGTTGGTCGCCAGCGCCGCGATCGGGCTTTACCGTGGGCAGCGCGCGGCTTTCGAACAAGTCGCTGACATGGCTCAGATGGACGATGCGGGGCGGGCAGCCCTTGATTTGATCGCGGTGCATGCGAGAGCGGCGGGGTTCGCGGCAGGTATTTTCGTGGCCGGCTCGGATCCGCTCACGCCACGCATTCCCGTGCGGCCTTGCCCCGCCGGGCGTCCCGCCGGGGACCCCGCAAACTCATACTGTGTGCCGGACGCGCGAGGTTCGGACGGAATCCAGTTCAGTTATAGGGCCGATCGCATCTCGAGCTGGCTGACCACCGATGGGACGCCCACCGACTGTCTCGGCCAGGCGGTGCCCGCCGGTGCATTGTCGGTCGCGCGATTTTTCGTCAAACCCAGCGGTTCCAGCGGCGAGCCCGAACTCTATTGCGAGGGCGGCGGCCGGCTCGGTACGGCGCAACCGGTCGTCGAAGGTGTCGAGACGCTGAGGTTGTCGTATCAGCTGAAAGGCGTGGCAGGCTTGGTCGACGATTTCGCGATCGATGCCGCCAGTGAAGCCGATGCGGCGGACGCGGCGCAGCGCCTGCAGATCGTCAGCATCTGCGTATTGGTGAGAGGACGGCCCACTGCAAGAAATTACACTTATCTCGATTGCGATGGCCGCGCCTCGCAGGGGACCGACCGGCGCAGGCGGCAAACGTATCGACTTATGCTCGCGGCGCGCAATCTCTTCGACCGGGCCTGACGAGCATGACGCCATTGTTCGATGTCATTCGGGTGCCGGGCGGCGGGACTGCCGGCTCGCCCTCCAGCGAGCGAGGCACGACACTGCCCGTGGTGCTGGCTCTGGTCGCACTGTTGCAGTTGCTTGCGCTTGCGCAACTCGACATCGCCACGGTCGCGTTGCGCAGTGCCATGGGCTTGCGCGATCGCGTGGTCGCGTTCTATGCCGCCGACGCGGCCTTGGCGATCTGCGCGCGAAAGCTATCGGATGGGGATTTGACGGCGCGGGTGTGGGCCGGCGATGACGAGCCTGCCTACTGGCGGCTTTTCGACGCTTTCGACGGCGACTACGCACCCGCGGTGCGCGTCGCCGCGAGCTGGCCCGGCGCTTCGCAGGCGCCGCAGTGCCTGTTGGAAATGGCACAAACGGGCGCCGACGCCCCACGTTATCTGATGACTGCGCGAGGTGTCGGTGCGCATTTCGGTACGCAAGCGTGGTTGCAAGGCGCGCGAGTCGGCAACAGTGGCCGGTGGTTCTGGCGCAGCGTCGCGCAAGTTCCTCGATGAAGCGCGCGATCGCTCACCGCCTCGCCCGGCATCGTCATCGCGGCTTGAGTTTGCCCGAACTGGCGATTTGCATGGCGATTGTCGCGGCCATTGCCGCTTATGCAATGCCGAGCTATCGAGCCTATCTGATGCGCGCTTATCGGGCCGATGGGGTGAGTGCGGCATACCGCGTATTGCATCACCTCGAACGATCTCAGCGAGACGCACGTGCGGGGGACGGCGCGACGCAAGCGCCGGCCGAGCGCTTGCCTCCCGAGCTGGCCCAGTCGCCCCAGTCCGGCGCAGCGGTGTATCGTTTGGCGGTGTTGCCGGCGGATGCCGAGAACGGCGGGTACACAGTACAAGCCAGCCCGTCGGAATCAGGCCCGATGCGCGACGATGTCGATTGCGGTGATTATTTGCTCGATGCGACGGGCCGCCGCGCTAACCGCATTGCGGCGGGTGTCACAACGCAGCATGTTGCGCGTTGCTGGGAGGGACGCTAGCGGCGCGACCGACATGCCATGATCCGGCCCGGGCCGTCCGCGTCTCGAATCGCGCTCAATCCGCCGCCGTGTCGTCGCTGGCGTCGCTGGCGTCGCAAGACTGTGCTGCGACCGATTCCCACACTTGCCAGATCGTCCAGCCCGCCAGTCCGAGCAGGCCGAGTTTGGCGAGGGGGCGGGCCAACCGGAACGCCATATGGCGAATCCGGCCGCTGATCACCATCGATGCGAGTGAGCTGAGCATCGGATACTGCTTTAGTACGTTGCCCAACGGCCCCCACTGTCCAGGAATGCCGGTCCAGCGCGGCAGCAACCATTTTACCCAGCCAAAGCGCGTGAGCTTGCCACGTAGTTCTTGTGCAGCTTCGCTGAGCTCAGCGCGTTCGACTGCGGCGCGTAGCGTCAGTATTTCCTTGCGCAGCAGGCGTAACTGGCGAGGCGTGAAATGCCGCGCATCGAGCCCGTGGTTGAATAACGGGTTCGCAGACGGGTCTGCAGAACCCCGATTGTCGTCGGACGAATAAGGAGGCCGGTTCATGGCGAGCTCGTTGAGCGCAGAGGTTTATAAAGTGCGCTTGAGAGCGGCACGGTCTTTTTCGAGCTCGGCCAGGGTCGCCGGAAAAATTGGGGGAGCGTCGCGCAAACGCGAAAACGCCTTCAGGCCGCAAGCCAGGGCCGCGATAGCGTAGGCCAGCGTCAGTATCGCCAACGCTTGCCAGCGATAAGTATCCCAAAATGCAACGGCGACCAGGGCGGTCAGCGTAATAAGCGCCATCAGGCTAAGAAGCATCCCGGCCAGGCCAATGAAAAGGCTGACCAGCAGCCGGTCCTTTTCTTCGGCGAGCTCGATTCCGATGAGTTCGAGGCGGGTCTGGACGATCGCGATGAGACCGCTCGCTATGCGGCGTAGCGTGCCGTGCGAAGCTGTATGTTCCTGCGATTCAGAGATCATGTTGAGCCGCTTGGAAAAAAGAGAGGGCACAAAAAAGGTGGGGGCACCGGCCGTTTTAATGGGCGGTCAGGGCGGTTGTTTCGGCGCAATACCCCGTCGCAGGGGACGCTGCTACGGAATACCCCGGCGCGCTTGTCAGCAGCCAGGAACCAAGCTCCGAGATATTCCGAGATGCCCTTCGCGCAACGGCGGTGGCTTAGCGGCGATTGATGAGCAAACCGATCAGCACGCCCACGCCGGCGGCAATTCCAATCGATTGCCACGGGTGCTCATGCACGTAATCGTCCGTGGCTCGGGCGGCTTTTTTACCTTTCTCGACCACCACCACATGAGCGTCGGCGGCTTTTTCCTTGGCTTGCTTCAGACGCGATACCGCTTTTTCGCGCAGCTCCGTGGCGCGCTCGCCGGTGGTGCTGGCGGCCTGCTTGAGCAAATCTTCGGCATCTGCAAGAACAGTTTTGATATCCGACATCAGTTTCTCCCTATTGATTTCCGACATGACAGCTCCCCAAAATTAAAGGCCTTCCCGAATCGTAGCGAAAGATACCGTCAGAGGCGAGCATATCCCGCGCACATCCGCGCCCATCATCTCATACCGCCGACTGCCTCGATTAGGGTTTTTACCTGCGCCGATCGCCAGCGCATCCCACTAAGGGAGAGCGAACGCAGTTATTCTTCAGTGAACCTGTCCAGCTTACCCGGATCGAAACATAACAAAAACTTATTTGCATCTGCCCTTTCGTTCGTTAGTCCGGTCGCTCGCCTCGGGTATGCTGACGCGAGTTCGAACCGTTAACCAGGAGCAACACCATGAGTCTGCGCTTAGGCGATACCGCACCCGACTTCGAGCAGGATTCGAGTCTAGGCCGTATCAAATTTCACGAATGGCTCGGCGACAGCTGGGGCGTGCTATTTTCCCACCCCGCCGATTTCACACCGGTTTGCACCACCGAGTTGGGGCTGACCGCCAAGCTTGCGGGCGAATTCGAAAAGCGCAACGTCAAGGCGATTGCGCTTTCGGTAGATTCGGTGGACTCGCATCGGGAATGGATCAAAGATATCGATGAGACTCAGGCGACGCGCGTGGGGTTCCCGATACTCGCCGATAGTGACCGCAAAGTCTCCGAACTCTATGACATGATCCATCCGAACGCGAACGAAACGCTCACGGTGCGTTCGCTGTTTATCATCGATCCGAAAAAGAAAGTTCGTCTGACGATTACCTATCCTGCCAGCACGGGGCGTAACTTCGACGAGGTGCTGCGTGTTATCGATTCGTTGCAATTGACCGAATACCATTCGGTTGCAACGCCCGGCAACTGGAAGAATGGCGATGATGTGGTGATCGTTCCGTCTCTTAAGGACGAGGAAGTGATCAAGCGAAAATTTCCGAAAGGCTATAAAGCCTTGCGGCCGTATTTGCGTTTGACGCCGCAGCCGGATAAATAAACGGCGCTTTTGTACGGGGCGGCCCAGCCAGAAAAGCAAAACCCCACGCTACCGAAAGCGTGGGGTCGATCGCGAAGTTAGCTGCGGGGTGGCGGCGACGAGTCTAGCCACAAAGCAGCCACGCAGTCAGTCAGCAACCCAAGCCAGCCGCAGGCTGGCTTTTTCTTGCCCGTGCGCGTTTAGCAGAAAGCCTGGATGCCGGTTTGCGCGCGGCCCAGTATCAAGGCGTGGATATCGTGCGTGCCTTCGTAGGTGTTGACCACTTCAAGGTTGACCATGTGGCGAATTACGCCGTACTCGTCGGAAATGCCATTGCCGCCGAGCATGTCGCGCGCCATGCGGGCGATATCGAGCGCCTTGCCGCAGGAGTTGCGCTTCATGATCGAGGTGATTTCAACGGCGGCGCTGCCTTCGTCTTTCATCCGGCCCAGTCGCAACACACCTTGCAGCCCGAGCGTGATCTCGGTCTGCATGTCGGCAAGCTTTTTCTGGATCAGCTGGTTGGCGGCGAGCGGGCGGCCGAACTGCTTGCGATCGAGCACGTACTGGCGAGCCGTATGCCAGCACGATTCGGCGGCGCCCAGTGCGCCCCAGGCGATGCCGTAACGGGCCGAGTTAAGGCAGGTAAACGGGCCGGCCAGGCCGAACGCCTTGGGCAACAGGTTTTCTTCCGGAACGAAGACCTGATCCATCACGATCTCGCCGGTCGTCGAAGCGCGCAGACCGAATTTGCCGTGTATGGCCGGGGCCGACAAGCCTTTCCAGCCCTTTTCCAAAATGAAGCCGCGGATCACGCGCTTGCCTTCGTCGTTTGCCAGCTTACCCCACACAACGAACACGTCGGCAAACGGCGAATTGGAAATCCACATCTTGGCGCCCGACAACACATAGCCGCCATCGACTTTCTTCGCATGCGTCACCATGCTGCCCGGGTCGGAGCCATGGTCCGGTTCGGTCAGGCCGAAGCAGCCTATCAATTCGCCGGTAGCGAGCTTGGGCAGATATTTGCGCTTTTGCTCCTCCGAGCCAAACTCGTAGATCGGCACCATGACCAGCGACGACTGCACCGACATCATCGATCGATAACCCGAATCGACCTGTTCGACTTCACGCGCAATCAAACCATAGCTGACGTAGTTCAGGCCGGGACCGCCATATTCCTCGGGAATGGTGGGGCCCAGCAGACCCAGCTCGCCCATCTCGCGAAACACCGACGGATCGGCGGTTTCGTTGCGAAACGCCTCCAGCACGCGAGGTGCCAGCTTGTCTTGCGAATAGGCGCGAGCCGCGTCGCGCACCATGCGCTCCTCCTGATCGAGTTGCTGGTCGAGCAATAACGGGTCTTCCCAGTGAAACTGAGCTGTGTCTGCCATGATCATCCTCCACACGAGCGGGTCGGGCCGGCTCGCCTTAGTTTAAGGTCCCGCGCTGCGTCCGGAACCGGCGAGGGTCCAAAACGTAAAAAATCGGGCTTGACGTAAGTTCCGCTATGCGGAACAATGTTCTGCATAAATTAGATCTTATCATCCTCGTCTCACCAAATCCAGCACCGAATCCGGTCCCATCCGACGCCACGACCACTATGCCCAATCCCGCCGCTTACTTACCTGCTCATGCACGTTCTCATCCGCTTCTCGCGGACGCCGCCGGCGAGCGCAAATTTGTCACTGCTTTGGCCCGTGGGCTAGAAATATTGCGTAGCTATACGGCCGACGATACGTGGCTCGGTAACCGCGATTTTGTCGAGCGCACCGGCTTGCCCAAGGCCACTGTCAGTCGCTTGACCTTTACCTTGGCGCAATTGGGCTATTTGCGTTACGACGGCTCGCTGGGCAAATACGCGTTGGACGCCGGGGTGCTGGCCTTGGGCGGAGCATTGCTGGCGGGTAGCGACCTGGTCGATCTTGCGCGCCCTCACATGCGTGCGCTCGCGCGCGAGATTGGCGCCGCGGTATCGTTGGGTTGTCGGGAGGGGCTCGACATGATTTACCTCGAAACCATCCGCAGCGAGACCGCGCTCACCTTGGGGCTCGCGCCCGGCTCGCGGCTCTCGATGCTGACCAGTTCGATGGGACGCGCGTACCTTGCAGTCCAGCCGGAGGCCGAGCGCGAGGCCTTGTATCAACGGTTGTCTAGCCACGCCGGGGCAGGCGGACCGGAGATGCTGGCGCGTACTCGCAGCGAAGTGGCCGCTTACGCCGACGAAGGCTGTTGCTATTCGTTCAGGGAGTGGCACGACGATGTCAACGCCATCGCGGTCGCGTTTTTGGACCCGGTACAGCGGCGTTGTCTGGTGTTGAGCTGCAGCGGGCCCGCCTCGTCGATGGACGAGGCGCAATTTCGGACCGTGATCGGCCCCAAATTGCGCGTGCTGGCCGCGCGGCTGGGGCTCACGCCGCATTAAGGCGCAAGGGGCGCAAAGCGGCCTGTCAGCTTACCCGAGCGGTCTTAGGCAATCGGACTTGGGTGAGCAGACTTGGGTGAGCAGACTTGGATGAGCAGACTTATTCCACAGGCCTATTCGAGCGGATCGACCGAATGGAATCGGCCGCCGTGGAACACCAGGGGACCGGCCTCGGCGCTAGCGTCGTTAAAGCCGCAGCGCTCCACTTCGCCGACGAAGATCACGTGGTCGCCTTCCACGTAGCGGCTGCGGTTATGACATTCGAACCACGCCAGCGCGCCCTCCAGGATGGGAATGCCCTCGGCGTTAAGCCGGTACGGAACGCCCTCGAAGCGGTCGCCCTTGGCGGTCGCAAAGCGCAGGCACAGCTCCACCTGGGCCGACGACAGCACATTGACGACGTAATGCGTGTTGGCCTGGAAGGTCGGTAGCGAGCCCGATTTATTTGCCAGGCTCCATAAAATGAGAGGCGGGGTGAGCGATACCGAATTGAATGAACTTGCGGTCAGCCCTGCCAGTCCACCTTCTTCGGAGCGCGTGGTGATGATGGTCACACCAGTGGCGAATTGTCCCAGCACGTTGCGGAACATATCGGAATCGAAATCCGGTGGATTTGCCACTCGGGGTTGCGCACCGACGGGCAGCGAATCGTTGCCGGCGGATTGAACCGAGCGCTGTGAAGTTGGTGCATCTACGGAAGCCGCAACGGTGGCGCCGGACTCGGCGTATGGTTTCATGGGCGTGTACAGTCGAATAAAGCCCATGCAAGGGCAAAAAATAACGCGGGGCGCCCCCGCAGGGATGTCAGTAACGGGAGGTCCGACCGACCATCCCCGTTGGCGAACCATGATCCTGCACAGTTTAGCGGAATCGTCCGGGCTGCGGGTGCCTGTCGGCCAAGGCAGAGTGCTGCGGTTTCGTGCAAGATGCGCAATGACGGACGATTTTTTCTGCAATGAGGGCGCTATGACGCAAAATATCGAAACGGCAACCTTAGGCGGCGGGTGCTTTTGGTGTACTGAGGCGGTCTTTCTCGAAGTGGCGGGCGTCACGGCCGTTGAGCCCGGCTACGCGGGTGGCGAGACGCGTAACCCGACCTACGAGCAGATTTGCGACGGCGATACCGGCCATGCCGAGGTCGTCAAGGTCGACTTCGACACGAACCGCATCAGCTTCAAGGAAATCCTTGAGATTTTCTTTACCATTCACGATCCGACTACCTTGAACCGCCAAGGCAACGACGTCGGCACTCAATACCGCTCGGTCGTTTTCGCGAGTTCCGCTGCGCAACGCGCGAGCGCGCAGGCGGTGATCGAGCAGTTTAGCCGGGACGGCCTCTACGACGGCCCCATCGTCACCGAGGTGACCCCGCTCGACGGCAATTACTGGCCGGCCGAAGGCTACCATCGTAACTACTACGCGAACCATCCGACCCAGGGCTACTGTGCGTTTGTGGTTGCGCCCAAGGTGGCCAAGTTCCGGCAGAAGTTTGCCCACCGCTTCCAGGCATAGCGCTGTTCCAGGGCCCGCGTCGGCCAGTGGCCCATGCAGCAGCTTATGCAGCGAGCGGCTAACGTTTGGTCGCCGCGGCTGAAGCTGCCTTGGCCTGTTCCAGTGCCCGGACGATGTCTTCTGCCAGGCCGAAGCAGGTGAGAGGTGCGCTGCCCTCGGCCTTGTTGCTGATCGTAATCGTGACCGGCTGGCCCGCCAGCGCGTAGTGCGCAGCGAGTTGGGCCAAGGCGGCCCGAGTGGCCGGATCGGCATCGACGATCGCATCGAACGGCTGGTATCGGGCCTCGGCCTGCGCGTACTTGAAGCCCGAATGCAGGCTCCAGCGCACGATCAACGGGCCAGGGGCTTGCGCGTCGAGCGCGGCCAGGGCGCTCGCCTGGCGCACTGCGTCGGGCATGCGGGCGTTGAGGGCGAGGCAATACCGTACCCCGGTGCTCTGCAGCATCTTGATGAGGCGTGGCGTCAGCAATGCCGCGTCGCGAATTTCCAGCGCATAGTAGGCGCCGCCGTTATCGCTGTCCCGAGGCGGCAACGGGGGCAGCGCCGCGAAAAAGCGCCCGACCCGGGCAATCCAGTCGGCGGTGGCGTTAAGCCAGTAGTGGGGCAATGGCGAAAACTGAAACACCAATGCGCCCGCTCGCACACCCAGCCCTTCGATGCAGGGCATCACGAACTCGCGCCGCGCTATGTCGGCATCGAGGAAGCACGGATTGGGCCGTTCGGGCGCGCCCCGGTCGTCGCGCAATACGGTGTCGGTGACACTGGCAGGCGCCTTGACCGTAAACCGGAAATGCTCGGGTGTTTGACCCGCGTAGGTCAGGTAGTCGGCCACCGACAATGGCCCATAGAACGATCGGTCGATACTGACGCTGCGTAACAAAGGATGCGCGGAATAAGCCTGCAAGCCGTGCCTGGCAAGTACCGGCGCCGAATAGTCGCCGCTGTAGGCCAGGCCGTCCCAGCCGGGATACGACCATGACGACGTGCCCAGCCGGATATGCGCAGGTAACTTCGTGCTGAGCGCCACGAGTTCGGCGCAAACGGCCGCGGGTTCGACCTGCCTCGGCCCGCGCTTGCGGCGCACGGCGGGCGCGGCACGCTGATCGCCGCCCTCGGCGTGCTCCGAACCGGCGGCGTCGCCGAGCTCGTCGGTCTTGTCGGGCAAGCCAAACAGATCGGGCATCAGCTCGCTCGCCACAGCGCGAGGAATTTGGCCGGTCTAGACACCCAACGGTGTGCGTCGTTGATCGTACATATAGCGCCGCGACCATGGCAGCGTCTCGGCCCGACGTCCGGCTCGCCGACAAACGATCTGATAGATCGCGACATCGTCATTTTCAAACGCGTAAGCGCAGCCCGCCAGATAGACACGCCAGATGCGGAATTTCTCTTCGCTTACGTGCTCGCGTGCCTGGGCTGCTGCATTCTCGAAGTTACGCGCCCAGTGATTCAGCGTGTGCGCGTAGTGGCGTCGCAAATTCTCCACATCGAACGCCTCGAGTCCGCCCTGCTGCAGCGCTGCCAATGCCAGGCTGATATGGGGCAATTCGCCGTCGGGAAACACGTACTTATCGATAAACTCACCACCGCCGAGCGCGGTTTCGCCGCTGTTGAAATCACTAGACGTAATGCCGTGATTCATCGCCACGCCGTCTTCCTTGAGCAGCTCGCGTACTTTCGTGAAATAGGCCGGCAGGTTCTTTCGACCGACGTGTTCGAACATGCCGACGCTGGTGATCCGGTCGAATTCACCAGTCAGATCGCGATAGTCCTGGAGGCGGATCTCGATCCGGTCTTGCAGGCCTGCCGCTTTCACGCGTTCGTTAGCGAGCGCGAACTGGTTTTCGGATAAGGTGACGCCGACACAGCGCGCGCCGAACTTTTGTGCCGCGCGCAACACCAGCGCGCCCCAGCCGCAACCGATATCGAGCAGGGTCTGGCCCGGCTGCAAATCGATCTTGGTGAGGATATGATCGATTTTCTTTAGCTGGGCCGTGGCGAGGTCTTCGGTGCCGTCTTCGAAATATGCACACGAGTAGACCATGTTCGGGTCCAGCCAGAGCTGGTAAAACTCGTTCGAGACATCGTAGTGATACTCGATCGCCTTCTTATCGGACGCCTTGCTGTGATTGAAGTAGCGCCGCACGCGGGCGAGTTTGCCGCTGCTGGCGGTGACGGTGTTCTTGGCCAGCGCGTAGCCGATGTCGATGATATCGCTAAGCTGTCCTTCGATATCGATCTTGCCTTTGATGTAGGCTTCACCGAGGTTGTCCAGGCTAGGCTCAAGCAAGTAGGGTAGCGCCGACGCGCCTTTTACATGCAGCGTTACCTGGGGCGCCGAAAACGTGCCGAAGTCGTGTTGCTGACCATCCCACAAGACGACCCGTGCCGGAATATTCGCTTTAGCGCGAATGTCGGCGACCCAATGTGCGAGTTTTTTTTCCCAGAACATGTCTATTCTCCGCTCGAAAAATGATGGCAAATCACGAATCGGTTCGGGTCTAGCAGCAGTTCGTCCTTTGGCAGGCGGGGTGACTCTCGCTCACTGAGTCACTCAAATGCTCGCCCGCATCGTACTGCTGCGCCTTTCTTTGACTGCGTGCGCGTGAAAAAGATCACGGCGCGAGACGCTCGATGCGCCAGCCTCCCTCGGGCGCGCAAACATAGCGTATGCGGTCGTGCAGGCGCGATGCTCGCCCCTGCCAAAATTCGATGCACTCCGGCCTCAGCCGGTAGCCTCCCCAGTGCGGTGGACGCGGCGGGTTTTCGCCAAAGCGCGCGTTGAAATCGGCCTCGCGACTCTCGATCACCGAGCGGCTTTGCACCACCGCGCTTTGTTCGGATGCCCACGCGCCGATGCGCGAATTCAAGGGCCGCGAATGGAAGTACGCGTCGCTTTCGGCCGCCGAGGTCTTCTCGACCCGGCCATCGATGCGTACTTGCCGCTCCAGCTCGATCCAATGAAACAAGAGGCTGGCGTGGGGGTTCGCCGCCAGATCGTGGCCTTTACGGCTCTCGTAATTGGTGAAGAACGTGAAGCCGCGCGCGTCCACTCCCTTGATCAGCACGATCCGAGCCGACGGGCGGTGATCGGCGCTGACTGTCGCCAGTGTCATCGCGTTCGGCTCCGGGACTTCCGACTTCAAGGCGTGATCGAACCAGCGCTCGAATTGCACGATGGGATCGGGGTCGACGTCGGTTTCGGTCAAACTACCCAATGTGTAGCTTTTACGCAGATCTGCGAGAGTGGTCACGGTCTTAAGTGTGCGCTAAAGAGATGTGAGTATAGCGAATGACAAATTATTTTGCGTTGGAAGGGTGCGCGTCGGCCCTGGCTTAGCACCGTTTCACAACGCTTGGGCGCGCTTGGCCACGCTTGCCTGCAGTGTGTGCAGAGAATCGGGCACAATGCGGTTTGACTTCTCCGTGTTCTCCGATTTCCCTGCTATGTCCGAGCCCGTTGTTTCCCCAGCCGACAAACCCGCTGCTTCAGCAGGGACCCCCGCCGTGACGATGGTGCCCGAGGCGCCGTGGGAAGAGGCCGATCGCGCACGCCGTTTTGGCGGAGTGGCGCGGCTGTATGGCGCGCCGGCGCTGCTGGCCTTCGAGCAGGCGCGTGTGGTCGTCATTGGCATTGGCGGCGTCGGTTCGTGGGTGGCCGAGGCGCTGGCGCGTAGCGCAATTGGCCGTTTGACGCTGGTCGATCTGGATAATATAGCCGAAAGCAACACCAATCGGCAGATCCATGCATTGGACGGAAACTACGGCATGGCCAAGGTCACGGCGATGGCCCGGCGCATCACGTTGATCAATCCGCAGTGCGAAGTCACCGAGGTCGAGGATTTCGTCGAAGCCGATAATTTCGACCGGGTGCTGGGCGGAGGTTTCGATTACGTCGTCGACGCGATCGACAGTGTGAGGACTAAAACGGCTTTGCTGGCGTGGTGCGTCGCACATCGCCAGCGGGTCATCACGGTAGGCGGCGCGGGTGGACAGCTCGACCCGACGCGAATCAGGATCGACGACCTGGCTCAAACCATCCAGGACCCGTTGCTCGCCAAGGTGCGTGCCGGTTTGCGCAAGCAACATGGATTCGCGCGCGGCCCCAAGACAAAATTCAAGATTCCGGCGGTCTATTCGGACGAACCGCTGATCTATCCGGAACTGGCAGAACGCGAAATGTCCACGGCGTCGGCGCACGGCGACGAGAGCGAGGGTGCTGCGGGCGAAGCGAGCACGAATCTGCCTGGCGGGCCGATCGGCCTGAACTGTGCGGGCTTCGGCTCCAGCGTGTGCGTGACCGCGAGCTTCGGCTTTGCCGCTGCAGCGTACGTGTTGCGCTCGCTCGCTGCATCGGCCAACGCCGGCACCAACGCCGGCGCTTAGCGTTCCGGCAGCGGGATGAAATCGCGTTCGCCGGGAACCGCGGCGAATTGGCCGTCGCGCCACGCGGTTTTCGCCGCTTCGATACGTTCGCGCTGGCTCGAAACGAAATTCCACCAAATGAAGCGTTCGCCATCCAGCGGCGCGCCTCCCAGCAACATGGCCCGGGCGCCGTCGGCGCTATGCAGGTTCACGAGCAAATCGGCGGGCAAGATCGCCATCTCGCCGGCTTGCAGTACCTGTGCGTCTATCGTCAAGGTGCCTTCGGCCAGATAGACCGCGCGTTGCGCGTAGTCTGCGCCCACCGCGAGGGTCGCGTCGGCATCGAACTCGGCCGCGACGTATAAGGTCGGACTAAGCGTTGCGACGGGCGAAACGATGCCCTTGAACTGTCCGGCCAGCACCCGCACCGTCACGCCCGCGACCTTGCTTACAGGCAAACTGGCGGCCGGATAATGAACAAATGTCGGCTCGCATTCCTCCTGCGCGTGCGGCAGCGCCACCCAGCTCTGCAAGCCGTGCATGGTCATGCCGCCCTGACGATCTTCATCGGGCGTGCGTTCCGAATGCGTGATTCCACGTCCGGCGGTCATCCAGTTCATATCGCCCGGGACGATTTTCTGCACGGTGCCCAGGCTATCGCGGTGCATCAGCGCGCCCTCGAACAGGAAGGTCACGGTGGCCAACCCGATGTGGGGGGAGGCCGCACGTCCATGCCGCCCGGTGCGAGCGTCGCGGGGCCCAGGTGGTCGAAAAAAATAAACGGGCCCACCGTCCTGGCAGCTTGCGCGGGCAGGATCCGGCGCACGGTGAAACCGCCTAGATCGCGGCTGTGCGGTTTGAGAATGACAAGGGGGGCGGTCATGGCAGCAGCTCCGGCAGTTCAGCGATGAAGGGTGGATGCAAGGTAGGTGAGCGGCGCTGGAACCGCTAACGGTCACCCCGGGTTTACATTCTGATTGGACTTTTATTACAAATTCTTGCTTTTATCGTGTTTGCACGTCAACCCAAATCTCATGGCGCTCGTTTTATCAGGTAAGCGCGAACTGGTCGCGTGCTAATCGAGAAAGGATTTTGTCATGAACAAGCTTTTGATCTCATTGACCGCTGGCCTGTTGGCTTCGAGCGCCGTGTTTGCTCAGGCTCCGGCTTCTGCTTCCACCGCTCCTGCTGCTGCACCTGCCGTGGCCGCGCCCGCCAGCGCCACCAAAGCAACCAAAGCACCGAAAGCGAAGAAAATGAAGCATGTCCGGATTCATAAACCCAAGCAGCCGGCTTCGCCTGTTCAAGTAGGTCCGAACGGCAACAAGCAATAAGTATTCGTTTGGGCTGGTCGAGCGCCTCGCGCTCGAAAAAAAACGCGGCGCAATTTGGCACCGCGTTTTTTTATTCGTCGGCGGCGTCACCACCGCTTCGGCTAGACAGCGGCAGTGAAGCGAACGGGCCGTCAGCCGGGTTTTCCCCAGCTGTCTTTCAGGCTGACAATACGATTGAAGACCGGCTTGCCCGGCTGCGAATCGATCCGATCGGCAACAAAGTAGCCGTGGCGTTCGAATTGCACCCGGTCCTCCGCCTTGACGTCTTTCGCACACGGTTCGAGGTAGGCACTGACCACCCGCTTGGCTTGCGGATTGAGCACCTCGATAAAATCGCGTCCGCCCGCATCGGGCTGCGCCTCGGTGAATAGTCGGTCGTAAATGCGCACTTGCGCCTCGAGCGCCTGGGCGATGCTGACCCAGTGGATATTGCCCTTGACCTTGTACGTGTCCGCACCCGGCGTGCCCGACTTGCTGTCGGGAAGATAGGTGCAATGGATCGCTGTGATCTTGCCGTCGGCGTCCTTGTCGGCGCCGATGCATTCGACCACGTAACCGTGACGCAGGCGCACCCGGTTACCGGGGAACAGCCGGAAAAAACCTTTGACCGGCGTTTCCTGAAAATCGTCGCGCTCGATCCACAGCTCGCGCGAAAACGGGAAATGGCGCAAACCGAGTTCCGGGCGATGCGGATGCACGGGCGCACTGCACGCGTGCGTCTCATTTTCCGGGAAGTTATCGACGATCAGCCGGACCGGATCGAGCACGGCGCTCAGGCGCGGCGCGATCGGGTCGAGATCGTCACGCAGCGATTGTTCGAGCACGCTCATGTCTATCCACGAATCGACCTTGGTGACGCCGATGCGTTCGCAAAATAGCTGGATGCTGCCGGGGGTGTAGCCGCGCCGCCGCAAACCCACGATGGTCGGCATGCGCGGATCGTCCCAGCCATCGACGTGTTTATCGGTGACCAGTTGCAGCAATTTGCGCTTGCTGGTGATGACGTAGGTGAGGTTGAGCCGCGAGAACTCGATTTGCTGCGGCAGCGGCCGTACCAGGGCGCCCGCGTCGGCCAACTGGTTGAGCACCCAATCGTAGAGCGGGCGGTGATCTTCGAATTCGAGCGTACACAGCGAGTGCGTAATGTTTTCGAGCGCATCCGAAATGCAATGCGTGTAGTCATACATCGGGTAGATGCACCAGGCATCGCCGGTACGGTGGTGATGGGCGCGCCGGATCCGATACAGCACCGGGTCGCGCATATTGATATTGGGCGAGGCCAGGTCGATCTTGGCGCGCAGCACATGGGCGCCGTCGCTGAATTCGCCGGCACGCATCCTGCGGAACAGGTCGAGGTTCTCGGCCGGTGTGCGGCTGCGGAACGGCGAAGCGCGACCGGGCTCGGTCAACGTGCCGCGGTTGGTGCGCATGTCCTCGGCGCTTTGGCTATCGACGTAGGCGTGGCCGCGCTCGATCAACAGTTCAGCGTAGGTGTACAGCTGCTCGAAATAGTCGCTTGCGTAGTAGAGGTGATTCTGATTGTCGCCCGCCCATGAGAAGCCCAGCCAATGCACGGATTCCGCGATCGAATCGACGTATTCGGTGCTTTCCTTTTCCGGGTTGGTATCGTCAAAGCGCAAATGGCACACACCTTGGTAGGCGCGCGCGATACCGAAATTCACGCAAATCGATTTGGCGTGACCCACGTGCAGATAACCGTTGGGTTCCGGAGGAAAACGCGTTTCGACGCGCCCGCCCCATTTACCGGTGCGCGCGTCTTCGTCGATGATGTTGCGGATGAAATTCGATACGGGTGCAGTGTCCGGGCTGTTCTTACGTTCGTTGCTCATGCGCGAGGGCCTTTAAGTGATCCCCTCATTTTACCGCACGCGCTCGTGCACGGGCGCTCATAAAAATCGCGGGGCATGAAAGCGGCGCAGGTTGCGGCATAAAAAAACCCTGCCGGCGGTGTTCGCGGGCAGGGTGGTTTGCGCCACATCCCGCACCAGCGGGTGTCGACGTGGCTCAAGACTCAGTGACGACCGTCGCGATGCCCATTGTCGTGACCATTGCCGTGACGGTAGTCGCCGCCATGATGGTAATCTCGATGTCCCCCCCAGCCGTCGCCGCCATAAACCACCGGCGGTGCACCGTAATACGGTTGTTGATAAACGACGGGCGGGGCGGCATAGACGCCCGGCAGGCCAACGCCGATATTCAAATTCACCCGTGCGCTGGCGAGCGGGCTTGCGCCCAGCGCCGCCACAGCGAGGAGCGAAGCAATCAGATAACGTTTCATAAGAATTCCCCTTCTTTTTTGCGCGGCGACCCTAAGCTCTGGACCGTCCACGCGGTGTGCGTAGCGCTAGCCACCTGCGATGCGTGCCGACTGGCGCGCTTAATTAGACTTGGTGGCTTTCGCGCCATGCTGGCGCGGATGGAAGACGGCATCGGCCGTTTTCTTCTGCGCGTCGGGCATGCTGTTGTAAAGCGGCTCGAACACGGTGGAAAGCTTTTTCACGCCATCCGCGTGCGCTTGTGCGATATCGCCGTACGAATTCAGGTCGTCCACGGCAGTCATCGAGTACTCGTTGGCGTCCCGCTTGCTCATCAAGTCGGTCATTTGCGCGGCGTTATCGCGCATCACCCCAGCGACCTTGCTCCATTGATCTTCTTCTGCCGAAGTGATCTTCAGCTTGTTGTGCAAGTCCTTGATATGCGACTCGACGCCGGCATTGGTCATGGAGTGTTTCATCGGTGCGCTCGGCGGCGTCCCCGTAGCGGCCGGTGCGGAAGCCTGGGCGAAAGCACCCGTCATGAAGAGTGCGGAAGCGGCGACGACAATAATTTTTTTCATGGTTCTTTCCCTGTAAAAAAGTGGCAACTCAAAGTAGACAGGTGAAGCAGTGATGAAAAGCGCGGTGATGCAAAGCAGGCCTGCGGCGCGTCGTTCATCGATGGAGCATCGTTCATCTAAGGTAACCGGCTGGTTTGATATAGGGTACGGGTCGTTAGTTCCGGGCGCGGCCGCGCGCATGCTCGGGTTGTTACAAGTCGGACTACGGATTCAAACGCCGAGAATTGGAAAAATTTCAGTCGGATCAGCCGCTTAGCTTGATTTGCGCGGCCGCGAACTCGGCCGCGGCGGCGCAGCCCGCGGCTCGCTGCCGTACAGACTGTTACACAATGCCGGCCGCGCGCAGCTTGGCCAAGCGCTGGGCATCGATCCCGAGTAGCTCCTGCAGTACCGCTGCCGTGTGTTCGCCGAGCAACGGGGGGTGGCTGGTGACTTCCGGCGGCGTGGCGCTCATCTTGATCGGACTGCGCACCAGCTTGACCTCACCGGCCAGCGGATGCGCGATCTTGACCTGCATCTCGCGAGCCACTACTTGCGGATCTTCGAACACTTCGCCGAGGTCGTTGATCGGGCCGCACGGCACGCCAGCCGATTCCAGCGCCGCGATCCAATCCGCTTTGCTGCGGCGTTCGACCATGGCGGCGAGTATCGGCACCAGCGTATCGCGGTGGTTCACGCGCTGCGGGTTGGTCGCAAAGCGCGGATCCAGCGCGAGTTCGGGGCATGCCCCGACTTCGACGAATTTACGAAACTGCGCGTCGTTGCCGACCCCGACGATGATCCAGCTGTCGCTGGTCTTGAAGGTCTGGTACGGCACGATGTTGGGATGTGCATTGCCCCAGCGCGAGGGCGGTGTGCCGCTGACCAGGAAGTTCGTGTTCATATTGGCGAGCATCGCCACTTGCACATCGAGCAACGCCATATCGATATATTGGCCGGCTCCCGTGCGGTCGCGGTGCGCCAGTGCGGCCAGCACAGCCACCGTGGAATACATGCCGGTCATCAAGTCGGCGATGGCGACGCCGGCTTTCTGCGGGCCACCGCCCGGCAAACTGTCGCGCTCGCCGGTGATGCTCATGAAGCCGCCCATACCCTGCACGATAAAGTCGTAACCGGCACGTCCCGCATAGGGGCCGCTCTGGCCGAAACCCGTAATCGAGCAGTAGATCAGGTCCGGCTTGACCTTGCATAATGTGTCGTAATCGAGTCCGTATTTAGCGAGTTGTCCAACCTTGTAGTTTTCCAGTACCACGTCGCTTCGTGCTGCCAGCTCACGTATCAATTGCTGCCCGTCTGCCGTGGAAATATCTATCGTCACCGAACGTTTGTTGCGGTTGGCGGCGAGGTAGTAGGCGGCCTCCGCAGTGGGCGCGCCTTCTGTGTCCTGCAGGTAGGGCGGCCCCCAGTGGCGAGTGTCGTCGCCGGCTTTCGGACGCTCGACCTTGATCACGTCGGCGCCAAAGTCGGCAAGGGTCTGGCCGCACCACGGTCCGGCAAGAACGCGCGTGAGGTCCAGCACGCGAATATGGCTGAGTGCGCCCATGGCTGAGAATCTCCGTCTAGTAATTTGTCGCGTCATATTAAGCGATCTGCGCGCTCAGCCTGCGCCCAATGGCCGCTTTGTTGGCTATTTCCCGTATAATCAACCGCTTGCAGACACCCCTCTACCCACACCCTCTACCGTTGCGCCAGGTCGACCAAAGCACACGATGAAAGCCGCTGAAATCCGCGAAAAATTCCTGAAATTCTTTGAAGCGAAAGGTCATTCGATCGTTCGCTCCTCCAGTCTGGTGCCGTCCAACGACCCGACCTTGCTGTTCACCAACTCCGGGATGGTGCAGTTCAAGGATGTCTTCCTTGGCGCCGAGCAACGTCCCTACACGCGCGCGACCACCTCGCAGCGCAGCGTGCGGGCCGGCGGCAAGCACAACGACCTCGAGAATGTCGGCTATACCGCCCGTCATCACACGTTCTTCGAAATGCTGGGTAACTTCTCTTTCGGCGACTATTTCAAGCGCGATGCGATTCACTACGCGTGGGAATTGCTGACCGGCGTGTACCAGTTGCCCAAGGACAAGCTCTGGGTCACGGTTTATCACGAAGACGACGAAGCGCACGACATCTGGGCGCGTGAAATCGGCGTGCCGGTCGAGCGCATCATCCGGATCGGCGATAACAAAGGCGCGCGCTACGCGTCCGACAATTTCTGGCAGATGGCCGATACCGGACCGTGCGGTCCGTGTTCGGAAATCTTCTACGATCATGGCCCGGACGTGTGGGGCGGTCCCCCGGGCTCGCCCGACGAAGACGGCGATCGCTATATCGAGATCTGGAACCTGGTGTTCATGCAGTTCAACCGCGATGCGCAGGGCAATATGCCGCGTTTGCCCAAGCCCTGCGTGGATACCGGCATGGGCCTGGAACGCATAGCGGCGGTGCTGCAGCATGTGCACAGCAACTACGAAATCGACCTGTTTCAATCGCTGATCAAGGCGGCGGCGCGCGAAACCGGCACGTCCGATCTCGGCAACAATTCGCTGAAGGTCATTGCCGACCATATCCGCGCCTGTTCTTTCCTGATCGTCGATGGCGTGATCCCAGGTAATGAAGGGCGCGGCTACGTGCTGCGCCGGATCATCCGTCGGGCGATTCGTCACGGTTACAAGCTCGGCCGCAAACAGGCCTTTTTCCACCGCATCGTGGCCGATCTGGTCGCCGAGATGGGGGGCGCTTATCCCGAACTTGCGCAAGCGCAGCAGCGCGTCACCGATGTATTGCGCCAGGAAGAGGAACGTTTCTTCGAGACCATCGAAAACGGCATGGAAATTCTCGATGCGGCGCTGGGCGAACTGCAGCAGCGCGGCGGCACGATGCTGGACGGCGAGGTGGCGTTCAAACTGCACGATACCTATGGCTTTCCGCTGGACCTGACCGCGGACGTGTGTCGCGAACGCAGCATGACGGTCGACGAGACCACGTTCGATGCTGCGATGGCGCGCCAGCGCGACCAGGCGCGCGCGGCGGGCAAGTTCAAGATGGCGCAGGCGCTGGGTTACAGCGGCGCCAAGACGACGTTTCATGGCTACGAGAAGTTGACGATCGACGACGCCAAGGTGATCGCGCTCTACGTGGACGGCACTTCGGTCGATACGATCGAGCGTGGCCAGGAGGCCATCGTGGTGCTGGACCACACGCCGTTCTACGCCGAGTCGGGCGGCCAGGTCGGCGATCAAGGCGTGCTGCATGCCGGTGATGCGCGCTTCGCCGTGACCGATACGCTCAAGGTTCAGTCCGAGGTGTTCGGGCATCATGGCGCGCTTGCGCAAGGCACGCTCAAGGTGGGCGACGTGGTGGCGGCCGAGGTCGACATTGAGCGCCGCGCTCGCACGATCCGCAACCATTCGGCCACGCACTTGATGCACAAGGCGTTGCGCGAAGTGCTGGGCCCTCACGTGCAGCAAAAAGGCTCGCTGGTCGACGCGGACAAGACCCGGTTCGACTTTGCGCACAATGCGCCGATGAGCGACGACCAGATCCGTCGCGTCGAGGCCATCGTCAATGCCGAGATCTTGCGCAACGCAGCGGTCCAGTCGCAATTGATGGCCTATGACGATGCGGTCAAAGGCGGCGCTATGGCGTTGTTCGGCGAGAAGTACGGCGACGAGGTGCGCGTGCTTGATATCGGCTTCTCGCGCGAGTTGTGCGGTGGCACCCATGTCCAGCGCACGGGCGACATCGGCTTCTTCAAGGTCGTGTCCGAGGGCGGAGTGGCAGCAGGCATACGTCGCATCGAGGCCATCACCGGCGACAACGCCTTGCGCTTTGTCCAGGAACTCGATGCCCGTATCAACGCGGCAGCCGCGGTGCTCAAGGCACAGCCGTCCGAATTGATCCAGCGCGTGACGCAGGTGCAGGAGCAGGTACGCGTACTGGAAAAAGAACTGTCGCAACTGAAATCGAAACTTGCGTCCAATCAGGGCGATGATTTGCTGACACAAGCGGTCGATGTTGGCGGTATTCAGGTACTGGCCGCGACGCTACAGGGCGCCGATGCAAAGACGCTGCGCGAGACCGTCGACAAGCTCAAGGACAAGCTCAAGCATGCGGCGATCGTGCTGGCTGCAGTGAGCGAGGGCAAGGTCAGCTTGATCGCCGGCGTGACAGCGGACGCGAGCCTGAAAGTGAAAGCGGGCGATTTGGTGAATTTCGTGGCGCAGCAAGTCGGAGGCAAAGGGGGCGGGCGTGCCGACATGGCGCAAGCGGGGGGCACTGACGCATCCAACCTGCCGGCGGCACTGGCCGGGGTTAAAGCTTGGGTCCAGGCGCGGTTATAGACGACGGCGCGCGCCCATGGCCCAGCGATGGGCCAAGCGCGGTGGACCCAAGGCCCAGCACGCAGGTTGCGCTGGATCAAAACGCCGCGAGCCTATCGGTTCGCGGCGTTTTGATTTGGGGGAGCCGATAAGACGTGACAGCAATAGGCGATGCCTGGCGCACGATCGGGCACGCACAGAGGAAACTCTGCTCAGGAGACACATAATGACTTTGCCGCCACGGCCCGCTACTGTTTCAGACCCGACTGCCGCACAGGCGAGCGCCAAGCGCGCGGCGGCGCTTAGTGCGCTGGCCTGCGCGATTACGTTGGCGGTGGCGCTCGGGGTAGGCCGCTTCGCCTTCACGCCATTGCTGCCGCTGATGCTGCAGGAAGGCCGCCTGAGCATCAACGCGGGCGGTCTGCTCGCGTCGCTGAATTACGCCGGTTATTTTATCGGCGCGTTGTCGTGTGCTTTCATGCCCTTCGATCACCGCAAGCTGCTGCGCTTCGGCCTCGTGATGACGACTGTGCTGACCTTATCGATGGGGCTCACGCATACGTTTGCGCTATGGGGTGGTTTGCGGCTGATCGCGGGAATCGTCAGCGCGTGGACCTTCGTGTTCGCTTCGCAATGGGGACTGCGCCGTCTCGCCGAACTGCATCAGCATGGCTGGAGCGGCGTGATTTATACCGGACCGGGCCTCGGTATTCTGATTACCGGCCTGCTGGTCAGCGCGGGTGGCCAGTACGGATCCCAGGTTGGCTGGCTGGTCTTTGGCGTGCTCGCGCTTGTTCTATCGGCATGCGTCTGGAAGATCTTCGACGCGGCGGTGCCGCACGTCGCGATCCTGCCGCCGTCCGCGTCGCAGCTATCGCCATCGCGTCCACTACCGACAGCGTCGCCACCGAGCGCGACGTCGATCGAGTCCGCACAGCCACCCAGCTCGGAGTTCTTCGAGTTTGCCGACGAGGACGAATCCGAGCCCGGCGACCGAGCTTTATTGATCAGCGCGCCGGTGAACGAAGCGGACCTGCAGCGTGTGCGAGCGCTTGGGCGTAGTGAGACCGGCGTTCAGGCGCGGGCGATCAACCGAGACGCGGCGTGGTTGGTGTTTCTCTATGGCCTGCCGGGGTTCGGCTACATCATTACCGCGACCTTCTTGCCGGTGATAGCGCGCCATGCGTTGCCGGGTTCGCTGTGGCCGGATCGGTTCTGGCCGATGTTCGGCCTGGCGATTATCGTCGGCGCGATTTCGGCGTCACGCACACCGGTCCACTGGGATAACCGGCTGTTGCTCGCGATCAGCTACCTGATGCAGGCCGCGGGCATCGTACTGGGCGTGGTCTGGCCGACGGTGCCCGGGTTTGCGGTGGGCAGCCTGCTGATTGGCTTGCCCTTTACCGCGATCACCCTGTTTGCGATGCGCGAGGCGCGTCGCCTGCGTCACAATGAGGCCGCCGGATTGATGGGGTATGCCACTGCGTCCTACGGAGCGGGGCAGATTGCCGGTCCGTTGATCGCAGCGCCGATCGCGGCTTATACCGGATCGTTCGCGATTGCTTTGCTGCTTGCGGCGATGGTACTGGTCGCCGGTGCGGTGATGCTGATCATGGTTTGGCGTCGAGCCGCGGCGCGCTCGCTAGGGCCGTTGCACAGAATTTGAAATGGCGAGCGGTGGCAGCGGAGCTTACCGCAAGACCCGCACAAGACCCGCATAAGTCCTGCATCAGACCCGATGTAATACCCGGGGGTAAAACAAGATGTAAGACCCGATGTAAATCGTAGTCGTACTCGGGCGCGCTAAAGTCGATAAAATCGAGCTTTGTGCGCATGTCGCATGCGCGCCCCGACTGTTAAGACGCCATCCCATGTCGATTTCCCATCTCAAGACCGCTCGGTCGGTTGGCCGAGGAGCCGCATTGTGAATCATCCTTTCAACGCGCGGGCCATAAGCTTGGGCGGCCAGCACTTCGTTTCCGACAACTACGCGGGCATCTGTCAACAAGCGCTCGGTTACCTGATCGAATGCACCCTGATGGAGGGCCAAAGATGAGCCATCAATTCTGCCCGCGCTGCGCCACGCCGTTGATCGAACGGCACGCCTCGGAGCGACTGCGTTTGCTATGTCCTGCCGAGGATTGCGGCTACGTGCACTGGAACAACCCGCTGCCGGTGGTGGCCGCCGTGGTCGAATACCAGGACAAGATCTTGTTGGCGCGCAACGCTGCCTGGGCCGAACCCATGTATGCGCTGATTACGGGTTTTCTCGAAGAGGGGGAGACCCCGGAACAGGGCGTAGCCCGCGAGCTGCTGGAAGAGACCGCGCTGGTCGCCGAATCGATCGAGCTGTTGGGCGTCTATGAATTTATCCGCAAAAACGAATTGATTATCGCGTATCACGTACGCGCGAGCGGAACGGTGTCACTATCGCCTGAATTGGCCGCTTATAAACTGGTCGAGCCAGCCAAGTTGCGTCCATGGCGCGCCGGCACTGGACTGGCTTTAGCGGAATGGATGCGGCGGCGAGGGTTGCCCGTGGAATTCGTCGAGCGGCCGGGTCAATAAGTCACATCAATACGTCACATCGAATCGACAGTCGCACGCGGATAGCGCAGTGGGACTCGCCCATGCAGCTCCATTTAACACCGAGGTAAGCAACAGATGGACATACACAAGGAAGTCGACGCGCGGGGCCTGCTGTGCCCGTTGCCGATCTTGCGCGCCAAGAAAGCGCTGGCCGACATGGAAAGCGGACAAATCCTGAAAATTCTGGCGACGGATCCAAGCGCTCAACGCGATTTCGCGGCGTTTGCCAAACAAACCGGCAATGAGCTGGTTGAGACGGCGGTCCATGAAAAGGTTTTTACGTTCTTGATGCGCCGTCGTTGAGTGCTCAAAAAAAGTGCTCAAAAAAAAGCCCGCTGAATTGATTCAGCGGGCTTTTCGGTGAAGCTTTTCTGGTGGGACCTTATGCTGCGACTTTCGCTGCGCATTTCATCCCGGGCGCTTCAGCCCATGCGTTAGAACCCGCGCGTTTAGCCCGGTTGTGCCAACATGCTGCGTTGCTGCAAGTAGGCCGCAAATTCGTTCTTGACTTCCGGGTGGCGCAACGCAAATTCGACAGTCGCCTTTAAATAACCGAGCTTGCTTCCGCAATCGAAACGTGTGCCGTTGTAGCGGTACGCCAGTACCTGCTCATCGGCGAGCAGCGACTGGATTGCGTCGGTCAACTGGATTTCTCCGCCGGCGCCCGGCTTAAGCGCGCGCAAATGTTGGAAAATCCGCGGTTTCAGGATGTAGCGTCCGACGACACCGAGATTGGAGGGTGCGGTTTCCGGAGACGGTTTTTCGACTATGCCCGAGAGTTTGATGATGTTCTCCTCCCACTCCTTGCCGTCGATGACGCCGTAAGACCGGCTATCTTCGCGCGGAATCTCTTCGACTCCGATAACCGAGCTATGGTAGTGGTCGAACACGTCAACCATCTGCGCGAGTACCGGCGGTTTGCCGTCGAGCAAGTCGTCAGCGAGGATCACCGCGAACGGATTGTCGCCTACCAATTTTTCGGCGCACAGCACTGCATGACCGAGGCCCAGCGCTTCAGGTTGGCGAACATAGAAGCAGTCGACGTGTGCAGGCTTGATACTGCGCACCAATTCGAGCAATTTCTCCTTGCCGCGTGCTGCCAGTTCCGCTTCGACTTCGTAGGATTTGTCGAAGTGATCCTCGATGGCGCGTTTGCTGCGCCCGGTCACGAAAATCATCTCGGTGATGCCTGCGGCGACCGCTTCTTCCACGGCATACTGGATCAGAGGCTTGTCGACCACCGGCAGCATCTCCTTCGGACTCGCCTTGGTGGCGGGCAGAAAGCGTGTACCCAGCCCCGCAACGGGGAAGACTGCTTTGGTCACTTTTAGCATGTCGAAAAACCTCTCATTTATCTATCGGTTAAATTAAGCCGGAAGCTTGGCGAGCTGGGAATGGAGCTTTTCCAGTGTTACTTCGAATTCTGCCAGTCTTTTCCGCTCTTGATCCACTACTGCGGCCGGTGCTCTAGCGACAAAGCTTTCATTTTGTAACTTCGCGCCACATTTGACCACTTCGCCGCTCAGGCGCGTGATCTCTTTTTGCAGGCGTTCGCGCTCGGCGGCAACGTCGATTTCCACTTTGAGCACGATTTTGTCGGTACCGACGATCGCGACAGGTGCGCCGGGCGCCTGTGCATCCAGATCTGCTTCGTTGGCGATGACCTGGACTTCCGAAAGTCGGGCCAATGCCTGTGCGTACGGAGCGATCGATTGCAAGCGGACTGCATCGCCTGTAGCTAATAATGGGACACGAACCGCGGGCGAAAGGTTCATTTCCCCGCGCAGGTTGCGACAAGCATCGATCACCGCTTTGAGCTGGGCGACCCACAATTCGGCTGCTTCGTCGATCTTCTCGGGCTGTGCCTTGGGATACGGTTGCACCATGATCGATGCCTCGCCGTCCCGCATGCCTTGCGGATAGCGGCCCGCGAGCGGTGCCACTTTTTGCCATAGCGCTTCAGTGATAAACGGGATGATCGGGTGCGCCAGGCGCAAAATGGTTTCGAGCACACGCAGCAGCGTGCGGCGCGTGCCACGCTGCTGCTCGGGCGTGCCATTTTGCAGTTGCACCTTCGCCAGCTCCAGATACCAGTCGCAGTATTCGTCCCAGACGAATTTGTAGAGCGCGCTCGCGATATTGTCGAAGCGGTAGCTCGCGTACCCCTTTTCCACTTCGCTCTCGACACGCTGCAGTAGCGAAACGATCCAGCGGTCGGGCTGCGAGAAGTCGAGATAACCGCCGGGGCCACAGTCGCTCACACATTCGCCGATGCCGCAATCGTGTCCTTCACAGTTCATCAGCACGAAACGGCTGGCATTCCAGAGCTTGTTGCAGAAATTACGGTAACCCTCGCAGCGGGCCAGATCGAAATTGATGTTGCGACCCAGGGTAGCCATGGACGCAAACGTGAAGCGCAGCGCATCGGTGCCGAACGCCTGGATTCCATCCGGAAATTCCTTGCGGGTTTTCTTCTCGATGCTTGCTGCCTGCTTGGGGTTCATCAAGCCGGTGGTTCGCTTGGCGATCAGCTCGTCCAGCGTGATGCCGTCGATCAGGTCGATCGGATCGAGCGTGTTGCCTTTCGATTTCGACATCTTCTGGCCCTCGCCGTCGCGCACCAGTCCATGTACATAGACAGTGTCGAACGGGACTTTGCCGGTGAAGTGCGTGGTCATCATGACCATGCGCGCCACCCAGAAAAAGATGATGTCGAAGCCGGTGACCAGCACCGAGGACGGCAGGAAATGCGCGAGCTCGGGCGTCGACGCCGGCCAGCCCAATGACGAGAACGGCACCAGGGCCGAGGAAAACCAGGTGTCCAGCACGTCTTCGTCGCGGCGCAACTGACCCGTATACCCGTTGGCGCGCGCCTGAGCGAGCGCTTCGTCGGCCGTGCGCGCGACATACACGCGGCCCGCGTCGTCATACCATGCAGGGATCTGATGGCCCCACCACAGTTGGCGCGAGATACACCAGTCCTGGATGTTCTCCAGCCATTGGTAGTAGGTGTTGCTCCAGTTTTCCGGCACGAATTTGATCTCGCCGTTGCGCACCACTTGCAGCGCGACTTCGGCGATCGACTGGCCCGGATGCAGCGAATCGGCCGGCGCGGCCTTGCTCATGGCGACGAACCACTGGTCGGTGAGCATCGGCTCGATCACGACGCCGGTGCGGTCGCCGCGCGGCACCATCAATTTGTGCGGCTTGACCGAATCGAGCAGGCCGGCGGCTTCCAGATCGGCCACCACCAGCTTGCGTGCCGCGAAGCGATCCAGCCCTCGATAACGCTCGGGCGCGTTTTCATTGACCTTGGCGTCCAGCGTCAAAATCTCGATGATAGGCAACTGATGGCGCTGGCCGACCTGGTAATCGTTGAAATCGTGGGCGGGGGTGACTTTCACGACACCGGTGCCGAACTCGCGGTCCACGTAATCGTCGGCGATCACCGGGATTTCGCGCTGCGTCAGCGGCAATTTGACGGTCTTGCCGATCAGCGCTGCGTAGCGCTCGTCCTCGGGATGCACCATCACCGCAACGTCGCCGAGCAGCGTCTCTGGCCGGGTGGTCGCCACCGTCAGATGTCCGCTGCCATCGCTCAAGGGGTAATTGATGTGCCACAGCGAGCCGTCTTCTTCCTCGCTGACCACTTCGAGGTCGGACACCGCGGTAAGCAATACCGGGTCCCAATTGACCAGGCGCTTGCCGCGATAGATCAGGCCCTGTTGATAAAGCTGGACGAACACTTCCAGGACGGCATCCGACATCTTCGGATCCATCGTGAAATACTCGCGCGACCAATCGATCGATGCGCCCAGCCGCCGCACTTGCCGCGTAATGGTCGAACCCGATTGCTCCTTCCACTCCCATACGCGTTCGACGAATTTTTCGCGACCCAGATCGTGGCGCGATAGTTTTTGTGCGTCGAGCTGACGTTCGACGACGATCTGCGTGGCGATGCCGGCGTGGTCGGTGCCCGGCACCCAGAGCGTGTTGGCGCCACGCATCCGGTGATAGCGGGTGAGGCCGTCCATGATGGACTGATTGAACGCGTGGCCCATGTGCAGCGTGCCGGTCACATTGGGCGGCGGCAACTGGATCGAGAAATTCTCGCGTGTTTCGTCCAGGGTCGGTTGTGCGTAACCGCGCGCCTCCCATTGCGGGCCCCAATACGCTTCGAGGGTGTGGGGCTCGAAACTCTTCGCCAGCGTGCCTTGGACCACGTCTTGGGTCGCTGCTTGCCCCGCTGCTTGCCCCGCGTTGCCTGCGGTGCTGGCTGCGGCATGGTGCGCCGCGCCGGGTGCCGATGCGTTGGGGGTGGCCTGATTCTCGCTGTCGCTCATGGTAATTTTTGCCGGAGGTACGTATGGAACCCACGATTATAAGGGGTCGGCGGTGCGCTGGCTGACCGGGCGCCGCGTTATTGACGCGCGAAGCTCAGATGAGGCGCTGTGCGAAGTGCTGGGCCTTTATAATAAGCGTCCTACCGGAAGCCTCTAAATGCCCGATCTGCTTGCAAATCTCAATCCAGAACAACACGCCGCGGTCACCTTGCCCGCCGAGCCCGCCCTGATCCTGGCCGGCGCCGGAAGCGGCAAAACACGCGTGCTGACCACGCGCATCGCGTGGTTGATCCAGACGGGGCAGGTCAGTCCCTCCGGCATTCTCGCTGTCACCTTCACCAACAAGGCCGCGCGTGAAATGATGGCGCGTTTGACCGCGATGCTGCCGATCAACACGCGCGGCATGTGGATCGGCACGTTCCACGGTTTGTGCAATCGGATGCTGCGCGCGCACCATCGCGATGCAGGCCTGCCGCAGACGTTCCAGATCCTCGATATGGCCGACCAGCTTTCGGCGATCAAGCGGCTGATGAAGTCGTTGAATATCGACGATGAGAAATATCCGGCTAAAAATCTTCAATATTTTATTTCGAACGCCAAGGAGCAAGGCCTGCGGCCGGCTCAAGTGGAAGCCAACGACAGTTTCAACCGCAAATGCGTCGAACTGTACGAAGCTTACGAACAGCAATGCCAGCGCGAGGGCGTGGTGGATTTCGGCGAATTGCTGCTGCGCTGCTATGAACTGCTGCAGCACAATGCGTCTTTACGCAACCATTATCAGGCCCGCTTTCGCCATGTGATGGTCGACGAATTCCAGGATACGAACAAGTTGCAATATGCGTGGCTCAAGCTGCTCGCGGGCGAGCACGCGGCGCTCTTTGCCGTCGGCGACGACGACCAGAGCATCTATGCATTCCGCGGCGCCAACGTCGGCAATATGCAGGATTTCGAGCGCGAATACCGCGTGCAGCACATGATCAAGCTTGAGCAGAACTATCGCTCGCACGGCCATATCCTCGATGCGGCCAATCACCTGATCGAAAACAATTCACGGCGCCTGGGCAAGAACCTGCGCACCGACGCCGGACACGGCGAGCCGGTACGCGTGTACGAATCGGCCACCGATACGCAGGAAGCCGGCTGGATCGTGGAGGAAATCCGCGGACTGATCAATCAGGGGCTTGCGCGCACCGAAGTGGCGGTGCTCTATCGCAGCAACGCGCAATCTCGGGTGATCGAGCACGCGTTGGTGGGAGCGGGGATTGCCTACCGGGTGTATGGCGGCTTGCGCTTTTTCGAGCGCCAGGAGGTCAAGCATGCGCTGGCCTATCTGCGGCTGCTGGACAACGCCAATGACGATGGCGCGTTCATGCGCGTCGTGAATTTCCCGGCACGCGGCATTGGGGCCCGTTCGCTCGAGCAACTGGCGGACGCGGCGCGACTCTACAACTGCTCGCTGGCGGCTGCGGTGCCCTACGTGACGGGCAAGGCCGCTACTTCGCTGGGCGGTTTCCTGGGCCTGATCGAGCGGATCCGTGTGGAGACCCAGCACATGTCGCTGCCGGAGACGGTGGCCTACTTGACCAAGACGAGCGGGCTCGAAGCCCATTACACGGCGGAACGCGAAGGCCAGGATCGGCTTGAGAACTTGCAGGAATTGGTGAACGCAGCCACCGCGTTCGTCAGCGAAGAGGGTTATGGCATCGATGCGCCGGCTCGTATGGTGGCGCTGCGCGCGGGTGCGAGCGCCGCGGCTGAGTTGGCCGAACCCGACGAGGATGGCTTGATCCAATTGCTCGATGCGCAGGGCCAGCCCTTACCGGACCAGATGAGTCCGCTCGCTGGATTTTTATCGCATGCCTCTCTGGAAGCGGGCGACAATCAGGCGCAGGCGGGCCAGGACGCGGTGCAGATGATGACGGTACATGCGGCCAAAGGGCTCGAATTTACTGCCGTGTTCATCACCGGACTCGAAGAAGGTTTGTTCCCCCACGAGAACAGTGCGCTGGAACTCGACGGGCTCGAGGAAGAGCGGCGCTTGATGTATGTGGCCATTACACGCGCCAAGGAGCGGCTGTATCTTTCGTTCGCGCAGAGCCGGATGCTGCATGGGCAGACGCGTTACAACATCCGCTCGCGCTTTTTCGATGAGTTGCCCGAGGGAGTTCTGAAATGGCTGACGCCCAAGGTCGAGGCGGGCTCGCGTTGGAATGCGGGACGCAGCGACGCCGGCTGGGGACGCGACTGGTTCGGCCGCACTCAATCGGCCGCACCGCCGCCGGCTCCGCCTGAGCGGCTACCCGCATTTGCCCAGCAGCAACGTGCCGCCGAAGCCGGTTTCAAGATCGGTCAGTCGGTGTTTCACACCAAGTTCGGCGAAGGGGCGGTGTTGTCGCTGGAGGGCAGTGGCGGCGATGCCCGCGCGCTGGTGAACTTCAAGCGCCACGGCCAGAAGTGGCTGGCGCTTGCGGTTGCCAAACTGCAGGCGATCGAATAGCGGGCGCGCATGCAGTCGGCGATCGCGTGCGCGACCAGGCGGCTGATAGATCACGTAAACCGCGTCGGCCGAGAGCGCCTGCTAAAAGCGCCGGCTTATGACATCGGCTTACAGCGTGGGCTCGACCGGTTCCGGCGTGGCCGCAGGCAGTGCAAAACAGCCGCGGTAGGTCGCGTAAAACGAGCAATACAACATCGTCGAAAACACGATCGAGATCGGCATCAAGATGGTGATCGCGGCGTCGCCCATGCTAAACGCCTGGAAAATCAGCGTCAGTACGAACGACGTGCCGATCGCCAGCGCCGCCCAGATCAGGCCGTATAGCGCAAATGCGCTGCGGTTGCGCCAGCAGGCCATCCAACTGAAAAACAGCGCTTTATGCGGCGCAACGTCGTGCCAGGCGATCAGCACCGGCGCGAACCAGAACAGCATGGCAACCGGAATATACGCGACGATCAGCAAGATGACGGCGAGCGATTCGTTGCCGTTTGCCAGCATGTCCGGAGTGATCGTCCCACCGATCACCATCAGGTTGAACAGCACGCCGCCGTCGGCCAGCGCGGAGACGCCGAAAGCGAGGATGATCGCCGCGGCATACCCCACACCGAGTACCAACAGTTGCCGCGCCACGGTGGGCCCATAGGAACGAAAACCGCCGATCAACGCAAGCGGGTACACCGGTTTGCCGAGAATAGCGTCACGGCAAGCGGCCATAAAGCCGACCGAGATGCCGGGAATGCAAACCAGCGGCAGGAAATCCCCGACGATGGGGATGAGCGAAACCAGCAGCATCGCGAAGATGTAGGTGAAGAACATCATCATGAAGGCGAGCGGATTCCTGCGAAATAGCCAGATGCCCTGGCGAAACCAGAGATAACCGGCTTGCGCCTTGACTTCAATGAGTTGCATAAGATATCGGAGCTGCTTTTAGAGCCAAGGTAATTCGGCTGCGCTTAAACGTTCGCGCAGAATGCGTTCAAAGTGGCCTGGATCGTGCGGCTGAAGCATTTCGGCGGCGCGCGGCCGATAAAAGTCGTACAACCGCGAAACCCAGAACCGCAGGGCGCCGGCACGCAGCATGCTACGCCAATGGTGCACCTCAGTTGGCGTGAACGGCCTGACCGTCTGGTAGGCGCGCAACAGAGCCTGGGTGCGCGTGGGCTCGAGCGCGCCCGTGAGCGGATCCGCGCACCAGTCGTTGACACACACCGCCACGTCGAACAGCCATTTATCGTAGCCGGCGAAGTAAAAATCGAAAAAGCCGCCGAGCCGGTCCTCGCTCTCGCCCGCCGCGGCCGGAATGAACAATACATTATCGCGGAACAAATCACAGTGACACGGCCCTTCGGGCAGGCCGCGATAGTCGGCGCTCGCAAAAAAATCGTCCTGGAAAGCCAGTTCCTCGACGAGTAGCTTGCGCTGCGCGTCATCGATGAAGGCTGTAACCGACGGTAGCGCATCCTGCCACCACGGCAGGCTGCGCAAATTGGGCTGGTGACGCTTGAAATCGCGCCCGGCCAAATGCATGCGCGCCAACATCTGGCCCACCTCGACGCAATGGTGCGGTTGCGGCGCCAGTTGCACGCTCCCACCCAGCTTGGTCACGATGGCCGCGGGTTTGCCGAGCAGCTCGCCAAACAGGCAGCCGTCGCGCTGTGCGACCGGGTCGGGCACGGTCACGCCGTGAGCCGCCAGATGCTGCATCAACTCAAGGTAAAACGGCAATTGCCGGGCATTGAGTTTTTCGAACAGCGTCAGGACGTATTCGCCCTCGGTGGTCGTGAGGAAAAAGTTGCTATTTTCGATCCCGGACGAAATGCCGCGGAAATCGGTGACCTGGCCGAGCGAGTAATGTTCGAGCCAAGAGGCCAGTTGGGTTTCATTGACAGCGGTAAAGACGGCCATGCAGAGAAGTCTGGATAAGTCGAGGACACGGCGCGCGCCGCTTGCGTCGCGCGCCAGGAAGAGGTGCATGCGCTCATGCACCGGGTGCCGAGGTGGCCGGCGTTAGTACTTCAGCGTCACCGACGGCAGGCGCGCGGGCGCGGGGCCGTTGTTCTGAACCTTGGGCGAAGTGTCGACCGGGGAGGTCATCTGGTAGTTGGTGCCGATCCCCGAATGCACATCGATTTCGGTTGCCTTGCCGCGATCGCGGTATTCGGTGATTTCGGTGCCGCCCGGCGTCTTTTCATGGAAACTCGGCTCACGCGGCACATTGAGATCGACCTTGGCCGACGCGCTGCCGCGTTCGGCCGGACGATTGATCTGGTTCAGGTTCGGCAGACCTGCGGCCTCGTTTGCATCGATAGGTGCGGCCGGTGCAGCGGCAGCTGGGGCAGTCGGCTGTTGCGCGACAGCCAGGTTACAACCCAGGGCAAACGTCGTTGCGATGGCGCAAGCGGCGGCACTGGCGAGAAGCGGCTTCATCTCATTTCTCCAAAAGGTGGTCGGATTCTAACAAACTCGCTTTCGCGGCTGGTGCTTCCGTGGCATTCTGCATTGGTCAACAATAATTAAGTCGGCCGACGCGGTGAGTGTGGAGGGCATACGCTGAATTCATCCCATTCGTGCGGCACGACACTCGCCTGCATCCAATACTATGAGCTCATCTGCGCCTGCCACTGCGCCTGTAATTGAGAGTATCGACGACCCGGCGCGCGCCGTCGAATACTTATCCCGGGTTTACGAAGATAATACTGCGATCTTGCGCGACGCTTTTGCCCGCTATCGGCGCGGGGAGGCTTTTGCCGCACGCGTACGAGCCTGCTATCCGTTTGTGCGCGTGCGCACCGATGTGATGACCAATATCGACTCGCGCCGCTCCTACGGCTTTGTATCCGGCCCTGGCGTATTCGAAACGACTGTCACGCGCCCCGACCTGTTCGCTAACTACTATCGAGAACAGTTGCGTCTGTTGTGCAAAAACCACCAGGTGGCGCTCGAAGTGGGGGTCTCCGACCAGCCGATCCCGATTCATTTTGCCTTTGCCGAAGGCATTCATCTCGAAGGCGACCTCGATCAGCAGCGGCTGCGGCAGATGCGCGATGTCTTCGATACCCCGGATCTGGCCGCCCTGGACGACAGGATCGCCAATGGCACCTACGAGCCGGGGGCTGACCAGCCGATGCCGCTGGCGCTGTTTACCGGCCCTCGCGTCGACTTTTCGCTGCATAGGCTCAAGCACTACACGGCCACTTCGCCGGTGCATTTCCAGAATTACGTGCTGGTCACCAATTACCAGTTCTACATCGACGAATTCGTCAAATTCGGCTTGCAGTTGATGGAGCGCACCGACGACCCCGACGAGCAACGCTATCGCAGCCAGTACGTGGCGTTCGTCGAGCCGGGCGACGTGATCACGCCCAATGCGCTTCATGCCGGGGGCCCACCAGCCGACGCGCAAGGCACGCCGGTGACGCGCATGCCGCAGATGCCCGCCTACCACCTCAAGCGCGCAGACGGCAGCGGCATCACGATGGTCAACATTGGCGTTGGAGGGTCCCA
>Ga0265338_10001516_pt1 | contig 37500 bp, 28 predicted proteins | sample 42126metaG_FD_193579 | JGI IMG/M metagenome (GOLD analysis project Ga0265338, IMG submission 193579) | Rhizosphere microbial communities from Carex aquatilis grown in University of Washington, Seatle, WA, United States - 4-21-26 metaG | ecosystem: Host-associated > Plants > Roots > Rhizosphere... | reverse complement strand
CGGCGGCTCGCTGTCGTACCGGCCGGGCGGGAAGAAGATCCGGTCTTTGCCGACGATGAGCAGGTCCGCGTACTTGCCTGGCTCCAGGCTGCCCAGCTCGGCCGGCCGGCCGAGCGCCTGGGCGCCGTTGACCGCGGCGGCGCGGAGCACCTGCTCGCTGTCCAGGCGGCCCTGCCCGAAGTCGCGCGGCAGCCGCTGCAGGTAGGCAGCCAGCCGGAGTTCGGTGAAGAAGTCATCGCGATCGGAGAACGAGATGCCGTCCGTGCCGAAGGCGATCCGGCCGCCGGTGTCCATGATGTCGCGGACCCGGCAGATCCCGGTGGACAGCCGGAGGTTCGAGCCGGGATTGTTGGACGCCACCGCGCCGGAGTCGGCGAAGACGGCGAGTTCCTCGTCGGTGACCCAGACGAAGTGCTCCAGGACGGTCGCCGGGGTGAGCACCCCGAGGTCCGCCAGCCGGCGCACGGCGGGCTTGCCGTAGGCCGCCAGGTTGAAGAGCATCTCCGCGCGGGTCTCCAGAACATGCGTGATCATCCCGGTGCCGTGCTCGTCGGCCGCCCGGCGGCACCGCCGGTACAGGTCGTCGGAACAGGCCGGTGTCCAGTCGGGGGCGGTGACAATCCGGATCCGGTCGTCCCGCCCATGCCAGGTCGCGGAGAGCCGCTCGAAGCTCGCCATCACCTCAGCTACCGGCCAGGCGTACCCCATCGGCGAGTCGCGGACCTCGCGGGCCAGGTCCGGCGGAAGACGGGCCAGGAACTGGTCATCCGGCTCGTGCGCGTAGATGTTCTGGTCCCGGCTGACCAGGCCGAACGCGGTGCGCAGGCCGGCATCCTGGTAGGCGCGCAGGGCGGGCTCGCAGCCGAAGTCCGGCAGGCTGGGCCGCCCGTAGTACATGTCCACGGTGCCGGTCTGGCCGCCCTTGATCGCGGTGACCAGCCCCCAGAGGATCCCGTAGTACAGGTCCTGCTCCGCGATCGGGCCGACCGCGCCCTGGATGTACACGTTCGCTTTCTCGAAGATGTGCTGGTACAGGCCCGGGCCGATGGCGAGTTCGGAATGGTAGTGGCAGTTCACGAAGCCGGGCAGGACGAAATGCCCCGGGCCGCCGAGGACCCGGTCGAACGGGCCCATGGCCTGCATCTCGGCCCGCGGCCCGGCGGCGACGATGGCCGTATCCTCGATGACCAGGCCACCGTCGGGGATCAGGGTCTGGGCGCCGAGGGAAACTACCGGGTCGCCAAGCACAAGGGAGCGGATAACGCCGATGGCGGCACCACCATCCGGTCCAGGATCCGGCGGAAGGCATCGTTGGCCTCACGCAGCACCTTCTGCTCGTCCACGGTGGTGAGCTGGCGGTTCTCCATCACGATCTTCCCGTCGATCATCGTGGTATCGACGCAGCTTCCGTTCGCGGCGAACACCAGGTGCGAGAACAGGTGAGCCTGATTCTCCGGCATCAGCGGCGTGAACATCTGGCTCTTGAGGTCGATCAGGATCAGGTCCGCTTTCCGGCCCCGCTCCAGCCGCCCGGTCTCATGGCCCAGCGCGTCCGCGCCATTCCTGGTCGCCATCCGGACCACGTCGGGCGCCTGCTGCAGGCTGGAGTCCACCCGGCTGGCCCGGTGGATCAGCGAGGCGAACTTCATCACCTCGAAGATGTCCCGGCTGTTGTTGCACTCGGCCGCGTCATGGCCGAGACCCACGTTGATCCCGGCGTTCAGCATCTCCGGCAGCCGGGCGATCCCGTTGCCGAGCTTCGCGTTCGACGACGGGTTGTGCGAGATCTGGGTGCCGGTCTCGCGCATCAGGGCGATCTCGGTGTCCGACAGCCACACGCAGTGCGCGGCGATGCAATTGCGGCCGAGGATCCCCGCGTCATAGGCGACCTCGGTCGGCCGGCGGCCGAAGCGCTGCTTGGAGTTCTCCACTTCGGTCAGCGACTCGTTCAGGTGGATGTGGATGCCGGTGCCGAGTTCGTCGGCGAGCAGCCGGGCGTCCCGCAGCAGTTCCTCGGACGCCAGCGGCAGCCACTCGATGCCGATGTAGATCTCGATGCGCCCGTTCGCGGCCCCGTGCTTGGCCTGGAATGCCTCTTTGCTGTCCTCCAGGGTGTCGAGGTCGTGCTCCGCGTCCGCCACGTCGTTGGACAGGACCGCCCTGATCCCGATCTCCTCGGCCGCCTCGGCCAGCGCGCCGAGCTGCCGGTACATGTCGTTGACGGTCGTGACGCCGCACTTGATGGACTCGCTGTAGCTGGCCAGCGCGGCCCAGTACGCCGCCTCGTGGTCAAGGGCCCGGATGATCGGGTACCAGCAGGTGTCCAGGTACTCCCACAGCGGCAGGTGATCGCTCCACCCCTTGCCCAGGGCCGTGTGGTAGTGCAGGTCAACCAGGCCGGGCAGGACAGCCTGGCCCGCGGCGTCGATCACCCGGGCCCCCTCGGCCGGATGGCGGGCCAGCACGTCCGCGGTATCGCCCACGTCGACGATGCGGTCACCCTCCACCACCACCGCCCCGCCGAACAGGACATCGCCCGCGTCGTTCATGGTCACGACGGAACCGTTCTTGATGATGATGCGGTCGCTCATCGCTATTCCTCCGGGCTAGGCGAGATCGAGAATCTGCCGGCCCAGCACGCCGCGCTTGCGGAGCGCGTCGAGCGCGCCGTCCACCCCATCCAGCGGGAAGCGGCCCGCGATGGGCACGGTCATCGCGCCGCTGGCCGCCAGGCCGAGCGCGTCCACCAGGTCCTGCCTGGTCGCCGCGACCGTCGCCACGAGCGAGGTCTCGGACAGGATGAACTCGATGGGATGCACGCTGAGCGACTGGTCGGTGTATCCCGTGCAGACGAGCCGGCCCCGCTTGGCCAGGCACCGGATCCCGGCGGTCATCGACCCGGTGGTCCCCACCAGATCGAAAAAGACATCGGCGCCGCGCCCCCCGGTGAGTTCCCGGACCGCCGCCGGCAGGTCCTCGTAGTCCTCGGGCACCGCCGCGATGACACCGTCGGTGGCCCCGTGCTCCAGGGCCAGCTGGCGCTTGTCCGCCGAATCGGCGACCGCGATCACCCGCGCTCCGGCATGCCGGGCCGCCTGGGTGACCAGGATCCCGACGCCGCCTATGCCATTCACGACCGCGGTCTGGCCCAGCCGGAGCACGGACAGCTTGGCCGCGTGCACCGCCGTCATCCCGGCACAGCTGAGCACGGCGGCCGTCGCGAAGTCCACCGTGTCCGGGACCGGCACCAGGTTGCGCTCAGGGACCACCAGGTACTCCGCGTCGCCACCATCGGTGTTGAAGCCAAGCTGACCGGGCTCCCGGTCGCAGATGTTGGGCCGGCCGGCCAGGCACTGCTCACACCAGCCGCAGAAGTGCTTGTTGTAGACCGCCACCCGGTCGCCGGCCTGCAGCCCGGCGCCCTCACCGGTCACCGCCACGACCCCGGCCGCTTCGTGCCCGAGGGTCATCGGATAGGGATCAGGCTTGATCATGCCGTCGAGGATGTGCAGGTCCGTGCCGCACACGCCGGCCGCGTGCACTCGCACCAGGACCTCGCCGGGGCCCGGCACCGGAGTCGGCACATCGACCAGGCGCAGGCTGAGGTCCTCGAAGATTCGGGCAGCGCGCATTATCGGCCAGGCTCCTTCCCGGACGGCGCGGCATGGCCGGCCCGCGTGCCGTTGCCGGCCGGCGCGGCATCGGCGGCAGGCGCGCCATAGGCCATATCCCAGAACTGGACTTCGTAGCGGGTCGAGGTATCGAAGATCCACGCGAGGCGGGCCGCCGCGGCCTCGTCAGCCGGGTCAGCCAGCCGGTCAAGCAGCCCGGTGGTCTCCGCCACGAGCGCTGAGTAGCCGCCATGGCCGAACATCGACACCCAGTCGGCATACACCGGGTCATCGGGCAGGGCGGCCATGAGCGGCGTGGCGAGCTCCCCGTAGCTCCACTGGCAGGGCAGCACGGCGGTCAGCCCTTCCGCGCAGGTGCCCTGGGCCGACGTGTAAAGAAGGTGCCGCGTGTACCCGTAGGTGACCGGCAGCATCGTGGTCATGGCGCCCGGCGCGGCCGGTGACCCGCCGAGCCGGCGCAGGAACTCGACATTCGACGGGATCTCGACGCCGGCGATCTGCCGGAGGAAGCGGCTGAGCACGTCGACGGCGGCGTAGTCGGGCGCCTTCCCGATGATCAGGCCGATGGCCCGCGCGTAATCCTCCAGGTAGAGGATGTTCTGCTCGAAGTAATGCCGGAAGGTCTCGTGCGGCAGCGTGCCCGCGCCGATCTGCCGCACCATCGGGTGGCTGGTCGCCGCCGCCCAGGCCGCCCGGCCCCGCTCCCGCAGGGCCAGAGACAGGCTTGAGCCTGGCATCTCCGACATAATGTGCAGCACATCAGATATCATCCACCGAAGTCAAGCATGATCGGCGGCCTCTTCCAGCGCCCTGAGCTGGTCGTCGCGGACACTGCGGATGTGCGCGCTCAGGTAGCGTTCGGCCAGGTCGGGGTCGCGGGCGGCGATCGCTTCGACGATCTTCTCGTGCTCGTCGACCGACGCGTCGATCCGGCCGGGGATCTCCGCGGTGAGCAGGCCGATCCGGGTCAGGTGTGCGTGCAGGTTCTCGATCAGCGCCTGGATCCGGTGGTTGCGGACCTGGGCGAACAGGACCGCGTCGAACTCCGAGATCAGCGCGGCCAGCTTGGCCGAGTCCTTGCCGCTCTGCAGCCGCCGGCTTTCCCGGGAGATGCGGTCGAGGTGCGCACGGTCCTGCTCGGTCATGGCATCGGCTGCCGCCCGGACCGCCGCATTTTCCAGCAGCTCCCGCAGCTCGTAGATCTCCAGCAGGTCCTGCCGCGAGTACCCGGTCACCACGGCGCCCTTGAACGAGGTCGTCTCGACCAGGCCCTCCTGCTCAAGCCGGGTGAGCGCCTCCCTGATCGGCGTCTTGCTCACGCCCAGCCGGTCCGCCAGCGTGGCCTCGCGGAGCGGTTCGCCCGGCGCGAGCCGCAGATCCACGATCGCGTTCTTGAGTTCCTCGTAGACCCAGTCAGTCACCTTGCGGCGGTCATGGCGGCCGCTGAAGACCGATTCCAGCCGCGCTCTGCCCTCATCGGCAGCGTGATTGGCCACGCTATGCCCCTTCCGGAACTGGATCACTCGGGCCCGCGGGCTCGGCCGGTGACTCGACCAACTCGATCAGGAGGCCCGGGAACGCCGCGGGATGGATGAACGCGATCCGCGTTCCCATCCCGCCCGGCCTGGGCGCCTCGTCGACCATCCGCACCCCGCGAGCGCGCAGGTCCGATACGGCCGCGCTGAGATCTGACACTTCGAACGCGACGTGATGCAGCCCAGGTCCGCGCCGCCCCAGGAAGCGCTCGACGACCCCGGGCCCGGTGGCCTCAAGAAGCTGGACGTAGGAATCCCCGGCCGGCAGCATCCGCTCCACGAAGCCATCCGCGGTCTCCTCGTGCACGGTTGGCAGGCCGAGCAACTCCGCCAGGAGCCGGGGCGCGTCGCCGCCGAAGTGGGCGAAGGCGACATGATGCAGGCGAGTGACCCGCCAGGTCTGCTCCTGCTGCGCCATGTCTCTCCTTCGGCCGCGCCGGTGCACGCCGGCGCCAAGTCTAGGTACTCGGATGAGCAGTCTGTGATGTCCGATTATCGGCCTCCGGCGGGCCCGCGCCGACCACAGCCGACCACGCCTGGGCAAAAGCCCGCACGGTCGCCATCCGGTCCGGGCCGAGCGGGAAGACATGCACGGAATCGGCTCCCGCGTCGAGCGCGGCCCGGATCTGCCCGGCGGCCCGCTGCCGGTTCCCGGCCAGCGCGACCTTCCGCACGAAGTCGTCCGGCAGCCCGCGGGCGGCCGCGGCCGCCTCCTGGAACTCGCCGCCCGCGTACCCGGACCGCACCCTGTCCACGACCTGCTGGGGCAGGCCGGCCAGCGCGCAGATGTGCGGGGCGGTCTGCGGGAACCAGGCGGCGATCGACCGGGCGTCCGCCAGCGCCGCCGTCTCATCCTCGTTCACCGCGCCGTAGGCGAAGACCGCGATGTGCGGCCGGGGCCGGCCCGCGGCGTCCGCGCCGCGGGCGACCTGCGAGATGGCCCAGCCGAGCGCCTCAGGGAACAGGCCCACCAGGAGGATCACCCCGTCAGCGATCCGCCCCGCCAGCTCCAGCGTCCTGGGGCCGCTGGCGGAGATGAACACCGGGATGCCAGCCCGCGCCGGGAAGCGCAGGTGAGCTCCGGTCAGGCTGAACTCCTTGTCCACCGCGTCGACCTGCTCCCCGCGCCACAGTCCGCGGATCGCGCCGACCGCCGCCTGCACGGTGGCCAGGCGGCTCGGCTCGAGCCCGAGCGCCAGCAGCGGGCGGTCCCCGGCCCCGATGCCGAGGATCAGCCGGCCCGCAGCGATCTCATCGACGGTGGCGGCCGCGGCCGCGGTGATCGCCGGGTGGCGGGTCGCCGGATTCGTCACGGCCGTGCCGATCAGCAGCCGTGAACTCCGGGTGGCGGCCAGGGTGAGGTAGGCGTAGCAGTTGCGGGCGTGCAGCGAGGAATCGGTGAGCCACAGGTGGTCGAAGCCGAGGCTCTCGATCTCCTCGACCATGCCGCAGAACGTCCCGGGGGCGTCCACTCCCTGCAGCACCACACCGGACCGTGGCTCGTTCATGGGTTCTCCTCCCGCAGCAGGGCAATCGTGTCCGCGAGGGCGATGAGGCCGGCCGGCACGGGGGCCGTCTCGATCCATTCCTCCGGGGTGTGCTCGCCCTCGCCCCGGGTCACGCCCAGGGCGACAGCGGGAATCCCGGCGTCGAGCGCGGCATTGGCGTCGGTGCTCGCGGCCCGGAAGGAATGCGGGAGACCGGCGTTCCGCAGCGCGGTGACGGCCGCCCGGGCTATCGGGCTGGACGGGGCCACGCTGCCCGCCGGGCGGCGGCCGATCTCCTCGATCTCGACCGAGATCCCCGGCGGGACCACGGCCAGGATCCGGCGGGCCCGCTTTTCCAGCCGGGCCAGGGCCTTCGCGTCGTCGGCGCGCAGGTCGACATCGAACCAGGCGTCCCGGGCCCGCGCGTTGATGGCTTCGCCGCCGCCGATGAGCCCGACGTTGACCGTGCAGTGGGCGCCCGCGACCGGGCGGCCGACGAGCGCCGCGAGCCGGGCCGCGCCGCCCGCGGCGGCGTGCACCGCGCTCGGCGCCTCGGACCGCTCCCAGGCGTGCCCGCCGGGGCCGGTGTAGCGGACCTGCCACCGGATCGAGCCGACGCCGATGATGACGACCCGGCCCAGGTAGTTGCCCTCGACCGCGATGACGGCCGCGACCGGCCCCGGGGGGTGGGCCAGCGCGTGCCGGATCCCGGCCAGGTTGCCCATGCCTTCCTCGCCGACGGTGGCCACCAGCCAGACCGGCCCCATCGGCCCAGCCAGCCCGGCAGGCCCGGCCGGTTCCACCGGCTCAGCCTGCCCAGCCGCGGGTTGGCCATCCTGGCCCGCGCGCAGCAGCGTAGCCACGGCGGACAGGGCGGCGACGCCGATGCTGTCGTCCCCCACGCTCGGCCCGCACAGCCGGCCCGCCGCGGCGGCGACGCCGTGCGGCAGATCGGCGGGGAAGACGGTATCGAGGTGGGCGCAGATCAGCAGCCCGGGACCGGGACCGTCGGCGACCTGCGCCCAGACGTTGCCGGCCGCATCGGTGCGCGGCGCCCACCCGTCCTCGTCCCACCAGCGGACCACGACCTCGGCCCGGGCCTGCTCCGCCCCGGTGGGCGCCGGGGTCTCGGCCAGTTCGATGGTGCGCTTGATCACGACCGGGGCCAGTTCCTGCGCGCCGGCCAGCCCGCCCGGCGCCCCGGTCATCCGGTCACCGCAATCCCGGCCGCCACCAGGCCGTCGATATCGGCCGCCGTCAGGCCGGCCTCGGTGAGCACCGCCCGGGTGTCACGGCCCAGCGGCGGGGCGGCCGACGGATAGCCGAGCGGCGCCCGGTCCACCCGCAGCGGCGGGCCGATGAGCTGATACGGGCCGGCCGTGGCGTGCTGAAGTTCCTGCACCGAGCCCAGCGCGCTGACCTGCTCCCGGGAGAGCACCTGCGCGAGGTCCTGGACGCGGGCGGCGGGCACGCCCGCGTCCGCCAGCCGGTCCAGCCAGTGCGCCGTCGGCCGCGCGGTGAGCACGGCCTCGATTTCCCCGGTGAGCTCGTCCCGGTGCGCCACCCGGCGCGCGTTGTCGGTGAACCGCGGGTCAGCCAGCAGGTCATCGAGGCCCAGCACCCGGCAGGCGCGCCGCCACATGTCCTCCGAGCCCGCGCCGGCCAGCACGATCCAGCCATCCGCGGTCCGGAACCCGCCGTACGGCGCGAACATCGGCGAGTGCGTGCCGAGCAGCCCCGGGACCCGGCCGGAGTCCAGGACGCTGGCGGCCAGCGTGCCGAGGCTGGCCAGCGCGAATTCGAGCAGCGAAGACGACACGAGGCGGCCCACGCCGGTCCGCTGCCGCTCGATCCAGGCGCCGAGCAGGCCCAGTGCGCAGCTCAGCCCGGCGCCGACATCCAGCATCGGCGCGCCCACCTTCACCGGGCCTGATTCGGCGGTTCCGGTGACGCTCATCACGCCGCTCTCGGCTTGCAGGATGAGATCGAAGCCGCCCTTGGCCGCCTCGGGGCCCACATCCCCGTAGCCGGAGATGGACCCGTAGATCAGCGCGGGGAACTGGGCGTGCACCGACTCCCAGTCCAGTCCACAGCGCGCCAGCGATCCGGGCCGCGAGTTCTCCACGAGCATGTCGCAGCTGGCCAGCAGCCGCTCGACGGCCTCGCGGCCGGCCGGCTCCCGGAAGTCGATGGCCACGCTGCGCTTGCCCGAGTTCAGGGCCATGAACAGGACCGACTCCCCGGTGCCGGGCCCTTCGGCGACCCCGGTGCCCTGCCAGCGGTAGGGATCCCCGGGCGGCACCTCGATCTTGATCACGTCGGCGCCCATGGCCGCGAGCAGCATGGTCGCCTGGGATCCGGCGACGAACCGGGTCAGGTCAAGCACCCGCAGGCCGTCCAGCAGGCCCCGGTGCTGATCACCAGGCATCCCGCTCACCACGGGGACGGCTCACGGAACTCGCCGAACGCGGCGCGGAACACGTCGGACATCTCCCCCACGGTGGCGCCGGCCCGGGCCGCCTCGACCAGCGCTGGCATGACGTTGCGCCCCTCGCCGGTGTCCCGGCGGAGCCGCTGGACCGCCGCCGCGCAGACCGCCTCGTCCCGCGCCGCCACCCGCCGCCGGGTCCTGGCCACCTGCCGCTCCGCGACACCGGGATCGAGCTGGAAGAGGGCCATGTCGCCCACCGGCTCCTGCGTGACGTGCACGTTCACGCCCACTTTGGCGCGGCGTCCGGCGGCGATGTCCCGCTCGGCCTGGTAGGCCGCGTCGGTGATCCACCGCTGCGGGATGCCGCGCTCCAGCGCGCGGACCGCTCCCCCGGCGTCCTCGATCTCGCCCAGCACCGCCTCGGCCCGGGCCTCGATCTCGTCGGTCAGCGACTCCACGAAGAACGAGCCGGCCAGCGGGTCCGCCGTCCGGGTCACCCCGGTCTCCAGGGCGATGATCTGCTGGGTGCGCAGCGAGAGCGTGACCGCTTCCTCGCTGGGGATCGCGAAGGCCTCGTCGTAGCCCATGACGTGGATCGACTGGGCCCCGCCGAGCACGGCGCCCAGGCATTGGATGGTGGACCGGATCACGTTGTTCAACGGCTGCTGCGCGGTCAGCGTGGTCCCCGAATTCCCGGAGAAAAACCGGAGGCGGGCGGATGCGGGATCAGCGGCCTTGAATCGTTGGGTAGCTATGCGGTACCAGATCCGGCGGGCGGCCCGAAGTTTCGCTATCTCCTCGAACAGGTCCAGGGTCGTCGCGAAATGAAACGACAACCGAGGAGCAAAACGGTCGAATTCCAGCCCTCGTCCCGTCAATTCCTCGCAGTAGGCGATGGCTGATGCCATGGTCAGGCCGAGTTCCTGGATCGCGTCGCAGCCTGCCTCCCGGGCGTGGTACCCGGTGATCGAGATCGGGTTGAACCGGGGCAGCAGGTCAGCGGCGTACTCGACCACGTCCGCCGCGAGCCGCATGGACGGCCCGGGCGGGAACACGTACGCCTTGCGGGCCAGGAACTCCTTGAGGATGTCGTTCTGCAGGGTCCCGGTGAGCTGGCCGGGCGTTACCCCCTGGCGCTCCGCGGCGACGAGGTACGTGGCCAGGATGATCGGCGCGGTGGCGTTGATGGTGAAGTTCACCGAGACCTTGTCCAGCGCCAGCCCGCCGAACAGGTCGGTCATGTCCCCGGCGGTGTCGATGGCCACCCCGACCCGGCCGACCTCGGCCCGGGCCATCTCGTGCCCGGAGTCGTAACCGAGCTGCGTGGGCAGGTCGAACGCGACCGACAGGGCGGTCTGGCCCTGGCCGAGCAGGAAGTGGAAGCGGGCGTTCGTCTCCTCCGCGGACCCGTACCCGGCGAACTGCCGCATGGTCCAGGTCTGGCCCCGGTACATGGACGGGTAGGGGCCCCGGGTGAACGGCGGCTGGCCGGGCAGCCCGAGGCGCTCGGCCAGGCCCTCGGGGCCGCCGGCCACGTCGGCGGCCGTGTAGACGGGGGCGACCGGGATACCTGAGTCCGTGCTGACCGGGCGGTCGTCGTCAGCGGCGGCCATCACGCGACCGCCTGGGCCCCGGCGACCCGGAGCACGCCCTCGACCACCCTGGGCAGGGGGGTGCCCACCGGGAAAACACCCGCCACGCCGAGGCTGCGCAGCGCGGCCGCGTCGCGGGCGGGAATCGTGCCGCCGATGACCAGGGGCGCGTCGCAGCCAGCCCGGCCCATCGCGGCCAGGATCTGCTCCGCGATCGGCAGGTGCGCCCCCGACAGCGAGGAGATCCCGATGAGGTCGGCGTCTTCATCCACGGCCGCCCGGATGATCTGCTCCGGCGTCACCCGCAAGCCCAGGTAGATCACTTCGGCGCCGGCGTCCCGCAGGGCCATGGCGACGACCTTGATGCCCCGGTCGTGCCCGTCAAGTCCCGGCTTGGCCAGGAGCACCCGGGGTGGCCTCACTGCAGGTCACCCTCGATCATCACGGAGCGGCCGTCGAGTTCCAGGGTGGCGTCGCGCATCACGCAGTCCAGGTGCGCGATCGCGTTGACCTGGCCGCCGTAGGCGATGGAGTTGCCCAGGGCAACGTGCGCGGTGCCGCGGGCCGACTCGGTCTCCATCGGGACGTCGCAGATGGTCCCGGCCGGGTTGAAGGCCAGCGAGACCTCGGCCAGGTTCGCCATCTGCTCGTCCGCGCAGCGCTCCAGCATCCGGGTCAGCCGGCCGCGCTCCGCGCCTTCGATGCCGACCACGTTGCCGTTTTCGATGTGCAGGACAACGGCGTCCCGCAGCGGGCCCTGGCCCATGAACAGCAGGTCACCGTCGATGACGACCACGCCGTTGGCGCTGCCCTCCACGGGCGCCGTGCCGGACTCGATGTCCGGTGGCGCCATGTACGCGCCGGGGTCCCGCGCGATCCCGTGCAGCACCCGGCCGGGACGCCCGTCCACCGAGCCGCGCAGGTCGGTGCCCGCCGGGGTACTGAGCCGGAACTCGCGGGCCGCGGCCCAGGCCCGGCCCACCCGCTCCGCATCGTCACGCAACTGCTCGAAGTCGACATGCAGCGGCCCGCCGTCGCGGAAGGTGTCCAGCACCACCCCCGGCATGGCGAGGTAGCGGACACCGCGCTCGGTGGCCTGGCGGCGGGCCACGCTGGATCCGATGAACAGGCTGGTCAGCTCGATGACGGCGGCCGCCTCCGCCATCATCGCGGCGACCGCGCCGGGCGGCTCGGAGCCGGGCAGGTAGGGCACGGGCATCCGGGCCACCAGCGGGATCCCGTCGCGGGCCCCGATCGACTCGGTCAGCCTGCTGACCACCTGGGCGTCGGTGCCCTCATCGGTAAGCAGGACGATCTGCTCGCCGGGGCGGACGCCCAGGCACTGATCGAGAAGGTTGCCGAAGCCGCCGTGCTGCATGTTACTTATGGCCTCCCTCGCGGGCGCTTCGCCTGGTCGTGCCGGAGGCGCGCGAATGGGCGGTGTGGAAGGCGGGTCCTCGCCGCGGGGCAACCCAACGTTGACAGATGGAGGGCATGGCTGTCCTAGGAGGTGTTCTCACGGAGTGCGAGGGCAGCGTACGTCGCGTAGACCTTCGTTGCCTCGTGGATGTCCTCGACCGACAGGTGCTCGTCGGGGCAGTACACGGGGGGCCCGCCCGGGCCGAAGATCACGGTGGGGATCTTCTCGCCGAAGCTCGCGGTGTCCCCCAGCCAGTTCTCGGTGACGAGAGCGGGCTCCCGGCCGCGGACCCGGCGGACCGCGTCCACCATGAGCCGCACCACCTCGTCCCCCGGCCGGGCCAGGTAGCCACTCTTCACGTCGGCCAGCGTGACCTCCGCGGTGAATCGCGGGTCGGCCCGCTTCGCCTCGGCCAGGCACCGGTCGACTTCGGTGCGCACCTGCTCGACGGTGACGCCAGGCTGTGGCCGGCAGTCCACCCGGATCACGCACTCGTCCGGGATCATGGACGGCCCGCCGGGAGCCAGGCCCCCGTAGATCCGGCCGGGCACGATGTAGGTCTCCGCGCCGAACAGCTCGGCGACGCCGGCGGCCAGGACGGGCTCCAGCCGGGAGGCGTCCAGGGTGAGCACGGCCTGGGCGGCCAGCGTGTTGGCGTTGACCGCGGCGTGCTTGTGGCAGGTGTGCGCCGAGCGGCCGAGCACGGTCACGTCAAAGTAGTACCGGCCGCGATGCCCGAGGCAGACCTGATTGTCGGTGAGTTCACCGAGGACGCACAGGTCAGCCGGGTGAGCGTCGAAGTAGGCGATGGACCCGGCCTGGTCGCCCATGTGATCGGCGACGGCTGCCATGGCCAGCGTGCCGGACAGCGGCAGCCCGCTCGCCCTGACCGCCTCGATCGCGACGATCTGGCAGGCGAGCGCGGCCTTCATGTCCATGACGCCGTGACCGTAGACGGCGCCGTCGATGAGGTCGCCGGAGAAGGGGGCCGCCCGCTGCCACCCGTGCGACTCGGGCTTGGTGTCGGTGTGGCCGGTGAGCACCAGCCGCCGGCCCGGCCCGAAGCTGACCTCACCGATGGCGTTGGGCCGCCCGGGCAGCACTGGCTGCAGGTCCACCGCCTCGAAACCGGACTCCCGCATCACCGAGGCGAGGAACGCGGCGATCTCGCCCTCGTCGCCGAGAACACTCGGAATGCGGCAGACCTGCCGCACCAGTTCTACGGCCCGGTCGAGATCGACGTTGTCCAGCACTGGAGCGGCGAACCCGGGGTCAACGATGTCCACGGCGATCCGATCTCCTCAAACATCAGATATGAGATCTTATATGCGAAGCACTCTCTCGCTGTCAACTCTGCTACCTGCGGCGGAAGGTTGTGAGTCCCCTCGGCGGATACAGCGACGGAACCAGCGCGCGGCCGCACACGGTGGCAGGCCGCCGTGTCCCACCCGTGCCCCACGCCATGCCAGCGGCCCGGGCCAGCACGCCGTGACGGCATGGGACGATCCCACGGTGCCACCCCCTCAGCAGGTGCGGGGGCGGCACCTGCCGAGGGGCGATTAGTTGCTTCGCGCGGGCCGGCGTGGCCTTACTCCACCGGGCGGGTGGTTCCTGCCTCGCCCGCCACCCCGACCGCGGGCACGGCCAGCGGGGCTGGCGCCGCATTGACCTCCAGCTTGCGCAGCACGAAGTAAAGCACCCCAGCGACCACAAACCCGACGTAGAAGGCCAGGTCGGCACCGTCGAGCGCGTCCGCGACCGGGTGCCAGGTGATAAGCGTGGTGTTCATGAAGGGCACCATGACCCCGAAGCCCACGACAAAGGCGGCGAGCGCGGCCCAGCCCTGGCCCAGGTTGCCGAAGTTGAGTGCGGTGCGCAGGAAATGCGGCGTGTACTTGTCCTTGTCGTAGTGCCAGTCGATCATCACGATGGCGCAGAACGGCGCGATCCAGTAGCCGATGAACAGCAGCACGTTCGTGAACTTGCCCGAGGTGTCACCGGCGTTCATCCACAAGATCGCGGCGAACGCCAGCACGGCCACGACCGCGGCGATGATCGGCCGCCGCAACCGGACGCCCATGGCCTGGAAGGCGAGTGATCCGGTGTAGTCGTTCATCGAGTTGGACGCGATCGCCCCGAAGACGATCGCGATCAGCGCCAGGACGCCGAGGAAGCCGCCGCCCATCAGCGTGCGCACACCGGCCGCCGTCTGGTTGCCCAGCACGCTCGCGCCGGCCAGCCCGATGGTCTCCACCCACACGTACGAAGCCGTCAGGCCAGCGAGGGTGAGCCAGAAGATGGCCGCTTTGGACGAGTCAGGCTTCATGTAGCGGCTGTAGTCGGAGGCATATGTCGCCCAGGAGATTCCCGCGCTGAGCGAGACGGTCACCATCAGCACGAAGGCGCCGAACAGCGCTCCGCCGTGGAGCGTGTTGTGCGGCAGGACCACATGATGCTGGAAGATCCGCACGGACAGGACGACGAACAGCACCATCAGGATGGCCGAGCCCCACACCTGGAGCCGGTGCACGAACTCGTAGCCGTAGACGCTGACGGCGCCCTCCAGCGCGAGCACAATGGCGACACCCAGCCAGAACGGCACATGGAACAGCAGTTGCGCCGCCTGCCCGCCGAACAGCCCGACCAGGGCGTCCCAGGCGATCGATGACAGCCACTGCACGGTGCCCGGCAGGACGATGGTCTTGCCGAACGGCAGCCGGGCCAGCGGCACCTGAGCCGTGCCGGTCCTGGGGCCCCAGGTGCACAGGATGGCCACCGGCAGGGAGCCGATGATCGTCCCCACGATGATGGCCGCCAGGCCGAGCCGGAATCCCAGGCCGAACACCACGGCCAGGGTGCCGGTGAACACCCCGGACAGCTCCATGTTCGGGGTGAACCAGACGGTGAACATCCGGTGCACTCCGCCGTACCTGGAGTCCGCCGGGATCGGCGCTATGCCCTGGCTCTCCAGGACCAGGTCACCGGCGTGGGTGGGCCGTACCCCTTCGAAGACCCGTAGCTCGTCCGTCGCATCGGCCATGGCCGCACCCTTCCTGCCTGGATGACCAGCGGCTGCCGTGGGCATGCGCGGGTGACATCCGAGTGTGGGCTACTTCAGGGCAATCAGATGTCTGATATATCAGATTCCATCCCTTATGGTCAATGGCCGGCGCGGCGTCAGCGGCCCGGCGCCAGGTCAGCCGGCCACGGCGCGCAGCCGCGCGAACTCACCGGCCAGGGACTCGGCGCTCCAGTGCGCGTTGAGCCCGCTGGGGTTGGGCAGCACCCACACGTGGCTGCCGCCCAGGGACTCCTCCTGCGGTCCGACCCGGGCGCCGGGGGCGCCGAACGCCGTCCGGTAGGCGGTGACCCCCACGACCGCCAGCCACTGCGGACGCAGCCGGTCAACCTTGGCGGCCAGCGCGCGGCCGCCGTCACGCAGTTCCCCGGGACGCAGCTCATCCGCGCGGGCCGTGGCGCGGGCCACGATGTTGGTGATGCCGAGCCCGAGGCCGAGAAGCTGTTCCTGCTCGTCGGGATGCAGCAGGCGCGGCGTGAACCCGGACCGGTGCAGCGCCGGCCAGAAGCGGTTTCCCGGCCGGGCGAAGTGCCGTCCGGTGGCGGCCGAGTACAGGCCCGGGTTGATGCCGGCGAACACGACGCGCAGCCCGGCCGCGATGACATCGGGAATCGTCCGGTCCCGGGCCGCCGCGAGGTCAGCCGGTGTGGGGCGCGGCCCCGGGCGAACGGCTGTCATGACCCCTTGAGCTTATGGCGAGGGCCGGCCGCGAAGTAAGCTGGCCGTCTGGGGCAGCTCGGGAACCAGGCCCCGGCCGATGCGCAGCAGCGTTTCCGCCTGGTCCGCGCCCACCGGCCGGGCCAGCAGGTATCCCTGCCCGTACTGGCAGCCCATCGAGATCAGCAGATCCCGCTGCACCTCGTTCTCGATTCCCTCGGCCATGACGGTCAGCCGCAGCGTCCTGGCGATCCGGATGATGACCTCCGCGAGCGCGAGCCGCTGCTCGGACACCGCGATGCCCTCCACGAAGGACTTGTCTATCTTGATCACATCGATCGGCAGTTCCCGCAGGTAGCTCAGGGACGAATACCCGGTGCCGAAGTCATCGATGGCGAGCCGCACCCCGATGCGCTTGAGCTCCTCCAGGTCGGCCCGGATGCGATCGTCGCGGCGCAGCAGCACGCTCTCGGTGAGTTCCAGCAGCAGCGCCGACGGCGCCAGCCCGGACGTCGCCAGCACGCGCCGCACGGTGTCCACGAAGCCCGGGTCCCGGAACTGGCGGGCGGACACGTTCACGCTGATGTACAGCGGTGTCTCGCCGGGCACGCGGCGCTGCCAGCGGACGGTGTCGGCCGCCGCCTGGCCGAGCACCCAGGAGCCGAGCGGCACGATGTGACCGGTCTCTTCGGCCAGGGTGATGAACTGGTCGGGCTGAATCATGCCCCACCGCGGATGAGGCCATCGCACCAGTGCCTCGAATCCGACGATCTCTCCGTTGGCGAGTTCCACGATGGGCTGGTAGACCAGCGTGAACGCCGTGTTGACCACCGCGTCGGCGATCGCCGCCTGCAACTCGCGCCGCTTGACCATGCCAGCCGACAGGACCGGCTGGTACCGGCGCCACTGCCGCTTGCCCGCCGCCTTCGCCGCGTACAGGGCCAGATCCGCATGGCTGATCAGGCCGCCCGCGTCCGTGCTGTCCTCCGTCGTGGCGACGCCCACGGTGGCCGTGGTGATCACTGACCCAGGCCCGAGGGTGAATGGCTCACCGAACGCGCGCACGATGTGCTCGGCGAAGATCTCGGCGACGCTGCCGTCGGCGGCATCCTCGACGAGCAGCGCGAACTCGTCGCCGCCCAGCCGCGCCACCGTGTCGGAGTCCCGTACCACCGCCGAAAGGCGTACCCCGGCCGCGATCAGCAGCTCGTCACCGACACTGTGACCCATCGTGTCGTTCACGACCTTGAAGTCGTCCAGGTCGACGAAGATCACCCCGACTGTCGTGCCGTTGCGCCGGGCCCGGGCCAGCGCGTGCGCGGCCCGGTCATGGAACAGCAGCCGGTTGGGCAGCCCGGTCAGCGAGTCGTGGAAGGCGCGGTGCTTCAGCTCGCGCTCCAGCTGGCGCTGACCGGTCACATCCCGCAGCGTGAGCACCAGGCCGCCGACCGTGTGGTCCTCACGCAGATCGCTGTACCGGCCCTCAAGTTCGACGAATGTCCCGTCCCGGCGGGTTATCCGCCAGTCCTCGGAATTCTGCGCCTCGTGGTCCCGCATCCGGGTGAACGCGGCGACGACGTCATCGCGCTCCTGCCGCTGGACCAGATCCCACAGGTGCGCGCCTTCGACGCTGACGTCGCCGAAGATGCTCTTGGCGGACGGAGTCGCGTACCGGATCGTCCCATCGTCGTCGATGATCAAGATGATGTCCGAGGCGTCGTGCACCAGGGTCCGGAAGTACTCCTCGCTGTTGCGCCGGTTCACCTGCAGGTTCAGCAGCACCCGCTCCACCGCCAGGGAGGCCTGGCCGGCCAGGATCTCCATGGCCCCGGAGAGCGCGACCAGGGTCCGCTGCTCGCCGAACACGGCCAGCAACCCGATCAGCGGGTCCCCGGACGGCCGGTCCTTGAGCGACAGCGGGCAGAGCAGGACGCTGTCGGTGACGGCCAGATCCTCCGCGACGCTCTCGCCCAGCTCGGCGGCCGATACGAGATGCGGCCTCGACCCCGCGAGCAGGGACAGCCCGGTCTCCGCCATCGTGTCGAGGCGGCTCATCTGCACCGCTGACTCGCCCGGGGTGGCCCCGACGACGCGGAGCGTCCCGCCGTCCCGCACGGCGAACAGCGCCTCCTGCCGCGGGTCCGGGCCGACCAGCGTCGCCACCGCCCGGCGGACCGCGCTGGCCGCTTCCTCCACGGTGACGGCCGAGGCGAAGGACGCGCCCGCCTCCCGCAGCACCCGCTCCCGGGCCAGCGCCCGCCGCTGCGAGGCGGCCGCGTCCGCCAGCCGGGAAAGCACGAGCAAATACAGCACGGCGGAGAAGACAGCGATCACCGCGGCGTCTCGCGGGCCGTTCTGGATACCCTCGAGGAACAACACCACGGGGGCGATCAGCGAAGCGAGCATAAGCAGCGACAGCCGGAGCAGGGAGCTTTCCGCTTGTTGCGGGGGAACTGGCTGAGTCAGTTGCGCCATGGTCGGATGCAGCGCGGCGGCGCCCCAGGCCAGATAGAACAGTGCCCAGCCAAGATCGACGGCGGTGCCATTGTGGAACGGCGCGTGGCTGTGCAGCTGAATCAGGCCGAACAAGACATCGGACACCAGCAGTCCGGCAGTGCCGAGGGTCAGCAGTTGCACGGATCTGGTGCGCCCGGAACCGGGCGCGAGAAGCCGCATCAGCATGGCCAGGACCAGAACGTCACCGAGTGGGTAGGCGATCGAGACGACCTTCTGCGCCGATGTCAGCCCGGGCTTGTCCACGTACGGGAGGATCAAGTACACCCAGGCCAGCAGGGCCAGGCCGCAGGTCAGGGTGAGCGCGTCGAGCAGGCTCCGCCGGTCACGGCCGGAAGCGCGCCACCGGATGAAGATCAGCAGCCCGGCGGCGTAGAGCGGATAAGTCGCTAGATAGAACCCGTCGGCGACCGACGGAAAGGGCAGCACGTGCTTGAGGACATCCGCGAACACCAGGAAGATCAACTGGCCGACCGCGAAACTCAGGTTCGCCGCCGCCAGCAGCAGCCAGGGCGTCCTGCGGGCGGGCCGGTTGATGATGACGCCCGCCACGATGGCGAGCCCCCCGCTGAACCCGAGCAGGCTCCAGGTCACCACGCGCTGCCCGGGCAACACGTAGTAGCTGATGATGAGCAACGCCATCCAGATGGCATAGCCCGGCATCACGTTCCGCCGCCATGTCACGCAACCACCCCCCCGGGCCGTCGTGTCCGCCCGGACGCGCCCGTCCCGTCTGGGCCGGCCGTGCGGAGAAACCATTGGGCACGGCACCGCTGAGCGCCGTCCCGACGCCGGACCGCGGATCCGTCCCGGAGCGACTCCAGGGCCAGCCTGACCGATCTGCCACGTCTGCCACGGGATCAAGTGCGGACGTAGTGGGTCAATCTAACCAGATAGCCAGCTCGATAAGTCGCTTCTGTGCAGATTTATGGCTCTGATCCTGCTCTAAAGATGGTATGCTGGCCCCCTGGTATCTGGCATAGATTTGAGTAGAGGATATCTCACGCTGTCATGGCCTCAGGAATCCGAGGCGAGGGGACCGCAGCTTTTCAGATTTCAGATTCCAGCACGCCCAGAGGGCTCGCAGGCACGTTTGCCTTTAACATCCAGGCGAATTCATTGACCTCAAACCAAAGCCAGCTGGTGTGCGGCAGAGCAGCCGCCAGACTTAATGGGCCGTTCATTCTATCGTGCCAGGAGCTACGCTTTGGGAATCACGCCGGATAACCCTGCGGATGCCTATCTCATGGTCGTCAACCACGAGGGCCAGCATTCGATGTGGCCGGCCGCGCGGCCGGTTCCGGCGGGCTGGTTGCAGCGAGGGCCGGCCATGCCGAAGAAAGCCTGCCTGGCTGCCATTACGGCCGCGTGGCCGGACATCACGCCCGCAAGTGCCCGGGACGCCGGCCGGGCTGGTGCGCGGCGAGGTGCCGGGGCAGCAGGCATCAGCCCGCCGCCCCGGGCCGGTCACGATGTGCGGTACGTGCCGGACATGTTCGATGAGCAGGCCTCCCGTCAGCCGGACGCCGCCGCCATCGTGTCCGCCGCCGGGGACCTGACCTACCGTCAGCTTCGCGGGTTGGCGAATCAGCTCGCGCACCATCTGCAGGGCCTCGGCGTGCGGCCGGAGACGGTGGTGGGGGTTTGCCTGGACCGTGGCAGCGACGTGATTCGCTGCCTGCTGGCCATCCTCAAGGCCGGCGGCGGCTACCTGCCGCTGGATCCATCGCTCCCCGGCAGCCGCCTCGCCCGGATGCGGGAAGAAGCAGGCGCCAGGCTGGTGCTGACGCACAGCAGGCACGCGGCATTGTTCGCGGGAAGCGACGCGACGCTCGTCCGGCTCGACGAGATGGCACCCGAGATAGCGTCCGGTCCAGTCACGGCCCCGGCGGTCAGCCTGCGGGCCGCGAACCTGGCCTACGCCATCTGGACATCGGGTTCGACCGGCCAGCCCAAGGCAGTCGCCGTCAGTCATGGTTCGCTGGGCGGCCTCTGCGCGGAAGTAATCCGCGACTACGCGCTCACCCCGGCCGACCGGGTCCTGCAACTGGCCTCCCTCGGCTTCGACACGTCACTGGAGCAGATACTCGCCACCCTGCTAAGCGGGGCGGCCCTGATGGTGCCCGAGGCCGGCCCCGTTGCCCCGACCGACCTGATCCGCTACCTGGCCGAGCTTCGGGTCAGTGTCGCCGACCTGACCCCCGCCTACTGGCATCAGATCCTCGCCGCGGCGGCCGCGGCCGACCGGCCACTGGGATCTCTCCGGCTGATGATCACCGGTGGCGATCAGGCGAACCCGGCGGACTGCCGTGCTGTGCTCCGCAGCGCACCTGGAGCCAGGCTGGTCAACGCGTACGGCCTCACCGAGACCACCATCACCTCGGCCCTTTTCGAAGTCACCGAAGAGGGCCTGCCGGCGCATCCGGGCGGAAGAGTACCGGTCGGCAGGCCGCTGGCGGACACGCAGATCCTCGTCCTGGATGCGGACCTGAATACGCTGCCCGCCGGGATGGTCGGCGAGATCTACATCGCGGGCCGCGGCCTCGCGCGCGGCTACCTGGGCCGGCCAGGGCTGACGGCCGAGTTGTTCCTGCCGAATCCGTTCGCCGCGGTCCCCGGCGGGAGGATGTACCGGACTGGTGACCTGGGACGCTGGGGGGCGGACCGCAACCTTGAGGTCATCGGACGGGTGGACCGCCAGATCAAGGTCCGCGGCTTCCGGGTCGAGCCCGCCGAGATCGAGAGCGTCCTGGCCGCTCACCCTGACATCGACCAGGTGGCGGTCATCGCCCACGAGCTCGGCGGCGGCGACAAGCACATCGTCGCGTACTACACGCTGCGGGACCGCGACGGGGCGGCGGGCGGGCCGTCAGCCGAGAGCCTGCGCCGCCTGCTGGCCGCGGGCCTGCCGACCTTCATGATCCCGGCCGTGCTTGTCGTGCTGGACCGGCTGCCGGTGCTGGCGGACGGGACTGTCGACCGGACCGCCCTGACCCGCCCTGGTGCCCCCGCGGGCGCCCGCCCGGAAGGCGCGCCGGACACCCTCCTGCAGGCGGGAATGGGCCATCTGTGGACTCAGGTGCTGAGCATCCGGCAGGTGAGCCTCGATGACGATTTCTTCCGGCTCGGCGGTAATTCCCTGCTCGCCGCCGAGATGCTGGCGCGCACCCGGGTCATGTTCGGCATCGACGCCCGCCAGGTCCGCCCGCTCACCCGCAGCCTGCTGCGTGACCCGACCCTGCGGAGTTTCACGAACGCCACCCGGGACGCCCGGGCGGGGACCCTGGTCCCCGACGCCCCGGACTCGCGGCCTGACTTCACCCGCGAGGCCGCGCTGGATGTCCCCATCCGGCGCGATGTCGGCCTGCCCCCCAACTGGCGGCAGCCGGCCGATGTCCTGCTCACCGGGGCGACCGGGTTTTTCGGCGTGCACCTGCTCCGTGAGCTGCTGGCCACGACCACCGCTCGCGTGCACTGCCTGGTCCGGGCCGACGACCCCGGTCACGGACTGACGCGCATCGCGCGGTCGGCTGAGCGGTTCGAGCTTGGCCAGCTGGATCTCGGCCGGGTCGTCCCGCTGGCCGGCGACCTGACCCAGCCGGGCCTCGGCCTGCCGCCCGGCACCTTCGAGGAACTGGCCCGCCACGTCGATGTCATCCACCACGCGGGTGCACTGGTGAACTTCATCTACCCGTACAGCGAGCTGCGGGCCGCCAACGTGACCGGGACGCGCGAGCTCATCCGGCTGGCCGGGCTCTACCGCGGCATACCCGTGCACTTTGTCTCCACCGCCGCCGTGCTGGCCGGCTTCGGCCGCGCGGGCGTGCGTGACGTCACCGAGGAGACACCGCTCGGGTATGCCGAGTACCTCTCGGTGGGGTACGTGGAGAGCAAGTTCATCGGGGAGGAAATGCTCAGGGCCGCGGCCCGGCGCGGGCTCCCGGTGGCCATCTACCGGCCCCTTGACATCGTCGGCGACAGCCACAGCGGCGTCTGGAACACGTCCACCGAGATCTGCGCCATGATGCGGTTCATCACGGACACCGGCATCGCGCCGGACGTTGACCTGCCCCTGGACTTCGCCCCGGCCGATGTGTGCGCCGCGGCGATCGGCTACATCGCCACGCATACCGCGGCGACCGGGAACACATATCACCTGGCCAGCCCGAAATACGCGCTCCTCGGCTCCCTCACCGGCCGGCTAAGGAAATTCGGATTCAGCGTCAAGGAGATCCCGTACCAGGAGTGGGTGGCGGAACTCCTGCACTATGCCGCGGGGCACCCCGCCCATCCGATGACGCCATTCGTCCCGCTGTTCGTTGACCGCTCTCCGGGCTCCGATATGACGGTCGCTGAGATGTATCTCGACCATATTTTCCCGTCCTACAGCCGGGCCAATACGCAGCGAGCACTCCGGGACAGCGATATCGTCTTCCCGCCCGTGGACGGCGCCCTCCTCGACCTGCACATCACGCGCTTGATCAGCGCCGGCTTCCTGACGGATCCGCGCGCCGGTCAGCCGGCTCTGGTGCCTCCCCTGGTCCCCCGGGCCCGCCGGGCTGCTGAGTCCGGGGCGCCATCGGGCCACGAGGCACCGTATGGCAGTCAGTTATCACCGGGACTGGGCGTCGCTCGACATGTCATCGGCTCCCGGGGACAGCCCGGTCGCCTTCTGCGGCGACCTGAGCCCGGCCAGCGTGCTCGGCGCCTACACGAAGGGCATGATCCCTTTCCCGGCGCGCGACGAGTATGCCAGGAACATTGACGAGTTCCGGTACGAGGATAAAGTCGCCGAGGGCGTGATCGCCATGGTCGGCAGCGACCGGGGCGATCCGTACAGCGTGGCCTGGTGGTCGCCTGACCCGCGGCTGGTCATGAATGTCAAAAGCGTCCATATCGGGCGTAATGTCCGCAAACGGCTGCGCCGGGAGCCGGGCTGGACGACCACTGCCGATCAGGCGTTTCAGCGCGTGGCGCAGGAATGCCAGGGCGGCCACGAGCCGCGCTGGCTGACCGACACGCTGCTCGGCAGCCTGATTGACCTGCACCAGATGGGATGGGCGCACAGCATCGAGGTATGGGAGGGCGCTGAGCTCGTGGGCGGCGCGTTCGGCATCGGAATCGGCGCCGCGTTCAGCGGGGATTCAATGTTCAACCGCCGCCCCGATGCCGCGCGAGTGGCGGTCGCCGACCTGGCCGCCCGGCTCGCCGAGGCCGGCGGCGCGGTGATCGACGCTCAGTGGGACAGCCCCTTCCTGCGGTCGATCGGCGCGGAACTGGTACCGCGCGAGGATTACCTCACGCTGCTGGCGGCTGGCCCGGCGCAGCGGCTGGCGCTGCCGCAGCAGTCACTGCCCGCCCGGCGGCTCATCGGGGCGATGCCCTGATCCTGGCTGCTGCGCCCGGGCCGCGGCGTCGTCCGCAGCACGGTGCTGCCCGCGGCCGACCCCGGGCTACCGGCCCAGCAGGCGCTGGGCGTTCCCGCCGATAAGCGCCTCAAGGACCTGGTCACGCAGGCCGCCGGCCCGCCACTCGGCCAGCGCCCGGTCCATCGGGAAGACCGGCCAGTCGGTGCCGTGCAGGACCTGCCGGCCGAGCAGGCTGTTCATGAACCGGAACATGACCTCCCAGCCGGTGTTCGCCTCGCACACGTACCGGGGTGCCAGGCCGCCGAACTCGGCGTAGACGCTCGGGTGCTTGCGGAGCACCGCCACCATCTCGGGCACCCACGGCCACCCCGCGTGGCAGGCGACGAGCACCAGGCCCGGGAAGTCGCAGGCGACCTGATCGAGCTGGATCGGCTGGTCGTTGCGGATCGGGAAGGTCACCGTGTAGTTGATGCCGGTGTGCAGGCCGACCTGGAGGCCGAGTTCGCCCGCCTTGGCGTAGACCGGATAGAGCAGCCGGTCGTCGATCGGGATCCCGAAGAACGACGGCTGCAGGCTCAGCCCGGCCAGGCCCAGGTCGGCGACGCGTTGCACCTGGGCCAGCGCCCGGGGAATCTTCAACGGGCTCATCGTGATCGTCCCGTATCCGGAGAACCGGTCCGGGTGATCCGTGACGACCTTCGCGACCGCCTCGTTCAGCGCGTCGGCGACGTCGCCGTATTCGTATTCCGCGTGCACCACCGCGTGCCCGGTGCCGCTGGCATCCATGTCCGCGATCAGCTCAGCGAGGCTGCGGTGCCGGTTCGCCGACAGGTCGAGCACCCGGTCGTACTGGGCCAGGTAGTCATCGGGCAGATCTTCCGACGGACGCAGCTCCAGCGGGAGCCGGACCCTGAAATCGATCACCTCTGACATGGGGCCTCCTTTGTCGCGGCCATGAACTGCCACCCTGCGGTCCGCGTCACGGGGCGCGGATGCCCCGGCCAGCCCGGTCCCGGCCAGCCCGTCCCTACCAGCCCAGTGCGTCCGCCCGGTCCCAGACCTGTGGCTGGTCACGGGAACGGTCAAGGTTCTCCTTCTTCACCCGCATGGACGGGGTCCGGTCGAAATCATCGGTGCGGTATTCGAGGAAACGCGGGATCTTGTACCGGGCCAGCCTGGCTTCGCTGAAGGCGATCAGCTCGGCGGGCGGCACGGACTCGGCGGTCCGGCCGGCCGCCAGCAGCACGTGCACCTTGACTTCCTCGCCGAGCAGGCTGTCCGGCGTCGGCACCGCGGCGACCTCCAGCACCCCCGGGTGCGAGCGCAGGACGGTCTCGACTTCCGCAGCGGCGATGTTCTCCCCGGCCCGCCGGATGATGTCCTTCATCCGGCCCTGGAAGTACAGGAATCCGTCGCTGCGGCGGCGGCCGAGGTCGCCGGTGTGCAGCCAGCCGCCGCGGTAGGTCTCCTCGGTGGCATCGGGCCGGTTCAGGTAGCCACGCATCAGGCCCGGCGCCCGCACCACGATCTCGCCGATCACGTCGTCCGGAGTCTCGGCACCGGCGGAGTCGACGACCCGGACATCCGCGCCCGGGCACGGCCGCCCGATCGACCCGGATCCGATCATCTCGGTGGCGGACTCGATCGGCATGCAGACGATGAGGCCGGTCTCGGTGAGGCCGTACGCTTCCACCCACGGCGCACCCCAGCGGGTCACCAAGTCCTGGTGCAGCGGCCCCGGGATCCCGACCTGGATCGCCAGCCGGACCTGATGGTCGCTGTCGCTGTCGCTGGCCGGCGCCTTGAGCAGCAGGCTCGCGGTGGACGCGATGCCGAACAGCACCGTGACGTCGTGCTCGCGCACCACCCGCCAGTAGCGCGACACGCTGAACCGGCGCATGACGACGAGCGAAGTGCCCGCCCGCAGCGCCACCAGCAGCAGCCATGGGGGGTCGTTGTAGAAGAACTGGAGGCAGCACAGCATCCGGTCGGCAGCCGTGATGCCGTAGAGGTCGATCACCAGGTCGGCGAAGCGCAGCCAGTAGTCGTGCCCGACCATGCAGCCTTTCGGCGGCCCGGTGGTGCCCGAGGTGTAGTAGATGTTGGTGGCGTCGCCGCCCGCCTCGGCCGGGCGAGAGCCGGACAGCATCCCGGTGAAGGCGGCCAGGCCGCCCGGCTCATCGTCACCCGCGACGAGGATCTCCTGCAGCGCGGGACACGATGGCCGCAGCTCACGCAGCAGCGCCTCGTGCTCCGGCCCGACCACCGCGATCCGGGCCGCCGAGTCCCGCAGGATGTGCCCGGCGTCGTGGCTGCGGGCCGCGGGGTTCAGCGAGACGAGCACGGCCCGGCAGGCCACAGCCGCCAGCCAGGCGATCATGAACTCGGCGCGGTTCGCCATCATCACGGCGATCCGGTCGCCGGGCTGCACCCGCGGCTGGAGGTACCCGGCGAGCGACTCGACCTCAGCCCACAGCCTGCCCCGGCTGACGACGACGCCGTCTTCGAAGATGAGCGCGGGCCGCTCCGGGTCATCCCGGCACGCGGCGCGGACCAGGTCGAGCAGGTCACCAGGAGCGGCCGCAGCCGTCACTCGTACCACTCCCCTGGGGCAAGCTTGATCGTCTCCTCCCAGTGGATGTCGTGGGTGACGATCAGCTTCGCGTCATGCCGGCGCTGCATCTCCTCGATGAGTTCCCAGCTCTCGATCAGCGCGTCCGGGCTCCACAGCAGCCCGGGCAGGCAGCGGGCCGCCATCTTCTCCTTGTCGTACACCGCGTCGCCGGTCAGGATGTACGCCTGGTTGTCCAGCCGGACCAGCAGCGACTGGTGGCCGGGCGTATGGCCCGGCGTGGGGAAGATGACCAGCCGGCCGTCATTGAAGATGTCGTGCTCGCCGCGCAACTGCTTCCAGTTCCGGACGGCGTCGAAGTCCTGGCGGACGTAGACGTCGCGCTGGTACACCGGTGGCCAGTACGCGAAGGCAAGTTCCTCCTTCTGCACGTAGACAGTCGCCTCGGTGAGGAATTCGAGGCCACCCGCGTGGTCGTAGTGCAGGTGGGACTGGACGGCGTGGCCAATGCCCTCGGCCTCGACACCCAGCGTGTGCAGCCGGGAGACCACGTCGTCGCCGGGCGCCATCACGATGTCATAGAGATCCGCGGCGTCGCCGAGGCGGCTGCGCGGATCGGCGATGAACGCGGGATGGGCGCCGTTGTCGAACAGCACGTCTCCCTCGGGGTGCCGGATCAGGTAGAAAAAGTACGGCGGGTGGATCATGGACCCGCAATTGGCGTCGAACGGGTCGAACACCGAGCGCAGCGTCTTCTCACCACCGCAGTGGAAGGCGTACATCTTCATCCCTGGTCCTCCTGTGTGTCACCGGAGTAGCGCGGGCGCCGCTTCTCGGCGAATGCCGCCAGTCCCTCTTCCTGGTCAGGGGTGGCATCGACCCGGCTGTAGTACTCGTGCATCAGCCGGAAATACCCGGCCGGCGAGGCGGACAGCCCGTGCTGGACGAGTTCCTTGGTCATCCGCACCGCCATCGGCCCGTTCCCGGCGATCCGCGCCGCGATCCGCGCCGCTTCGGCCCGCAGGTCGCTGGCGGGCACGATCCGGCTCACCAGCCCGATCCGCTCTGCCGTCTCGGCGTCGATGAACTCGCCGGTGAGCAGCATCTCCATGGCGTGGGACAGCGAGATGATGCGCGGCAGCCGGTAGGCGCCGAAGCCGTGCAGCAGGTTCCACTTCACCTCAGGCGTGCCGAAGACCGCGTTCGGCGAGGCGATCCTGATGTCGCAGACCAGGGCCAGCTCCAGGCCTCCGGCCAGGGCGTACCCGTTGATGGCGGCGATCAGCGGCTTGGACGTGGTGGCCCCGAAGTCCCACCTGTCCGGCCGCCACGGCGCCCATTCGACGCTGTCGTCATGGCCGGTGTGCATCAGCTTCAGGTCGGCCCCGGCGGTGAACGCCCGGTCGCCCGCGCCGGTCACGATCCCCACCCGGATGCCGGGGTCCCGTTCGATCTCCGCGAACGCCTCGGTGATCTCGGCGTACATTGCTGGGTCCATAGCGTTAAGTACTTCTGGGCGGTTTAGCGTGATGGTCGCGATCCCGTCCTGGCGCTCGAAGATGATGGCCATCTAACGGCCGGGCTCGCCGCCGGCGTGCCGCCCGGCCTGGCCGTGGGCGGGACCGGCGAGTGCCGCCTCCTCCTCGACCTCGATGTCGCCGAGAAGCTGGCCGGCCCGCAGCATGGCCTCGGGGCGCCGCCTCTCGATCCAGTAGGCGATCGCGATGCTCACCAGGATCACGCCGATCGTGGCGTAGATGAACCAGCGCAGCGGAGCCGGCGGGTACGGGTGAATGTTGCCCCAGAGCACCCAGACCATGGCTGCGATCGAGATGACGGGCAGGCCGCCGTGCCGCAGCCAGCTGAACTCGGAACGGTAATCACGCCAGACGAAACGGATAAGCCCGCCGCTGATCAGCAAGTACGCCGCGATGAAGAACAGCGTCGCGAAGTAGGACAGCCAGGAGGCGAACGCCTCGGGGCCGTACTTCTCGCCGAAACCGATGGACGCCACCAGCGCCAGCCCGCCGGCCACCAGGCAGGCGACGTGCGGCGACTGCCGGCTGTTCACCCGGCCGAAGACCTGGGGCAGCAGACGGTCCTGGCCCATCTTCCACAGGATCCGGCTGACCGCGATGACGGTGACGATGTTGAGCGCGGTGAAGCTCGAGATCACCGCGAGGTTCACGAACACGCTCAGCACGCCATTGCCGTAGTGATCGGCCAGCGTGTTGAACGGCGTCGCCGCGGTGGCGAGCGCATTGACGTGCGCCGGGGAGAGCCCGTAGCCGATCGTCACCGCGTACGACACGACCACGTAGAAGATCCCGACGACCAGCGTGGTCAGCATCACCGCCCGGGGGATCGTCCGCCGCGGCTCACGGGCTTCGTCGCCGAGGGTCGTCGCGGACTCGAAGCCGACGAAGGCGAAGATCGTGTAGACCACGGCGGTGAGCAGGCCGCTGGACCCCTTCAGGCTGGAGGCGGGGTTGAACACTTCGAGCGTGTTGCCGCTCGCGCCGCCCTTGATGATGATCACGAGTGAGAAGACGGTCAGGATCGCCATCTCGATGCCGAGGCCGATCAGGCCGGTGCGCAGCGACGGCTTCACGCCGAGCACGCCCAGCGTGGTGCTCAGCACGATCAGTGCGGCCGCGAACACCACCCAGGAGATGTGCACGTTGGACGCGGCCAGCAGTGCGGACACGAAGTTCCCGAAGAAGTCGAGCTGGAACGGGAACAGCAGCAGGTAGGCCCCGAACAGCATCACGCCGGTGACAAAGCCGGTCTTCGGGCCGAATGTCCGGGTCAGGTAGGTGTAGAAGGACCCCGCGCTGGGCAGCCGCTTCGCGTACTCGCCGATGACGAGCGCGACGCAGACACATACCAGGAGCCCGATCAGGAAGGCGAGCGGGGTCGCACCGCCGGAGTATCCGACGATGAAGGCGAGGCCCGCGACCGAGCCGGCGGCCGGGGCGATGAGGGCGGCGGACTGCGCGGTAACCGCGGGCAGCCCGATGGCGTGACGTTCGAGTCTTTCGGCATTCGTGCTGGCGCCCGCCGACTGAGCCGCCGCAGGGCCTTGCAGTTGCGATGACATCGGTCTCCCCAAGGTCGAGCCGATCCGCTTGCCGCGATGTTATCGATCGATCGATCGGATCGCAATGGTCAATGTGTCCCTCGTGACGCTCCTGCCCCAGTTTCGGCGCGTCTCGTAATGGTGCTGGCTCATGGCCGGTTTGCGGACGGGAAGTGCTGCTCAACGGCAGCGAGCGGGCACATACTGCGGCGCTGTCCGGCCCAGCCCGGGGCGGCGCTGTCCGGCCCGGCCCGGGCGGGTTCCAGTTCGTGGACGCCAACTGCTGTGCCTCCGGCCCAGGGGGTCCACGAATCAGCGCCCGGATGGACGGAGGCCGGGGCACGGAAGACGGGGCACGGAAGACGGGGCACGGAAGGCTGGGCGCGGAAGGCTGGTGGGCGAACCGCGGTCAGGCGACGCCGGCTGGCCGCGCCGCGACGGCGCTGGTGCCGCGGAGTTCTCGCTCAATGAGGTCAAGCACGTGGCTGGTCGGCAGGCAGCACAGCCGGTCCAGGTGCTGCAACCGGTCGTCGCGCCTGGCGCCGACCATGGTCAGAGCGAGATCGGTGAACGCGTCGGCGATCTGGACCGGCAGCAGCGGGCCCTGGTCGGAGTACCAGCGGGCCACGCCGTTGCACATCTCAAGCAGGGCCAGCCGGGTGATCCTGCCGTCCGAGAAGCAGAAGACGCCGCTGCGCTGGCCCCGCTCCAGGGTGTCCGCCCAGAGCCGTTCGTAGCCATCACGCAGGCCCATCACCCGGGCGAAGTAATCTTCGGACAAGGCGCGCAGTTCGTCATCGGCGACGAGGGAGCGCTGCGGGTCCAGGGTGTGGAAGCCCACATGCGCCCGGACCAGCGTGGCTAGCTCCGCGGCCGACCCGTCGGCGGCCTCCAGCGCCGCCCTGGCCACCCGGGTGAGCTGGGTCATGCTGACCAGCATGAAATCGATCAGCAATTCATCCTTGCTGCCCATGTAGTGGTACAGCGCAGCGGTCGACAGGCCAGCGCGGTCGGCGATGTCCCTGATCCCGGTGGCCTCAAACCCCTTGGCCGCGAACAGCTGCAGCGCGGCCTGCTCGATCCGCCGCTTGGTCGACAGGGCGGGCCAGTCCGCAGGACTGACCACGCTCGCAACTGGTTGCCGCCTTGGCACGACGCTCCGTCGAGTCTCTGCCTATCGATCGATTGACAACGCTGAGTGTAGCGAACGGCGGAAGCGGCCCAGCCGCGGCGCGGAGACCCGGATACCGCCGGGACAGCGAGACGGCGAGACGGCGAGACGCGGAGACCGGGACACCGCCGAGAGCCGAGACGCCGGTACACCGCCGAGAGCCGAGACGCCGGGATACCGAAGCGCGGAGACCGGGACAGACGTCATTACGATGAACCAGTGCCTACCCACTCCGCCGGAGTTACCCGGGCCATCGATTTCCACGTGCACCTGCCGACGACTGACTGGCTGGACGGCAGCATGGCCGGCTACGTCGAGGCGGCGGAGGCGTACTTCCGCTCCCCGGTGGAACGCGGGTCCCTGGACCAGCTCGCCGCCCGGTACCGCGAGCTGCGGGTGCGGGCGGTCCTGCTGGCCTGGGACGCCGAGACGGCGACCGGCCGGCCGCGGGTGCCCAACGAGACCGTCGCCGCCGCCTGCCGGGACCATCCTGATGTCTTCACTGGATTCGGTTGCGTCGACCCGCACAAGGGGGAAGCGGCCGTGGCCGAGGTGGCGAATATCGCCGCGCTCGGCTTGCGCGGGGTGAAATTCCACCCGTCGCTGCAGGCGTTCGCGCCGGACGACGCCTCATACTGGCCGGTGTTCGCCGCGTGCGAACGGCACGGCCTGCTGGCCCTGTTCCACACGGGCACCAGCGGGATCGGGGCCGGCCAGCCGGGCGGCCAGGGCATCATGCTCGACTACGCCCGCCCGATCAGGCTCGACGCCGTCGCCGCCGCCCACCCGGCGCTGACGGTGGTAGCCGCGCACTTCGGCTGGCCGTGGCACATGGAGCTGGTCGCCATGGCCCGGCACAAATCCAACGTGTACATCGACATCTCCGGCTGGTCACCGCGCCGCATCCCGCCGGAGCTGATCAGGGAACTGCGCGGAAGGCTGTCCGGGCAGTTCCTGTGGGGCAGCGACTTCCCGTTCCTGGCCCCGGAGCGATGCCTCGCCGAACTCGAAGGCCTCGGCCTGCCCGACGATGTGCTGGACCGGGTGCTGCAAGCGAACGCAGCCCGGATCCTCGGCCTGGCCAGCCACGGCGCTCCGCCGGTGGACGCCCCAGATGAGTGAATCGCCGGCGGCCCTGACCGTCGCCGTGCTCGGGCTCGGTGAGGCTGGCATCCAGATCGCGCTGGGACTGGCCGGGGCCGGGGTGACGGTGCGGGGCTTCGACCCGGCCGTACCCGCGCCCGCCGGTGTCGAGGCCGCTGCCAGTGACGCGGACGCGTGCCGGGGCGCCGACCTGGTGCTGAGCCTCACCACCGCGGCCGAAGCCGAGGATGCCCTGCGCCAGGCGCTCGCCGGGCTGAGCGGGGCGACCGTGTACGCGGACGCCAACACCGCGGCGGCCGGCCTGAAACAGCGGCTGGCCGTTACGGCCGAGGAGGCCGGCGTGCCCTTCGCGGACATCGCCATCATGGCCCCGGTACCCGGGCGAGGTCTGCGCACGCCGATGGTCGCGTCCGGGCCAGCGGCGGAAGCGGCCAGCGGCATGCTCGGCGCATGCGGCGCCGCGGTAGAGGTCCTGCCCGGCCCAGCCGGCGCCGCGGCCACCAGGAAGCTGCTGCGCAGCGTGTTCTACAAGGGCATGGCCGCGGCGGTGATCGAGGCGCTCCAGGCGGCCCGCGCCGCTGGCTGCGAGGACTGGCTCCGCGAGCACATCGCCGCCGAGCTCACGGCCGCCGACGGCGGCACGCTGACCCGCCTGGAGGAGGGCAGTTACCGGCACGCCCTCCGCCGGGCCCACGAAATGGCGGCCGCTACTGAACTGCTCGGCGAACTCTCCGTGCCGGCCCGCGTCGCCCGGGCCAGCCAGCTCTGGCTGGAAGACCTGGCCCGGGGCGGCTAGGGCGCATCCCGTAAATCTTGGCGAGTCCGGGCGGTGATCCAGCGACGCTCATGGCACCGCGGCGCCACCCCCCGCGCGACTGGCCCGCTCAGCGGATCAGTCCGGCGAGCACGCCGCCATATTCGTCTCGGCTGGTCACCCGGGGCGGCAGGCTGGCCGCGACGGACCTGGGGGCAGCCGCCTTCGGCCGCGATGTCGACTTCGAGTTGACCGTCGGCTTCGAGTTGACTGCCGACTTCGAGTTGACCGCCGGCTTCGAAGTGGCGGCCAGCTTCGAGTTGACCGCCGGCTTCGACGCCACGGTCGCCTTCGACCGCACCGCTGGCTTCGCCTTCGAGGTGACCTTCGGCCTGCTGACCGAAGCCGCCGGGCCGGGCGCGACTCGTGATTTGGCCGCCGCCTTGGGCTTGGCCGCCACCTTGGGCTTGGCCGCCTTGGGCTTGGCCGCCGCCTTGGGCTTGGCCGCCTTGGGCTTGGCCGCCGCCTTCGGCCGGGCCGCAGCCTTGGGCTTGGCTGCCGTCTTCGGCCGGGCCGCAGCCTTCGGCCTGCCGGCTGCTGTCCTGGCGGACGTGGTTGCCCTCGCGCCGGACGCCCTGGCGGATGTGGTCGTCCGCCGCGCCGCCGACGCGGCCGACTTGGCCGCTGACGCTGCGGGCCTGGCGGATGCCATTGTCGTAGCGGCCGCTGTCAGTGCCTTCGCGGCGGCGCTCATGGCCTTGGTGGCGGTGTTGATCGCCTGCATGGCGGTGGACATGGTCTTGGCCGACGTGGTGGCTTTGGTAGCCGCAGAGGTAAGCCGGGTCGCCGCCGTGGTGACCTTCACCGCTGCGGACGAGACCGTCTTGGCCGCGGAGGCCGTGGACGGCACGGACCTGGCGCCGCCACGTGTCGCCTGGCCAGCGGTCTTCGCGCTGCTGGCCTTGCTAGCGGGCTTGCTGCTGGTCTTGCTCGCGGCTTTGGCCTGCGGACGGCCGGCAACGCTCCTGGACGGACTTCCGCGCAGCGCCCTGCCTGGTGCGGCATTCGCCGAACTGCGGCGAGCGGCCGTGCGAGTCCTGTTTTGCACAGGCATTGGTCTCCCCTTCATGTTGATCAACTACGCAGAGCTATTCCACGATTACTTACTGCTTACACTACTCCGGGTGAAAGAACGCGGCGAAAGCCATCGCCACGCCACACCGTCATCCTGAGCAGGAAACACGCGAAAGCAGCCAATCGCCGCCATCGGTCCCAGCCGCTTGACCGAGACCTGGCAGTTTGGGCAGCCGCGTGATTTCGAGTCGTGCGGGGAAACGGCCGTGCGGACCGGACCAGTGACTCTGGGCGCGCGGGCCCGCGCGCCGTAGGCTTTCCCGGTAACGGACCTGGATAGGCGGGGGAGTCATGACCGTAGCGCACGACGCAGCCAGCACCGGGCCAGGTATTCCGCACTATCCGCTGGTCATCGATGGCCGCCGGATCGAAGCGGAGTCCGGCCGCCGGTACGACACCGTGGACCCGTTCCTGGGGGCCGCATGGGCCACCGCGGCTGACGGCGATGCCGCGGACGCCGACCTCGCCGTGTCGGCGGCCCGGCGCGCGTTGTCGGGACCGTGGGGGAAGCTCACCGGGTTCGGCCGGGCGCGGCTCATGCGGCGGCTCGGCGACATCATCGCGCGTGACGCGGACGCGCTGGCTGAGATCGAGACGCACGATACCGGGAAGCTGCTGCGCGAGATGCGGGGGCAGCTGGCCAGCATCCCTGACTGGTTCTACTACTTCTCCGGGCTGGCGGACAAGCTGGAGGGGTCAACCATCCCGGCCGACAAGCCGAACTTCCTCGTCTACACCCGCCGCGAGCCGGCCGGCGTCGTCGCGGCGATCGTTCCGTGGAATTCGCCGCTGCTGCTGCTGTGCTGGAAACTCGCGCCGGCCCTGGCGGCCGGGTGCACGGTGGTGGCCAAGCCCAGTGACTACTCCCCCGCCTCGGCGGTCGAGCTGGCCGCTCGGGTCGCGGAGGCCGGCTTCCCGCCCGGGGTGTTCAACGTCGTGACCGGTTTCGGGCCGGCCGTGGGCAAGGCCCTGGCCGCGCACCCGGGGGTCGACAAGATCGCCTTCACCGGGTCGACCGGCGTCGGTGCGGAAGTAGCCAGGGCCGCGGCCGGCAACATCACCGGCGTGCTGCTTGAGCTGGGCGGCAAGTCCGCTCATGTGGTCTTCGATGACGCCGATCTGGATGCCGTGTGCAACGGGGTGGTGGCCGGGGTCTTCGCGGCGACCGGGCAGACCTGCATGGCCGGCTCCCGGTTGCTGGTGCACAGCAGCGTGCACGACGCCCTGGTTGACAAGATCGTCAAGCGCGCCTCGTCCATCCGGCTCGGTGACCCGCGGGCGGCGGAGACGGAAATGGGACCGCTGGCCAACGAGCCGCAGTACCGGAAGGTCGTGTCATTCTTCGCCTCGGCCGCCGACGAGGGCGCGACCGCGGCGGCGGGCGGCCAGGCCGCGGAGCAGCTCGGCGGCTACTTCGTCCAGCCCACCGTGCTCACCAACGTCAAGCCCAGCATGACCGTCGCGCGCGAGGAGGTATTCGGCCCGGTGCTCGCGGTCATCCCGTTCGAGACCGAGGACGAGGCGATCAGCCTCGCCAACGACAGCCGCTACGGCCTGGCCGGCGCCGTCTGGACCAAGGACATCCACCGCGGCCACCGGGTCGCGCACGCCCTGCGGGCGGGCACCGTGTGGATCAACGCCTACCGGGTCGTCGGCCCGGACGTGCCTTTCGGAGGGTTCGGCCTTAGCGGGCTGGGCCGCGAGAACGGCATCGACGCGGTGCACGAGTACACCCAGAGCAAGGCCATCTGGGTCGAGCTCACCGGCGGCACCCGCGACCCGTTCACCCTCGGCTGAGCACCTGCCCGGCCAGCGGTCAGGCGGCGCGGTCCAGTGACCGGGTGGTGTCCACCATGTCGCCGTCTGACATCCGGCCGGCCGGTGCCCGCGCCGGCATCAGTTCGCCAGTGGTCCTCGGCACCGGACGGAGCGCGTTCGCCGCGGCGATCAGGGCGAGCACGCTGATGCCGATCCCGTAGCCGACCATCGTCTCGACAATGCCGGCGTGCACCACGCTGATCCCGGCGATGATCGCCGGGACGCTGAAGGCGAGGTAGCCGACGACATAGACGCTGGCGAAGAACTCGCCCCGCTCCGCGTGCGCGGGCAGCAGAGACAGGGTCCGCATGGCGGCGCCCATCGTCGCACCGAGCCCGAGCCCGGTCAGCGCGGAGCCCGTGTAGAACGCGACGGTCCACGGCCCGACCAGGCTGATCAGGGTGATCCCGGTACCGAGGATCAGCCCCGTACCGCCGAGCACCGTGCTGCGCCGGGCGGGCGCGTTGCGCATGACGACCGTGCCGACGAACGCTGATCCGCAGACCGCCGCCACGACGAGAGCATCAAGGAAACGGTCGGTGAGGCCGAACCTGACGGCCGCGAGCGTAGTCGTCAGGGACAGGGTGAGGCCGACCTGGGCCCAGGTCGCGAACAGCGCCGGCAGGTTGCGGATGAACTCGGGGCGCAGGTGCCGGGGCACGCGCATCCGGGGCGCGAGCGACCGCAGGGCTCCGCCGTGGCGCCGCCCGGTCTCCGGGCCGACCGCCACGGCCAGCAGCACCAGCGCGAAGAGCACGCCGAGGAGCACGAATACCAGCACCGTCGGGGCCGGCGCGAACTGCACCAGCCCGCCCGCGCCGAGCGCGCCGAGCGCCAGTCCCAGGCTCGGCACCAGGCTGTTCACCAGGCCCGCGAAGCGCGCCCGGTGCGGGCCGGCGAAGTCGATGATCCCTGCGCTCAATGCCCCGAGGGTCGAACCCGCGGCCAGGCCCTGCAGCACGCGCCCCAGGTAAAGCCAGCCGACGCCGTCGGCACGCGCGAAGACGACCATGCTGGCCGCGAGCGCGGCGAATCCCGCGAGCAGGACCGGCTTTCGCCCGATGAAGTCCGACAGGCCGCCGACCGTGAGCAGCGTGAGCAGCAGGGCCAGCGCGTAGACGCCGAAGATCGAGGTGAGTGTGATGGCGGAGAAATGCCACCTGGCCTCGTAAACGACGTACAGCGGCGAGGGGGCGCTGGCGGCGAACATCAAGCCCAGGTACGCCACGATCATCACCCAGAACGACACCCCCGCAGAAAGCCTGAGCCGGAGCGCGGACGGCCGAGATACGGATGCCCGGAAGGCACGGTAGGTGGACATGACTTCTCCTCAATATGACTGGTCATCTTAATGCGCATGTCTGTGCGGGGTGCTTGTGTCGGATGGCTGGCCGGCTAGCTATGCGGTTGGCCGGCCAGCCGTCATCGAATGGGTGATCAGCACAGAAGCTGATCGAAAACGACGGCGAAGAAGTCGTCCATTGCTTCCGGGCCTTTGATGACCTTGGTGCGGGTCACCGCCCCTTCCCATGCGTTGACCACGAACCGGCCGAGCCGCTCCGGATCCAGGCCGGCCGGGATCTCACCTGCCGCCTGCGCCGCACGCAGCAGTTCGGCGACCCGAGCCGACCAGTCGGCCAGGCTCGCCGTCACCTCGGCGCTGATCACCATGCTGTGATCGGCAAGCTCGGTGCCCATGTTGCCGACCAGGCAGCCACGGGAGAACTCGCGGCCGACAAGTATCTCGCGCAGCAGACCAAACCGGGCCCGCAGCTGCGCCAGCGGGGAGAGCCCGGGCGGCAGTTCCGCGCGCCAGCCCGACGCGGCCGCGTAGCGGCGCACCACCTCGGCCCCCAGGTCCTCTTTGCTCTTGAAGTGGTTGTAGAAGGATCCCTTGGGCACGCCAGCAGACCTGGTGATGTCCTCGACCGAGCAGGCGCTGAAACCGCGCCGGTGAAACTCCACCAGCGCCGACGCGACGATCTCCTCACGAACACTGACCTGTGGCATGCGTTCAATATGACCGGTCGTCTTAGATTTGTCAAGCGCCCAGGGTTCCGCGGCCCGGCTGACCCGGCGGCCCGGCTGACCCGGCGGCCCGGCTGACCCGGCGGCCCGGCTGACCCGGCCGCCCGGCTGACCCGGCGGGCTC
>Ga0265338_10001514_pt1 | contig 37530 bp, 24 predicted proteins | sample 42126metaG_FD_193579 | JGI IMG/M metagenome (GOLD analysis project Ga0265338, IMG submission 193579) | Rhizosphere microbial communities from Carex aquatilis grown in University of Washington, Seatle, WA, United States - 4-21-26 metaG | ecosystem: Host-associated > Plants > Roots > Rhizosphere... | reverse complement strand
TTTGCGGACGAGCCGTCCGCGCTCCGAGGCTTCAAAAGGAGCACTTCATTTTCACCGCGGCGGACAGGCGTTGCAGGTAGTCGCGGCGCGGAATTTCGATGGCGCCCAGCGGCTGGGTGGCGGGCGTCACCATCTGGATGTCGAACAACGCAAAGCCGCGCTGGCGCAAATGCCCGACCAGGTGATGCAGCGCCACCTTGGAGGCGTTGCTGGCGCGGTGAAACATGGATTCACCGGCGAACAGGCCGCCGATCGCCACGCCGTAGATTCCACCCACCAGTTCGCCCTTGAGCCGGCACTCGACGCTGTGGGCGTGTCCCTGCCGGTGCAGCCGGGTGTAGGCTTCGATGAATTCCTCCGTGATCCAGGCCCCGCCTCGTTCCGGTGCGGGCGCGGCACAACCTTCCATCACTTTACGAAAGGATTGGTCAACGGTGACCTCAAACCGGCCCTGACGAATGACGCGGACCAGGCTTTGGGGGACATGAAACCGGTCCAGTTCAAAAATCGCGCGCGGATCGGGCGACCACCACGTGATCGGGTCCGCCGTCCACGGAAAAATTCCCGTCCGGTAGGCTGACAGCAGCCGTTCGGAGCTGAAGTCGCCGCCGACGGCCACCAGCCCTTCCGCATCGGCGAGCGCCGGGTCGGGGAAGGGGATGTTTTTGGTCAGCAAGACTGGCATCTGACTGAATTTACGATATCCGATTTACGATTGACGAGTCATTCCGGCGCGGTAAAACGCGCCATTTGCTTTGGCGGACCGCGCCTGTCCCAGGCGCAGCGCGCAGGTGTGCAGTTGAACGATGGAATTGGTTTGTGAGCTTGTCGGCGGGCGTGGCCGCTGCGGCTGGGACAGCCGCGGTCCGCCCCTGACACAATTAAACATACCACGCGGAGTGTTACCACGCTGTCACCGCGTAAATCGGATATCGTCAATCGTAAATGGTGAGCCTTCTCAGGTCGGCTCCCACTCATTTAATGGGCGGTCAGCGCCTCGAGGAAAACCATTTCAAAGGCCCCGGCGAGTTCCATGGTCTGATAGCGCGGCACCGTCTTTTCGTCATACACCGCGGGTTTGCCCGATTCCGGATCGGGCGAGCCGAGGGCGATCCAGCTGCCGACGCGGATGTCATTGAGCACCTGCAGCAGCCATTCGATTTCCGGCCGGGTGATTTTCAGGTGGAAGCCGGGCGGGGCGGCGTCAAAACGTCCAGGCTCGTTCAGGAGCACCTGGACATTCTTCTGGTTTTCCTTCCTCTGGTCGGCGAGCGACTCGTCCAGCAGCCGCTGGTGGTCCTTGGGCTGGACGATGTTGGATTTCCGGCTGAGGCGATGGTGCGTCTCGGAAACCAGGGGATAGAGCTTGAGAATCTCGAACAGCAGGCGCTTCTCGTCCCGGCTGATTTCAAAAACCAGATGATCGCGCCTGGCCCGGAGGAGTTTCACCTAATCGCGCTCCATGGTCGCATGCAGGGTGTATTTCTGGAGTTGATGGACATAAAACTCCGCCTTTTCCATGCTCTCGCGCGTCAGCACGCTTTTGCCCTGGTTATGGACCTGGAGCATGTGGACCTCGGCCTTCTGCCGCTGCCAGCCGAAGACGGTCTGGAACACGTGCGTGACATAATCCATCAGGTTGACGGGGTCGTTCCAGCAAATGACAAGGTAACCCGGCTCGAGGTCCGTCCTCGAATCGGTCTGCTCGTCCCGATGGATGTCGGGCCGGACGTCCGGAGTTGCCGTGGTCGCCATGGTGGAAAGATAAAACGTTTCCGCCCAACTGTCGAGGGGCGCGGGCGGAGCGTGGCGTCTCAGCCGCAGCACGTTCAACCATCCGAAAACCCATGGAATTCCCCGCGCCCGTTCGGCACTCCGGGCAGCTGCGGGTCGCAGATTCACGCTCCGTTCCACTTGGGGGATACGCCCTGCGGATACGCCTGTAATTAGCCACTGCCTCTGTATTTACTCGACAAGATCAGTTTAATTGAATATGCTCTGGATAATCAGGAAAAGTTCAGCCAATCCGTTTTATGAAATGTCGTTGCCGTCATCCGGATCAGAACCGGACTGAAAGGGGACCCTGCAGTGTTAGAGGTCTGCGAAAGGATTTTAATCTTTTTTTGGTGCTCGTCATGAGCCTGGTGCCCGCGAGTTTGCTTCCGGCGGCGCCGGTGGGGGCGGATGCGGTGGTGCTGGTCAATTCCAGCAGCGCCAAATACCTGGACTTCAAACATTCCATCCAGCCCTACCTGGACAATTTTGGCGTTCCTTACACCATATTGGATGTCGCCACGAACACCGTCGGGGCGAACGTGGGCAACTACGCGGTGATCATTATTGGTCATAGTCAGCTGGACACCAACCACGCGTACCTGGACCCGGCCGGGCAACAGAATATCTCGGCGGCGGTGACGAACGGAACGGGGCTGGTCAATTTCGACAACGATCTGTTTGCGGCGGGCACGAACCGCTACCTGTTCATGCGGGATATTTTCGGGTTCACCAATGCGTCGGCCACCGCGGGGGCCAATGTGACCTTTCCGGCGACGGAACCCGGATCGCAGATGCACTATGTCACGGCGCTGCATCAGGCGGGCGACTCCATCGCTTTCCGGACCACGACGAGCGTGGCGGGCCTCACCTTTTCGACGAACGTGACGGCGGTGGCGCTGAGCAGCGGCAAACCGTTCGTGGCCGTCCGGAAATATGGCCAGGGCCGCGCGGTGCAATGGACCAGCTACGGCTGGATGCCCACGGCGGTGCTGGGGCCCATGGAAGGCATGGATGATCTGGTCTGGCGCAGCGTGGTTTGGTCAGCGCGCAAGCCGTTCGTGATGCGCGGGGTGCCCCACTTGGTCACGATGCGGATGGACGACACGTCCGGCCCGTTCACCTGGGTGCATATTGCCAATGAAATGGGGTTCAAACCGTGGGTGAGCCTGTTTTGGAACAGCATTGATAACACGGAAGCGGCTGATCTCTCGGCGTTGACGCTGGCCGGCAAGGCGACGGTCTCCATGCATTCGTTCGATTGTTGCAGCAAGTTCTTTTACTGGAACGACTACAGCGGCAATGGAGTGAGCGGAACAAACTGGCCGAACAGTGTGATGGTTTCCAACATGACGGCGGCGGCACAATGGCATACCAACCACGGCATCCCCATTTCCAAGCTGGTCATCCCTCATTACGGTGAAATGGGGCTCAATGCTGTCACCAACCTGCAATCCTGGGGCGTGGAGTTTATCGGCGATTTTATTCTGGACGCGGCTTATTCCAGCTCTCCGCCCTGGCCCATCGCCGGCCCGTACCGGCTTTATGAAACGCCGGGAAACAACGCCGGTTCTTTGCCCGTGTATTACGCCGATTTTCTCTCCCTGCCCGGTCACCCGGAGCAGGACGGGAAATACTTCATGGTCGTCACCGAGTTGCGGGATGATGCGTGCGGCGAATGGTGTCCGGACAACAATGTGGCTGAGACCGTCATTCGCGGGGTGCGGCAGCTTCGACGGGACATGGACGGCATGGCTATCGCCACGCTTTACACTCACGAGTGGTACATCCAGCCCATCCCCGGTTCAGCCAATCAAACCCCGATCACCACCAACAACTGGCGCGCCATCCTCCAGGGCATCACCAACAGCCTGGCGGCTTATCAACCCAGCTACGTCACCCTCGACTACGCCTGTCAGTATATGCGCGCCACGCGCACCTCCCGCCTTACCGCCGCCCAATATGATCCCGCCTCGGGGCGGGTGACCGCCACCTTGTCCGGAAAAACGGATCTGGATACCCAGGTTTACGTCTTCGGCGGTTCCGACAGCGGCATCACCAACAGCTTCGGCACAGTGCCGGCCTTTGCCTCGGGGCCGGTCACCAATGTCGTGGCGGCGCTGTCCCGGCCGCTGTTGACGGTGACGGCGAACAACCGGGGCAAGACGTATGGACAGACACTGGTGTTTGCGGGAACGGAATTTTCGGCGAGCGGTTTGCTGGGCGACGACACGGTGAGCAGCGCGAGCTTGAGCAGCGCCGGGGCGGCGCCAGGTGTGCCGGTAAACGGTTCGCCCTACAGCATCGTGGTGACGAACGCCGTAGGAACCGGTCTGACGAACTACGCGATCAGCTATGTGAACGGGCTGTTGACCGTGAACGCCGCCGGATTGACCGTGTCGGCCAACAGCACGAATCGGGTTTATGGGGCGATCAACCCGGTGTTCACGCCGAGCTATGCCGGGTTCGTGAACGGGGACACGGTCGGCGTGCTGAGCGGCGCGCCAGTGTTGACGACGGGTGCGACGGCGAGCAACCCGGCGGGCAGCTACCCGATCACGAGCACGATCGGGACGTTGATCGCGACGAACTACGCCTTGAGTTTCGCGAACGGGACATTGCTGATCAATCCGGCGGGGTTGGCATTGACGGCGAGCAACCGGAGCAAGGCGTATGGGCAGACGGTGGTGTTCGCGGGGACGGAAATTTCGGCGAACGGTTTGCTGAATGGTGACACCGTGAGCAGCGCGAGCTTGAGCAGCGTGGGGACGGCGCCGGGTGCATCGGTGAATGGCTCGCCCTATAGCATCGTGGTGACGAATGCCGCGGGTCCCGGTCTGACGAACTACACGATCAGCTATGTGAACGGGCTGTTGACCGTGAACGCCGCCGGATTGACCGTGTCGGCCAACAGCACGAATCGGGATTATGGGGCGACCAACCCGGTGTTCACGCCGAGCTATGCCGGGTTCGTGAACGGGGACACGGCCGGCGTGTTGAGCGGCGCGCCAGTGTTGACGACGGGTGCGACGGCGAGCAGCCCGGCGGGCAGCTACCCGATCACGAGCACGATCGGGACGTTGAGCGCGACGAACTACGCCTTGAGTTTCGTGAACGGGACATTGCTGATCAATCCGGCGGCGTTGGCGTTGACGGCGAGCAACCGGAGCAAGGCGTATGGGCAAACGGTGGTGTTTGCGGGGACGGAATTCTCGGCGAACGGTTTGCTGAATGGTGACGCCGTGAGCAGCGCGAGCTTGAACAGCGCGGGGGCGGCGCCGGGTGCATCGGTGAATGGCTCGCCGTACGGCATTATGGTGACGAATGCCGCGGGTCCCGGTCTGACGAACTACACGATCAGCTATGTGAACGGGCTGTTGACCGTGAACACCGCCGGATTGACCGTGTCGGCTGACAGCACGAACCGGGTTTATGGGGTGACCAACCCGGTGTTCACGGCGAGTTATGCCGGGTTCGTGAACGGGGACACGGCCGGCGTGCTGAGCGGCGCGCCAGTGTTGACGACGGGTGCGACGGCGAGCAGCCCGGCGGGCAGCTACCCGATCGAGAGCGCGACCGGGACGTTGAGCGCGACGAACTACGCCTTGAGTTTCGCGAACGGGACATTGCTGATCAATCCGGCGGCGTTGGCGTTGACGGCGAGCAACCGGAGCAAGGCGTATGGGCAGACGGTGGTGTTCGCGGGGACGGAATTCTCGGCGAACGGTTTGCTGAATGGTGACGCCGTGAGCCGGGTGACCTTGAACAGCAGTGGTGCAGCGGGAGCGGCCGGAGTCGCCGGCTCGCCGTATCCCATCCTCGGCAGCGCCGCAACCGGCAGCGGTCTGACCAATTATTCGATCAGCTACCAGCCCGGGATGTTGACCGTGAATCCAGCGGCCTTGACGGTGACTGCCGACGACCAGACGCGCCTGTATGGCTTGACCAATCCCGTGCTGACGGCTAGTTACAACGGTTTCGTAAACTATGAGGACGCCGGTGTGCTGTATGGCAGCCCGGAGTTGAACACCCCGGCGAATCCGGGCAGCTATGTCGGCGACTATCCCATTATCCTCGCGCCGGGAACCTTGAGCAGCACCAATTACAGTTTCCTTTTCAACAACGGAACCTTGACGGTGACGCCGGCGCCCGCGCCTGAGATACTTTCGGTGGGTCTGACCAACCAGGTGATCACCATTACGTGGAGTTCGGTTGCGGGAGTGCCCTATGGGCTGCAATGCGCCACCGATCCGGTCAGCGCCAGCTGGGACACCGTGTCATCGAACCTGACGGCCACCGGATCCATCACCAGCCAAACCAATGTGGTCGGCGACATGCCGTATCAGTTCTACCGGGTAATGATCCGGCAAGGCGGCCCCTAACCGCCTGCTGAAAATTCTTTGCGCTGCAGGAGACGAGGCAACGCGTCTCAAAATTTCCTGGAAATTTCATCGAAATCAAAGTGGCGTTGCCCCGATCGGAAGGACAAGCGTTGGGTGATTGCGTGAGCTGACACAAGGCAGTGTGCACTTATCCCTACGGTCTTGTTTTGCATTGGATGACCGCTTCATCGCCAACCATTGTGGGGCGAACGTGCGGTGAACGGTTCTTGTTCAGCGCGCCAACCCTTTTGGCCAAATCGCCAAATTGCTTTGCCTTGGCATCAAAATAAGGCTTAAACCGGTTTTTGACGGCCGCAATAACAGCGCGTTCAAGGGGGGTAAACACCCCATGGGCTTTTTCAGCGTAACCCAGTATCGTCTCCTGGACGTGAATATCATTTTACAATACTTGAAGGATTAACCAGCCCGGACCATGCGATACCAGTGGAGTCATCCAGCCCAGGATCGGACTGAAAAGGCGCCCCGTCCTTTTGGAGGACGGCAAAAGAATTTTATTCTTCTTTTGACACTTGTGGCGGGTCTTTTCCTGATGCAGATGATGGCGGGTTCGCTCCGGGCCGCCACTTACGGGGCGGATGCGGTGGTGCTGGTCAATTCCCGCAGCGCCAAATACCTGGACTTCAAACATTTCATCCAGCCTTACCTGGACAACTTTGGCGTTCCCTACACCGTGCTCGACATCGCGTCGAATGCGGTGGGGACGAACGTGGGCAATTTTGCGGTGATCATCATCGGTCACAGTCAGCTGGACACCCGCCACGCTTGCCTGGACACGACCGAGCAGCAGAACATCTCAACCGCGGTGATGAATGGCACGGGGCTGGTCAATTTCGACAACGACCTGTCCGCGGGGGGCGTCAATCGTTATCATTTCATCCGGGATATCTTTGGATTCAGTTTTGGGTCGGCCACAGCGGGAGCCAACGTGATGTTTCCGGCGACGGAACCCCGGTCGCAGATGCACTATATCACTGCGTTGCACCAGGGTGACGGCTCCATTTCATTCCGGTCCGCCATGACTTTGGCGGACGTCACGCTTCCAACCAACGCGACGGCGGTGGCCTTGAGCAGCGGCAAACCGCTTCTGGCCGTCCGGAAATATGGGCGGGGCCGCGCCGTGCAATGGACCAGCTACGGCTGGATGCCCATTGCCGTGCTGGGACCCCTGGAGGGTCTGGACGATTTGGTCTGGCGCAGCGTGGTCTGGGCGGCGCGCAAGCCTTTCGTGATGCGCGGGCTGCCCAACTTCGTTACGATGCGAATGGACGACGTGTCCGGTCCATTGACCTGGGTGCACATCGCCAACGAAATGGGGTTCAAGCCGTGGCTGGGCCTGTTCCTGAACGACATTGATGACACGGAAGCGGCTGACCTCTCGGCATTGACGCAGGCCGGCAAGGCGACGGCTTCCGTCCATTCGTTCGATTGCTGCAGCAAGTTTTTTTATTGGAACGACTTCTATGGGAATGGAACCGTCGGAACACACTGGTCCGATAGCGTGATGGCTTCCAACTTCACTTTGGCGGCGCAATGGCACACCAATCACGGCATCCCCATTTCCAAGGTGGTCGTGCCTCATTATGATGAAATGGGGCTCAATGCCATCACCAACCTGCAGTCCTGGGGTGTGGAGTACATTGGCGGGTATATTCTGAACCGGGCCTATAACAGTTCTCCTCCCTGGCCAATCGGCGGCCCGTACCGGCTTTATGAGACTCCGGGAAGCGACACCGCTTTATTACCCGAATACTATGCCGATTTTCTTTCCGTGCCCGGACATCCGGAACTAGACGGGAAATACTTCGTCTGCGTCACTGAGTTGCGGGATGATTCTCCCTGTGGCGAATGGTGTCCGGATAACAATGTCGCCGAGACCGTCAGGCGCGGCACGCGGCAGGTCCGGCGCGCGCTGGACGGCATGGTGCTCGCCGCGCTTTACACCCATGAGTGGTACCTGCAGCCCATCCCCAAAGCTCCCAATCAAACCCCGATCAGCACCAATAACTGGCGCGCCATCCTTCAGGGTATCACCAACAATCTGGCGGCCTACCATCCCTTCTACGTGACTTGGGACCACGCATGCCAGTACGTGCGTGCCACGCGGACCTCCCGCATCGTCGCCAGCGCTTACGATACGCGTTCGGGGCGGGTGACGGCCACTCTGACTGGAAACACGGACATGGACACGCTGGTTTATGTCTTTGTTGGCGCCGACAACGCCATCACCGGCACCCTCGGCAACGTGCCGGCGTTTTCGTCGGGGCCCATTACCAACACGGTCGCGGTGCTTCTGCGGCCATTGGATGACGCGCTCGTTGCGTCTCCGGATCGCGAGTGACGAACCAGAGTTTTCCGATATAGTCATGCCACAATATGGTCGACAGGATTCATGAAGGACGCATACCATTATGTCGATGAACCAGTTGGGGGAAGTGCGCGTTCACGGTGAAAGCAGAACGGAAAGCGCGCCTGAGCCAATGAAAACACCCGTTGCAGCTAGTCGGCCGGCATTGATTGGTCATCGATATTGGGTTGGCATCGCCATGGTGGCTCTTCTGCTCGCCTTCCGCTTCCCGTCCGCCGCGGCAACCGTGACCATCAACGGCGCCCAGACGTATCAACTCATCGACGGTTTTGGCGTCAACGCGAATTTCCGGAGCTGGACCAACAGCGAACTGCAGCCGGCGATTGATGCCCTGATCGACCAGGCGGGCATGACGTTATTCCGCGTGATCCATGACCGGACCGATTGGGAGGCCACCAACGATAACAGCAATGCGTCGGTCATGAACTGGACCTACTACAACTCCCTCTACAGCAGCCCCGATTTCGAAAAACTCTGGGGCCTCGTCGGTTATCTGAACCAGCGGGGCATCAGCAACAACCTGACGCTGAATTTTCAGGGCATTGGACCGGCATGGATGATCAACGGTGGCACGGATGTTCTCAGATCCGGTTACGAAGACGAGTGGGCGGAGATGATTGCGTCGCTCTTGATTTACGGGCGAAACACGCGCCATCTCCAATTCGGCCTGGTCGGGCCGGATAACGAGCCGGACAACACGCCGGAACCCATTCAGGGCGTTCAGGTCGCCAGCGTCACCCAGTACGTCACGATGCTGCGCCGGCTGGCGTCCGTGCTCGATGCGAATGGAGTTGGCGACTTGCGTTTTGTCGCCCCGGACCTTGCCTATGGCGGCACGAACTGGCTGGCTCAGCTCATGAATGACCCCGTCATCATGGGCAAGCTGGCCTATTTTGGCGAACACAGCTATCTGGCGGATGGCGGCAATTCCTCCGGCGTCTATGATTTCCTGAAGCAATCCGCCTATCCGGACCGGCGGTTCTGGATGACCGAGTTCAATGTCTGGTGCCAGAGCTGCGAGACCGGCGGGGGCGGGGCGACCGACTGGACGTTTTTCCGCGGCTCCGCTGAATATCTGCTGGCGCATCTGGCCAATGGCGCCTCGGCCGGCTTGTTGTGGGAAGGCTACGACAGCTATTATCTGATCCGCGGCGGCTGGAGCTACTGGGGATTGCTCGCCGTGGACAACATCAACGCCGTGCCCAAGACCTACACGCCGCGCAAGAATTTTTATACCATCGCGCAAATTTCCAAATTTGTCCGCCCGGGCATGCAGCGGATTGCCGTGAACGGTTCGGCCTCACCGTTGACCTTGCTGGCATTTTATCATTCCAACACCGGGCAGTTCGCCCTGACCGGGGTGAACACCAGCAGCAGCGCGGTGACGTTTTCCGGCACGCTGACCAACCTGCCGTCGATTTCCAGCCTGGCGCTCTATTACACCAGCAGCACCACCAACCTGGCCTTTAAAACCAACGTGCCGGTAGCCGGCGGCGTCTTCAACGCCACCGTGCCGGCGGACTGCGTGTTCACCTTCAGCGGGGGCGCGCTGAAACTCTCAATGGCCCTGTTGTACACCAACCAGGCTAAACACATCGTGCTGTCCTGGCCGGCTGCCCTGACCAATTGCGTGCTGGAAGGAAGCACGAACCTGAATCCATCGCTCTGGTCGCCGGTCACCAACATTCCGCAACCTGCCGGCGGACAACAGCTCGTCATCCTTCCCCCGGCGGCCCAGCGCCAATTCTACAGGCTCCGCCAGCCCTGAACCGCCGGCAGAAGCTTGAGCCGGTCGTGCGGCGCCCCGTTCGTTTGGGATGTGCCTTGGCCCTCATTTGGCCGCGGAGCGACGCTTGTCATTCTCGCCGGCAAAAGAATTCAAGCGTCGCTCCGTGCGCCAGCGTGAGTGACTTTCCCCATGTCGCCAGCGACCGGCCACCATCTTTTTCGCCGATGGCGGCATCCTGCCGGCCGCCCGGGACTTTGGTTCGGCCGCGGGCGGCAACCGGACCATGGCCGGCACGATTGCCATTCGCGCTTACGGGAACATAAGCCGGTAGAATTGGTTCGGGTGGCTGTCGGCATTGGTCTGGTAGTTGATGGTGCCGATCAAGCCGGTGTTATTGGTCAGAACGGAAGTCCAGATCGGGGCGGCGAGGTTGGTGGTGGTCTGGACCACATAATTCAGGCCCGTGAGGGTGTTGGCGCTGAACAGGAGGCTGCCGGAACCGCCGGCGGCGGCGGTCAATTGCGGCGGCAGGGCAATGTTCAATATCGAAGCGCTGCTGGTGATGGCGCCGGCGATATTGGTGATCGCCACGGTGTAACTCCCGCGGTTGTTGGTGGTGATCGCCGAGAGCGTCAGGGTATTGGTAAACACTCCGCTGTAAGCTCCGCCATTGGTGAGATTGGCGCCGTTGTCACGCCACTGGTAGGAATAGGGCGGAGTGCCGGTCACGGTCACGCTGATGGAGGTACTCTGTCCGGCCAGGAGCGACAGGGCGGCCGGCGGGTTGGTGGTGATGCCGGGAGGACTGCCGCCGCCGCCCACCGACAGCGCGACCGGGCTGCTCGTCACGCTGCCCCAGAAGTTGGTTGCCACCACGGTGTAACTGCCCGCATTGGCCGGGGAGACGCTATTCAACGTCAACGCAGCGATGACCGCGGTGTTGGAATAAGTCGCGCCGCTCGTGGGCCCCAGCGCATAGTTCTGGGCGGCCACCAGGCTGCCGCCCTGGTACCAGAACACGCACGGCGTCACATTGTTGGTTGAATAGCCTCCGGCTCCGCCGCTGGCGTTATACACATTCAAGCTTCCGCCAACGGCAATGGACAGGGTGACGCCGGTGCCGGAGCTGACATTGGTCGAGGCGGGCAGGGAATTGGTGAACAGGGGCGGATAGCCAAAAGCCCAATAGGAATCATAATTTTGCCCGGAAAGAATCGCCCCGCCGGCGTTCGTGCTGTTGAAGGTTACGGTATAGGTGCCGCCCTTGGCCGGGGTCAATGCCGCGGCGGCGAGCGGAACGGTATTGCTGGTGCTGATCACGTTGACGCCATTATAGGTCCAAAAATAGTAATTGGTGGCCGTGGTGACGTTGGTGACCCAGCTGAACATGGCCAGCGGCTGGCCGGCCGGGGCATAGTTGGTGTAGTCGAAGGTGGAAAAGTTTGTGCCGCCGGAGATGCCGATGGACAGGTAACAATTCGCCTTTGGCAGGGCGCCGAACGAAAATCCGGCGGTCTGGGAATTGGAAGCCGTCATGGTGTAAACCCCCGCATTGGTCAGTTGCACGTTGGTGATGGTCAGAACCGAATTGGTGGCGCCGGCGATCGGCGTCAAACCGGACCACCACTGATATTGGGGGATGGGATTGCCGCCCGCCCCGCCGCTCAGCTGCACGGTGGAGCCGACCTGGGCGCAGGTGTTCGGGGGTGCGGCGGAAATCGCCGGCACGGAGGCCCCGCCGCCGCTGGCGCCCACGATCAGGGTGGTGGACCGGGTGTCCGTATGTCCGCTGGTGCCACAACCGCTCTGGTCGAAAGCCTTGATGGAAAAGGTATAGTTGGCCGCATTGGTCGGCGAGCCGGTCACGGTGGCGGTGTTGTTGCCGTTGTAGGCGATGGTCAGGCCGTCAACGAAGGGGATGCCCCCGCCAATGCAGTTGGTAAAAGCCATCGAGCTGACCGAGCCGGCATGGCCGCCGGAATAGGTGACCGTGCCAATATAAAGCTGGCCCACGGTGGCATTGGGCGGCGAAATGGCGACGCTCGAGGCCTGGGATACGGCGTCAAATCCCAGCAACGCCGTCGCTCCCACGCCGAGCTTGAGGATGAACCCCCAGGAGGATGGCGCCAGCCCCGATGCGCCGGGCAGAAACGAGCGCAACAACGGCGCCACTTGCAGCAGCGCGGCAAGCACGATGGACAGGAATTGAATGAATTTGATTTTCATAGGTGTTTGTCTTGGTTGTAGGTTGAGGGGAATAAATTGAATCAATTATTTGGGCGACAGAACGAGGTAGGTGGGCAGACCGACAATACTGAAATGGTCGAGCAACGGTTTGGCCGGGGCCGCGTTCGGCTGTTCCGCCGCATAACGCACCGCGACGAATTGATGCAGGCGGTCCTGTACCTCCGGCCGTTTGAAAACCGCCTCATCCATGGCCGAGCAGTCCTTGCACCAGCTCGCGTGAAAATCCACGAACAGCGGCCGGCCCATCGCGCGCGCCTGTCGAAGGGCGCCCAGGAGGTCCTGATCCGTTTCCACCGCCGGCCGGCTGGCCGGCGCGCCCGAACCGGCGATGGAGGCGGACGCGGTCCGGTGCGTGTGCCAGGCCAGCTGGCCGTAGTACAGTGCGAAGCCGAGGATCATCAGCCCGAATCCATATTTCACATATCGCATCCAGGTCCCGGGCTTGGGGAGAAAAGCCAGGCCGGCGCCGGCAAATGGCCAGGGCAACGCCATGCCCAGGCCCAGCAGAAACGGCAGGAGCAATCCGGCCACCGCGCCCCGGGCGTAGAGATTTGCCGCTAGCAGGACCACGGAGATCACCACGGGCGCCACGCAGGCGCCAGCCAGCAGCGCGGACATGATGCCCATGGACAGCACCACGGCGTTTTGCGCCAGGGCGCCCTTGGCCGCCGGGCTGGCCGGACCGGCGCCGCTGAAGCGGGACAGATCAATGTTCACCACGTCGAACATGCCCAGCGCCAGCACCACGAAAACGAGCGCAATGCCGAGGTTGAAACCCGGAGATGAATTCAGCGCGCCGAATTTGGAGCCGGTCAGCACCACCACCAGGCCCAACGTGCCGTAGGCCAGGGCCATGCCCAGGCCGTAGACCGCGCCGTTGCGAAATCCTTCCGCCTGCGAGCGCGCGCGCCGGCCGGCGCCGATGATGGCGAGGTTGATGGGAATCATGGGCAGCACGCAGGGTGTGAAATTCAGCAGAAAACCGCCGAGGACGATCAAGAGCAGCGTGGCCGGCATTCCCATTCTTCTAAAATTCTCCAGCGGATCGGTGATCCCATTTCCCGCCGCGGCACGGCCCAGGAAGGTGATAAATTCGGAGGCGTTCAAATAGCCGGTCTGCCGGCCTTTGATCGTAAAGCCATCAAACTCCCGCGCCCAATCAATCGCGCCGGCCATGCTGCCGGCTCGGGGCGGGCTCTCGGGCGCCCGGGAGGCGACTTCGGCGAAGGTCCCTCCCGCATCCGGGGCAAACCGCCGTTGTTCGGGAAAGAAACAGGCGGCATTGGTGCAGCCTTGAAATTTCACCGCCAGCTCGTGGTCCGGCAAACCGGCCGGATCAATCTCCACCGAGAAATTGTCGAGATAAACCTTCCGGGGTTTCCCGGTGGCCTTGTCCATTTCCACCACGGGTTCCGGCATTTTCAAGGGTTGGATTTCCGACCCGTCCGCCGTGCGAAAATGCAGCCGGTCACAATAGAGGACGCACTCCGCCGGCACGGTGAAATCCACCCGCAGGACATTGGATCCGCCCGTGCCGTTCGTCGCCGTCACGTCGATGCCAAACGGACTCCGCGCCGGCAGATCGATGGCGCCGGCGGCTGCCGGCAGCAGCGCGACAGCGGCCAGCAGCGCCGCAGGAAGATGAAGGGATAATGCCTCGCGGGCCCCGGCTGGTTTGCGCGTGGAATCCGGAATTGAATCCCGGGGCGGGAGCGGCGCGCGGCCTTCAGGCCGCTTCAGCATCGGCAACCTGTGGGAGTAGCCGGCATCCGGAGCCATCCGGCCGGTGAAACGGCGTGAACGCCGCGCGCCGGCGGCCGGTTTTTCATCGGGAGTTTTGTTCATGGTTGATTCCAGTTTCAATTGCAGCCGCAGCCGCCGCCGCCGACGCCTTTGCCGCCGGAGGCCATTTCGCGGGAGAAGTAAATATGGTCTGTTATGCTCTCGCCGATGGGGTCGCGGTCGCTGCGCATGGTGTAATCGGCCAGGGTTTTGCGCTGCCACGGCTTCACGGTGGTGCACCCGGCCAGCAGGCCGGCGACGATGGCCAGGGCAGTCAGCCGGATGGTTTTTTTCAGGAGTGGACGCATGGTCATTTTTTCAGGAGGGTTTCGATTTCCTGCTCGTATTGCTTGCGGGTTTCGGCCCCGTGGAATCCGCTGTGGGCGAACCGCACCTTGCCGGTTGCATCCAGAATGAAGGAACTGGGCATGGTCTGGGCGCCCGCCGCCGCCACCAGCTTTTGTTCGGGGTCGCGGACCACCGTGAAGGCGGCCGGATTCTGCTTCAAAAAATCCCGCATGTCCGAGCCCTCCTCATCCTCGTTGACGGCAATGATGACCAGCCCCTGGCTGCCGTACTTCTTCTGGAGCTCGTTCATCTCCGGGAAGGTTTCTTTGCAGGGGCCGCACCAGGACGCCCAGAAATCCACCATCACGATCTTACCCTTCAGCGAATCGGGCAGCCGGCCTTCGAGCTTGAAGCCGGCCAGGTCGGGGAAGGCGTCGCCGACCTTCAAGGCGGCCGGCGCGTTGATCAGGGTCAAGGCCAGCAGCGTTGCCGGCGCCAGCTTTCTAAGCGGGGATATATTCATGGAATTTTCGGGAATGGATTTTGGTGGTTTCCGCCGTCACGGCGCCAGCGGCGCCGGGATGGCGTTCGATGAGCTGCAGTCCTTCTTTCGCGCCCAGGATGCACACGCTGGTGGAGAGCAGGCCGGCGATGGTGCAGCTGGGGGCGATGACGGACACGGCGCGGCAATCGTTATACGCCGGATAGCCGGTGCGCGGGTCGAGGATGTGGCCGTAGCGGCGGCCGTTGAAGGTAAAATGGCGGAGGTAATCGCCCGAGGTGGCGACTCCGTGGTCGGTGACGGCGACGCCGGTCCAGCATTTGCCGGGGCAGGTCGCGTCATCGAGGCCGATCCACCAGAACTGTTTGTCCGGGGCATGGCCGTGCGCGCGCACGTCCTGGCCAAAATCCACCAGCACGTTCGTGATGCCGCGCTGGAGGGCCAGGTTCGTCACGCAGTCCACGGCGTATTCCTTGCCGATGCCGCCGAGGTCCAGCGCCATGCCGGGTTGCGGCAGAAATATCCCGCCGGCCCGGCGCTGGATCTTGTTCCAGCCGACGAGCGCGCGGGCGGCCTGAATGGCCCGGTCATCCGGGACGGTCGGCGGCCGCTGTTTCCAGTTCCACAGCTTGATGAGGGGCAGGGCGGTCGGGTCAAAGGAGCCGCCGGTGAAGAAGAACAATTCCTGGCAGAGGTTGAACAGCCGGTCGGTTTCGGGATCGGTTTCCACCCAATGTTCGCCGGCGGCGGCATTGATCCGGCCGATCAGGCTGTCCGGGATGAAGCGCGAGTAACGCGCCTCGAACCGGGCGACCCACGTGACGACCTCGCGCTGGAAATCCCTGGCGGCGGCAGCGGAGACACCGTGGCAATTCACCCGGCAATGCGTGCTCATGGCGCGGAACTCCAGTTTATGGAGGCTGCCTTCGAGCGAGCTTTGCGCCGATTGCGTGACGCGGCCAAGAACCTCGGCGGCCGTTATCGGCGCTTCCCTCGCTGAGCCGCCCGCAGCCGGCGGGAGCGGGATTGGTTCGACGGACGATGGCTGGGTGGCGAGGTGGTTCATGGTCGTGAATCGGTTTAAAACCAAAGGCGCAGTCCGATATTGAAGACATTGGCGGAGGGATAAGCGCTTTGCGACGTGACCCCGTCCAGCCCGTGCATGACATAGCGCAGATAACCGGCATCCAGGGACAGGTGCTTGACGATGCGCCAGGTGAACGTGATTCCGGCGGCAAAGGATTCAAATTCCGAGAGCCGGTAGTCCGACGAGTAATAGGCCGGCGGGCCGCCGGCGTCGGGCACCAGCACGTAATAAAAATCCGCCGAGTTCTGGAGGTAGTAACGAAACGTCGGGGTGACAACGACGTGTTTGCCGATTTTCTGGTGCCAGTCCAGCTCCGCCGTGCTGGCGAAGATGCCGTAGGTGTCATGAAAGAAGCGGTAGCTGAATTCAACGCTGCCGTTCGCCGGCGTGATGAACTGGGTCCAGGAAGCGTAAAGGATCTGGGTGCTTCGGTGGCGCGGGCGGCGTTCCGGGCTCAGCGCCGGATCGTCGGGATTATATTGCAGCTCATCCGCGAACATCACCCCGCGGTAAGGATCAGCCAGATACCCGCTCTCGAAACCGAGCGAAGCGTTGAGGGTCAGATACGCCTTGGGCCCAAACAGCTGGACCAGGCCGAGAAAGACGTTGTCCGTGGTCTTGGGCTCCCACTTGAACAGGTCGTCCCGCACCGAGTCCCCGTTGTGCGCCCAGCCGGTGCTCAAAATGGTGTTCTTGTCGTTTAGCGAAAGGGAATAGTTCAGCGCGCCGCCCCAGGAGATGTAATCGCTTTCGCGGCTGTAAGCAAACGACGGCGTGATCTGGTGCTGGCCAAAGGTCAGGGGCAGCCCGAGGGAGAACGCCGTCCGCCGGTCGTGCATCTGCGTCAACGGCACCTTGGTGTTGTGAAGGTTGGGGTTGTTGGTCAGGGCTTGATAGGAAGCGCTGGCGCTGTTGGTGGCGATGGCCGGCGCCGTGCCCAGGGCATAGGCGGTCGCATCATTGGTCAATTGCTGGTAGGTTTCCAGTCCGCTGTCCACATAGATCTGGTTGTCGGCAATGAACTGATTGTATTGGCCCGCGTAGGCAGTCGGGTAGGCCGACTGGTAGTAGTTATTGAAGGTGGGGAACGGCCATTTGCTCTGCGGCGGCGCGCCGGTGGGGGTGGCGCCGGAGATGGCATCGATCACGAAGTTGCCGGTCAGCCGCACGTTGTCCTTCAAACCGACATCAAACTGCACCACATCGGTGGTGACGCTGATCCGGTTGTCATCCTCCTGGTAATAGGACCGGCGATAACCGATTTCATCCTCCTGGCCCAACGCCCGGCTGATCCGCAGCAGCGGCAAAGTCAGGGCCACGCTCATCGCCAAAAATTGCGGCCTCCGGCGGGACCGGAGGCGCGGGTTCACGGAACCGGATTTTTCACCACCTCCTTGGCGCTGATTAAAACGTATTCCCATGAACTAAAGCGTGCAGTTCGTTTTTCAATGTCCGGGCTCAAGGAAAGGCCAGACGGTAAAAGCGCATGGCGTCGCCCGCCCGGATCATCTGAAAATTCACCGTGCCGCTGCCGCCGGTGCTGTTCGTTACGATGGACACCCAGGCGGGGCTGGCCAGATTGGTGGCCGACTGCACCACATAAGTCAGATTGGTGATGGTAGTCCCGTTCAACCGGATGGTTCCAGTCGCGTCGGAACTGAAAGTCAAGGCTGGCCGCAGCGCCACGGTGAGCGTGGCCACGCTGCTGGTGGCCGAACCCAGGGAGTTGGTGATGATCACGACATAGGTTCCGGCATCGGCCACGGAGACATTGGTCAGGCCCAGCGCCGGAGCGCACCCGCCGGGAATGCCGGAGTTGGCAGAGAACCACTGATAGCCAAGTCCGGAACCGAATGCGGCGACGCTGAAGCTGGCATTTTGCCCGGCCAGCACCGCCAGGCTTTGCGGTTGCCCGGTGATGCCCGGCGGCATCGGCGCGGTCGAGGGAAACAGCAGGCGGTAGAACTGCATGGGAATCTTCGGGGCGTTGGTTTGAACGGATACCAAACCGCTCAGGCCGGTGTTGTTCGTCAGGATTGAAATCCAGACGGGAGGCGCCAGGTTGGTGGCTGACTGGATGACATACGTCAGGTTGGAGCGGGTCGCCGCCGTCATCTGAATAGTCCCGGGAGCGGGGAAACCAATCGTCAGCCTTGGCGGCAACGCCACGGTGAGCGTGGCCACGCTGCTGGTGACCGAACCCAGGGAGTTGGTGATGATCACGAAATAGGGCCCGGCATCGGCCGCGGAGACATTGGTCAGTTCCAGCATCGGCGCCGACGCGTCGGGGACGCCGGAACCGTTGGACCACCACTGGTAGCCGAGTCCGGAGCCGGTGGCCGTCACGCTGAAGCTGGCGTTTTGCCCGGCCAGCACCGTCACACTTTGGGGCGGCTGAGTGATGGCTGGCGGCGCTGGGAATTCGAGGATGCCGTCCGCCGTGATACCCAGGTTGGCGCTGGCCACCGTGAAGCTCACAAAGTCGGGCGTGGTCAGCCAGGTGACCCACTCGGCGGGCGTGTAAGGCCCGGTGTTCGATTGGGCAAACAGGTAATAGACCGGCGAAGTGGCGGGATTCAGGTTGATGCCATAGCGACTGAGGCCCGAGGTGCCCAAAGGCAGCTCGCTCAACGGTCCCTCCAGGGTCCAATCGGTCACCGGAAGGGAAGGGTCAGGTGATGACCAGGCATAGAAACTCTCTCCGCTCGCATTGGTGAAAATAAGATTTTCACCGCTGAAGAATCCCGCTCCGGCGTCAAAACCGGCGTAGAATATGGTGGGGAAATAAACCGCGACCGGAGGCGTGCTGGTGATCGAGCCGCACGGGTTGGACGCCACCACGTCAATCGCATTCAGCGCATCGGCCGGGCCCGGATTGGTGAGGGTGTAGCTGAGGTTGGTGGCGCCGGAAATGGCGATGCCGTTGGTGCGCCATTGAAGATCCAAAGGCGCGTCGCCTGCGACCGAAACGCTGAAGGTCACGTTGGAAATGCCCGGCATCACCGGTTCGTTGGCGGGAGGAATGGCAATCGAAGGAGGCAGGTGGCTGATCGCGAGCGAGGCGACCTGGCTCGTGACCGATCCGTAGAAATCCCCGACCACCACATCGTAACGATTCAGGGTGTCGGCTGCGGCCGGACTGGGCAGCCCGTAGGTGCTGTTGGTCGCGCCGTTGACGGCGATGCCGTTGGTGCGCCATTGGTAGCTGAACGGCGGCAGCCCGGAGGCGGTGACGCTGAATAACGCCGGGCTCCCCGAACAGACCGCCTGGTCCTGCGGGCCGGTCACGGAAGCCGGAACCACCATGGGCGTCACATCCGCCCAGTTCGTTGCGCTGCGCAGGGTGTCGAATCTGAAGCTGCCCTGGCTGGCAAGACTGGGTGAATGGAACGCGACGGTTTGCAGGTTCGGGGCCACGGCGCCCCCGCCGTCATCGTCGCTCTGTTCCGTTTGAGCGTTTGGCGAAGCCGGCTCCGGACTGCCGGGGACGGGATCAATATAGATTCCGGCCAGGGCATTGGGACCAAAATTGTATTTCAGGACGATGAGGTGCGTCGTGTTCGAAGCCAGGACCGTGGCGGCCGTGGCGCGGTCGCTGCCACCGCTGGTGATGCCAAGGCGGCAGCCTCCGGCGCCCGTGGACACGTACAGATCCACCGGATCGTCGGGCGGGCTCGGTGAAGTGGCTCCGGCCGCCATCAAGCCGGCGACGAATTGGGAATTGGTGGGCAGCTGCGCGCAGTTGAACAACGCGGAAAAATAGACCGCGGTCCCCGGCGCGGCGGCCACCGGGCTGCTGCTGAAGTTCCGATGAACATTCTGGCTGCCGCCGCCGCCAATCTGGAGCACGTTCCCGGCCGGGGTTGCTTCCAGGAGATTGCTCACCGTAAGATCTCCGGCCACCACCTCCACGGCCGGGCCGACGCTGCCGGACCAGGGCGGGTTGGCGGCGAGGCTGGTGCCGGCGGGGTAATTAAAACCCTCTTCCATGAGCGGCGCGGCTCCCGCATGGAGGACGAGCGCCAGGAACCAGCCCCACGCCGCGAAACACCGGCGGACGTCGAGCCTGACGCGAAACAAGTTCCAGCCAAAAAAATGTGCGGCGAAAATTGTCATGCGCAGTATTTTTTTAGAACCCGGCTCCCGCCGGCAGCGGTGGAAAAATGCCCCGACACCGTCGTCGGGACCTTCAAGTCAAGGCTATGTTCCATTGGTCTCGTCCTTTGGCGCGCCCGTCCGCCGGCCGCGGATGGGTGCACTTGGCTTGCTCCAAGCAGCGCCGGTGCCAATCGAAATTTTTCGTCGCGCCGCTGGCGGATGTCCCGCCGGAACCCTTGGGATTGCTTGCGGATTTTGAATCGGGTTCTGCGAACAGGCGGGCGCGGCGCCGGCCGGGTGGTCCGCTTTGGTGGTCCGCTATCGGCGGCGCGGTCCGCATCCGGCGCGAACGATGGCGATCGGCAAATCGGAGTGGCCGGCAAAAAAAAATCATCCAAAATAACCTGCGCTGCACATCGTTACGGACGCGACGCGGTCGGGGCCTTGACTATCGAAGTCGGAGGCGTTACGGTCAAAAAAATGGGATGGAATACTTTAAAGAAGTCTTGTTTATGGCTCTGCCTTGGCCTGGCAGGCGGAACGGTATTCGCCCAGGGATTCTCGGATCTGTTTGCGGGACGGCCGGTGCTGACCAACACCTCCGCGTTGGTGACCGGCTCAAATGTCGGGGCCACGGTGGAAACCAACGAGCCATTGCATGCCGGGAAAATCGGGGGTCATTCGGTCTGGATTTCCTGGCTGGCGCCGGACAACGGCCTCGTCACGCTGAGCACGGCCGGCAGTTCGTTTGACACGCTGCTGGCGGTTTACACGCTGCCTCCGGGCACCAACCAGTCGTTGCGGCGCCTCCGGGAGGATGTCTCCGACGACGACTACGGCGGCCAGGAGACTTCCTTTGTGCAGTTTGGCGCCAATTCCAACCAGCTCTATCAGATCGCGGTGGATGGCTTCAACGGTGCGACCGGGGATATTTTCCTCCAGCTCAACTTCCTCTCGTCCCTGAACCTCCAGCCGACCGTGGTCCAGCTTCCCAACGACCGATCCCTGCGCCTGGGCGACCCGCTGATTCTCACCATCAATCTCCTGCCCAGCCCGAACCTGCAATTCAAATGGTTTCTGAACGGGAGCCCGGTGTCCGGCCAGGATGATGACTCAATCGATCCCACGCTCATCATTCCCAGCATGCAGCGCACCGACCTCGGCCTTTATTCGCTCAAGTTTTATCTGGACGACGACAGCTTCTTCAGTTCGGCGATTGAGATCCAGGTGAATTCCGAGGGCCAGGACAAGGTGCTGGCCCGGAACAAGCTCGCCGATGCCGCGCAATCCGGCCTGGTCGGCGGCGTCATGCTCGGCTACAACGGCACGCAAATTTTCAGCACCACGAACGCCATCGTTGATCCGAATGCGCCGTACATCTGCGGCGTGCCGCCCGGCGCGGCGTATTGGTTGTCCTACCGCGCCCCGACCAACGGCATCATGACGATCGACACCACCAACAGTTCCTTCCCCACGCTGCTGGCGGTGTTCACCTATGCCGGCGTGCTGACGAGTTATACCAACCTGGTCTCCGTCGCCTGTGACAACAATACCGGGGGCAGCGGCACCAACAGCAGCTGGGTCCAATTTTCCGCGACCAACGGCGGCAATTATTTCGTCGTCGTCGGCGGCGTCAATGGCGCGCGCGGCATTGCGCATCTGAATTATTCGCTGGATTCGCATCCGCCGCCGACGCCGCCGGTCATCATCAGCCAGCCGCAGCCCCTCTTCGTTGCCGCGCAGACGGCCGTGACCTTGGGTGCGACGGTGAACGGCAGCGCTCCCCTGGCTTACCAATGGCGGAAGGACAATTCCGCGCTCCGCCAGCAGACCAATGCCACCCTGCTGCTCCGTTCGCCCCAAATCAAGGACAGCGGTAATTATTCCGTCGTCGTGACCAACCTCGCCGGCGCGGTCACGAGTGCCCCCGCCAACGTCATCGTGATCGGCACGCCGCTGGTCAATTTGAATTCCTCCAATTGGATGGTTTCCGCCTTTCCGGGCGTCCGCGGCTATCAATACTCGGCGGACTATCGGACGAATCTTTCCGCCGGAAGCTGGGCTTATTGGACCAATGCCGCCCCGGATTACGGCGGCATCATCTGGCTGACCAATCCGACGGCCAACCACGACGCGATGGCCTTTCGCGTTCATACGCCTTGATTGCTGCCTGAATATGTGTCAAACCCATCCGGCAACGCCATGAGAACCTCGGACCAGTTCTCCTGTCTCATCGTCGACGACGACGCGGGTTTTGTTTCCATGCTCGCGAAGGTCGTGAGCCAGGAAGGCGGCCAGGTCAACCAGTGCGCGGATTTGAAATCAGCGCGGGCCGAGACGGAGCGCCGGACCTTCGATCTCATCCTGCTCGACAACCTCCTGCCCGACGGCACCGGCTACGAATTCTTTCCGCAGTTGAACCGACGTTGTCCGGATACGGTCGTCGTGATGGTGACGGGCGTGCCGGAGCTGGCCCAGGCCGTCGAGCTGACGCGCAACGGCCTGTTCGATTATCTGACCAAGCCGCTCAACGTCGCCGATTTCACCGCCTGCCTGCGCCGCGTGCGGCAGCGCCTCAGCCATCCCGACGGCGCGCCAACGGCCGCCGGGCTGGTGGGTGAATCACCCGCCCTGCGCGAGGCCATCAACTACCTCCGCCAGGCCGCCCGCCATCCCGGCACCACCGTGCTGCTGCTCGGTGAAACCGGTACGGGCAAGGACCTGGCCGCCCGGATGTTGCATCGTCTCACGTATGCCGCCCGCCCGGAGGCCGCCCCGTATGTTCCGCTGAATTGTTCCGCCGTGCCAGCCGAGATGTTTGAATCGGAATTGTTCGGCAGCGAGAAGGGCGCCTTCACCGGCGCGGACCGCCGCCGCGAAGGGCTCATCGAGGCCGCCGCCGGCGGCACGCTGTTCCTGGACGAAATCACCGAGACCCCGCTGCCGCAGCAGGCCAAGCTGCTGCGTTTTCTGGAGTCGCGCGAGTACCGTCCGCTCGGCAGCAACACGCTCCGCGAATTTTCCGGACGGATTGTCGCCGCCACCAACCGTTCGCTGGCCGACGAGGTCAAGCGGGGGCGCTTTCGCGAGGACCTGATGTTTCGCCTGGCCGTGGCCATGGTGCGGCTGCCGGCCTTGCGCGAGCAGATTGCCGACCTCGAACCGCTCGCCGAAACCCTCCTCGCGCAGCTCGGGGAAAAATACCGGCGCCGGAGGCTCTTCCTGAAGCCGGACGATCTCGGGGCCCTGCGCCGCTATCATTTTCCCGGCAACGTGCGCGAGCTGCGCAACCTGCTCGAGCGCGCCCTGTTGCGGACGCCGGACGAGGCTTCCTGGCTCACGTTTGATCGCGCGTGGCTGAGCACGCCTTCGGGCGGTGAGACCGCTGCGGGCGGCGATTACCTGCCGGCGCCGGAGCGGCGGCTCAACGCGATTGATCTCCAGGAATACCGCCTCATCCAGCAATCATTACAGGCCGAGGGCGGGGGCATCCGCCGCGCGGCCATGCGTCTGGGCATCACGCACCAGGCGCTGCTGCGGCGGCTGGAAAAGTGGCCGGAGCTGCGGCAGGTGGCTCCGCGCGCAACCTGAGACGTTTTTGAACGACTTGGCCAAACTCCGCTGCCCGGTTCGATTGCGGACCGGCAATGGTCCGTCTGCCTCCGCTAAACGGACCAGCCAGCGGATTTTGCCCCTGCCGCGGGCGTCGGCATCCCGGCTGCTCTCCGGCATTGGCCAGAACTAGATGTCAAAAGCCTTTGCCATGGGACCGGTTCGCGCGCTGCGCTGGACGCTGGCCGGCCTGGTGTTTTGCGCCGCAATTCCCGCGGCCCGCGCCGACCCGCCAGTGTCTGCCCGTTCCGCCTCCGCCAGCCAGCTCGTCGATTTTGCCGGCACGGTTGAGGTCACCAGCGCCGGCACCAATGACTGGCACGCGGCAAGCATCAATCAATTCCTCCAGGCCGGCGATCGCCTGCGCACCGCCGCCAACAGCCGGGCGACCCTGCAGCTTTCCGACCGCAGCGTCCTCCGCGTCAGCCAGTCCACCATCCTGGAAATCCAGCCGCCCGCCGCGCCCGCGCGGCATCGCTTCGGGCTCCGGCAGGGCGCCCTGTTTTTTCTGGATCGCGAGCGGCCCGCGGATGTCGAGTTTGAGACGCCGCTGGCCACTGGCGCCATCCGCGGCACGGAATTTTTCCTGGCGGTTGCCGAAACGGATGCCAGCACGCGCCTGGCCCTGTTTGACGGCGCGGTGGAGCTCAAAACCGCCAGCGGTTCATTGCCGCTGGTCGGCGGCCAGCAGGCCTTCGTCCAGCCCGGCCAGCCCCCGCAGCTCGCCGCCGTCCTGCCGGCGGTGAATTTGATGCAATGGAGCTTTTATTACCCGGCCGTTCTCAACGCCGCCGATATTCCGTTCACTGACGCGGACCGGGCCGCCCTCGGGAAATCGCTGGCGGCCTACGCCGGCGGCGATTTGCTCTCGGCCTTCGCCGAGGCGCCGGACGGGCTGGCCACGCAGTCCCCCGCCACGCGGACTTATTATGCCGCGCTCAAGCTCGCCGTCGGCCAGGTCGTGGAGGCGGAAGACCTGCTCGCGCCCATCGGGGAAGCCGCTGCTCCGCTCCGCGAAGTCATCGCCGCCGTGGAATTCCAGCCCGTCGCCCCCCTGGATGATCCCACCAACAGCAGCGGCTGGCTCGCGCGCTCGTATTACCTCCAATCCCGGTCGCAGCTCACCAGCGCGCTGGGTGCGGCGCGGCAGGCGGCGAAGCTGGCCCCGGAATTCGGCTTCGCCTGGGCGCGCGTGGCCGAGCTGGAGTTTGATCTGGAGCAGCGGCGCGGCGCGCGGAACGCCCTGGCGCAGGCCCGGTCGCTTTCGCCGCGCAACGCGCAGGCGGTTGCGCTGGAAGGCTTCATCGCTCTCGATGAAGATCATCCGCGCCCGGCGCTGGAGTGGTTTGACCGCGCCATTGCGCTGGACGGTTCGCTGCCGAGCGCTTGGCTCGGCCGGGCGCTGGCCCAGGCGCAGCTGGGCCGGGACGATGAGACGCGCCGCAGCCTGCAGATTGCCGCCGCCCTGGAGCCGCAGCGCGGCCTGTTCCACAGCTACCTCGGCAAGGCGTGGGGCCAGGCGGGCGAGGACCCGCTGGCGGACAAGGAATTTGCCCTGGCGAAGAAGCTCGATCCGGCCGACCCCACGGCCTGGCTTTACTCCGCGTTGCACCGCTTCCAGACGCACCAGGTCAATGGCGCCGTGCGCGACCTGGAGCATTCGGCGGAATTGAACGATAACCGCAGCGTGTTCCGTTCGGAGCTGCTGCTGGATCGCGACCGGGCCACGCGGAGCGCCGATCTCGCGGCGATATACGACGCGGCCGGAATGGCGGAGGTCAGCGAGCGGGCTGCCAGCCGCGCCGTCGCGCAATCCTATTCTGATTTCTCCGGCCACCTGTTTCTCGCGGGCACCCTGGCGACGCAGGAGGACCCGGAGCGGTTTGACCTGCGGCTGGAAACGGCGCGCGAAAGCGAGCTGCTGGTCGCCAACCTGCTGGCGCCGCCCGGCGGGGGAAATCTTTCCCAGCTGCTCTCGCAGCAGGACCGCCTGCAATACTTCGACACGCGCCCGTTCGGCCTGAGTTCGCTGACCGGTTATGGCAGCCGCGGCGATTGGAGCGAAGCGGCCACGGCCTTCGGTTCGGTCGATGGATTCAGCTACGCGCTCGACGGGCAACATCTCACCTCGGACGGCCAGCGTCCGAACAACGACCTGGAGGACCGCCAGATCTCGTTCACGGCCAAACAGCAAATCACGCCGGCGGACAGCGCCTATTTCCAGCTGGGCTATTTTCATCGCCGCAGCGGCGACCTGGCGCAATATTACTATCCGACCAACGCCATCCTCGGCCTGCGGGAGACGGAGGAACAGGCCCCGAATCTGTTCGTCGGCTGGAACCATGAATGGTCGCCCGGCAGCCATACCCTGCTTTTGTTTTCCCGCCTGGCGGACCAGCTCTCGCTGACGAACCCGCAGCCGAGCGTGTTGTTCATGCCGCAGGACGGCTCGGGTTTCATCGGCGTGGAGGAGTATCCCTTCACCTTGAGCCAGGGGCTGGATTTCACGCTTTATTCCGCCGAGGTGCAGCAGATTTGGGAATCGCCGGACCACGCGCTCATCGTTGGCGGGCGCTACCAGCGCGGCTCGGTGGACACGCACTCGACGCTCACCGCGCCCTTTGGGGCCACCACGGCCCAAAATGTGTCGCCGTATCTGGAGCGGCTCAACGGCTATGGCTATTACCTCTGGCGGCCGGATCCCGGCTTCAGCGTCACCGCGGGGCTGAGCTACGACCAGCTGAGCTATCCGCAGAACGTGGATCTGCCGCCGATCCTTGGCAGTGAAGAGCGCCGTTCGCTGTTCGGGCCAAAGGTGGGTTTCACCGCCCAGCCGTGGAGCGGCGGCTGGCTGCGCGGCGCCTGGACCCGTTCGCTCGGCGGACTTTTCTTCGACAACAGCATCCGGCTGGAACCGGCGCAGGTGGACGGCTTCACCAGCGCATTCCGCAATTTGATTCCCGAATCCGTCGAGGGCGTGGTGCCCGGCACGAAGTTCGACTCGTGGTCGGTCGGCTTTGATCAGACGCTGCCCAGCCAGACCTATTTCGGCATCATTGCGGAACTGCTCCAATCGAACGGCTCCCGGGACGTGGGCGCGTTCACCAACTCCATCGCCTTCATCCCGGTGCCGGATTCGCCGACGACGACCCGCCAGACGCTCGATTTCCAGGAGCGGACGCTTTCCGTGTACGTCAATCAGCTGATTGAAAGGGACTGGTCCATCGGCGCGCGCTACCGGCTGAGCGATGCAAAGCTCACCCCGGGTTTTCCCGGCCTGGCCGGCGTTCCGGGAGTGTCGTCGCTCGAACAGGAGGTGCATGCGGTGCTGCAGCACGGCCAGCTGTTCCTGATCTACAATCATCCGTGCGGATTCTTTGCCGGGTGGTCCTCGGACTGGTATCATCAGGCCAACTACGACTACTCGCCCGGCCTGCCCGGCGACGATTTCTGGCAGCACAATGTCTTCGCCGGCTATGTCTTCGCGCACCGCCGCGCCGAGCTGCGCCTCGGCATCTTGAATCTCACCGGCCAGGATTACCGGCTCAATCCGCTGAACCTGCAGCCGGACCTCGCCCGCAGCCGCACGTTTACGGCTTCGTTGCGATTGAATTTTTAACGCTATCGACATGTTGCGCCGATTTCTTCAGGCCCATCCGCGCATGCCGGCCACCGCGGGTTTTGCCGCCCTGCTGGCGGGGGTGAGCCTGTGGCTGCTGTCGCCCGGGTCGCGTCCCGGCACGTCGCTGGTGCGCGCGAGCTACGACTGGTCGCAGGCCCTGCTTCCGGAGATCAGCTTCAGCAACGCTCCGGTGGCCATTGTCTACCTCGATCTCGATTCCTACCTGCGCGAACGGCAGGATCCCACCGGGCCGTGGAGCCGCGCGCTGCACGCCCGGCTGCTCCGGCGGCTCACCGCCGCCGGCGCCCGGATGGTCGTGTTTGACATCATCTTCAGCGCGCCGGGGGCGGACGCGGCGGCGGACCGCGAATTCACCGAGGCGCTGCGCGCGAACGGCCAGGCCGTGCTCGCTGCGGAAATGAGCCGCTCCGGCCGCGTCGTGCCGGAGGTCGAGCAGGTCGAATCGCTGCAGCTGTCCATGCCGGCCCGGCTGTTTCTCGACGCGGCGGCCGGCTGGGGCATTGCGAACGAGCGGGTGGACGACGATTTTGTGGTGCGCCGGCAGTTCAACGGCTTTCTCAATCTGGGCGACCCGGGCCTGGCGTTTGCGGCGGCCCGGCTCCTCGGCTGCGCGCCGGCGGAACCGCCCGGGTCGCGGTGGCTTCGCTACTACGGCCGGCCGCTCGCGATTCCCCATGTCAGTTACAGCGCCGCGCTGCGGGCCGACGAGGTCGGCGACGATTTTTTCCATGATAAAACCGTCTTCATCGGCGCCCGCCCCATGGCGGGGACGTTTTTGGAGCGCAAGGATGAGTTTCGCAGCCCGCTCACGGCGTGGGGCGACCGGGAACTGTTCATGCCGGCGGTTGAGGTGCATGCCACGCAACTGCTCAATCTCCTGCGCGGCGACTCGCTCCGCCGCCTGCCGCCGGCAGGCGAGGCCCTGGCGCTGGCCTTGACCGCGCTGCTGTCCGCCGGGCTGTTGTTTGCCTTCCGGCCGCTGCCGGCGGCCGTCGCGGCGCTGGCCGCCGAATTGGCCCTCTTCGGTCTCGTGGTCCTCGCCCTCGAGGACGGGAGCACCTGGTTTCCTTGGCTGATCCCCGGCGCGGTGCAAATCCCCGGGGCCCTGGCCGGTTCCGTGCTTTGGCAATCGCTGGAATGGTACCGGCAGAAGCGGCGGTTCGAGGAGCAGCGGCGCGCCGCCGAGTTGAAAATCCGCGAACAGGCGGCGCTCATCGACAAGGCGCAGGACGCGATCCTGGTCGAGAATCTCTCGGGCCGCATCGTCTACGCCAATCCCAGTGCGGAACGGCTCTACGGCTGGAGTGCCGCCGAGCTTCAGGACGGCGCGGCGCGGCGGCTGGCCGCCGCGGGCGAGGAACCTTTCGCCGGCGCGCGGCGGCAGGCGCTGGCCGCCGGCGAGTGGCTGGGGGAACTGGAACAGACCACCCGCGACGGGCGCAGGCTGACCGTGGCCAGCCGCTGCACGCTCATCCGGAACGAGCGCGGCGAGCCGACCTCGCTCCTGTTCATCAACACCGATGTGACGGAGCGGAAGCGGCTGGAGGCGGAATTTTTCCGGGCGCAGCGGATCGAGGGCATCGGCGTGCTGGCCGGCGGCATGGCGCACGACCTGAACAACGCGCTTTCGCCCATCCTGATGGGGCTGCAGCTGTTGCAGAAGCAGCGTCCGGACAAGGAGACGCGGCGGATGCTGGCCGTGATGGAGGAGAACACGCATCGCGGCGCGGACATGGTGCGGCAGGTGTTGCTCTTTTGCCGCGGCCGCGACCGCGAGAAGGAGCCGCTGGCGCCGGGCGGCCTCGTGCGCGAAATGGAGCGCATCGTCCGGCAGACGTTCCCGAAATCCATCAATGTGGCTGCGCTGGTGCCCGCCGATCTCTGGCCGGTGCTCGGCAACGCGACGCAATTGCATCAGGTGCTGCTCAACCTCTGCGTCAACGCCCGGGACGCGATGCCGCGCGGCGGCGAACTCACGCTGGCGGCGGACAACGTGGAACTGGAGGCCGGCGAGGCCGGGCAGATTCCGAATGGCGTGCCGGGCCGCTTCGTGATGCTGATTGTTTCCGACACCGGCGCCGGCATTCCGCCGGAGGTTCTGCCGCGCATTTTCGAGCCGTTTTTCACGACCAAACCGGCGGGGCAGGGGACCGGTCTCGGGCTGTCCACGCTGGCCCGGATCATTGGCCAGCACGGCGGATTTGTGAATGTGAAGAGCGAGCCGGGGCGGGGCGCCACCTTCGAGATCTACCTGCCGGCGGCCACCCTGGTGCCGTCGGCGCCGGCCGCGCGCCTTTCCCCGGCCCGGCTGCCCCGGGGCAATGGCGAACTGATTCTGGTGGTGGACGACGAGCAGTCGATCCGCGAAATGGTTTCGCTCGGGCTGACTGCGCAGGGCTACCGCGTGATTGCCGCGGCGAACGGGGCGGACGCCATTGCGCTGTTCGAGCGGCAGGCGGGAGAGGTGCGCCTGGTCCTGCTCGACACGGACATGCCGGTGATGGATGGCCGGACCACCATACCGTTCCTGCGCGCGCAATCGCCCGCCGTGCCCATCGTGCTGATGAGCGGAGAACTGGAGGTCCAGTCCAGCGCGGGCGCGGCGGCCGGACTGGTCAAGCCGTTTCCGCTCGAGGAGCTGCTGCTCACGATTGCCGCCCGCCTGGGCGGCCGCTAGCCACCCTGGCCTGTCGGACCGCGGCTGTCCCAGCCGCAGCGGCCGCGCAGTCAGAATAAGGCTCCCCACTCGATTCCATCGTTCAACCGCATTTCAACCCGCTGCGCCTGGGACAGGCGCGGTCCGGGACAAGACGGAGCCGCCTCGGTAAACCACCCACGCCTTCAACTTTGGCAATTAAGCAGAATCTGCCGGCTGCCTGGACAATACGAAAATCCGAAGGAAAATTCGGGAGTATGTAGTTAACGCAAATTGGCACCAAAACTAAAAAACAAGCGCTTAATCTGCTGGGGAAAACCCGCACGAGGGACGAAATTTGCGTTATCTACATACTCCCGGGAAAATTTTCGGTTGGACAGGCATTGTCCGGGGCGTGTGATATTTGACTGAAGCTTGCCTATCATTGCGGCACGGCGCGGTAGAATTGCTGCTGGTTGGTGGGTGAATTGTAATCGATATAAACGTAAGGCAGAGTCGACACCATAATGTTGGTGAGCGCGATCCAGCCGCCGGCCAGATTGGTGGTGGCTTGGATGAGATAATTTGATCCCATCAGGCCATTCACCACCACGCCGGCAAACCTCTTGATGTCCACACCGGAAACTGTGGCCGGCTGGCTGGTGACGACACTGAAGTCGTTGCCCACTGTGACCGAGTAACTACCCACGTTGGCCGCGGAGAAATTCGTCAGCGTCAGCGTGGCGATGGTGGCGCCGTCAATGTTCGTGCCGTTGAACATCCATTGCCAGATGAATGGAGGCGTGCCGTTGACCCCGTCACCGGAATGACGGTATGAATCAGGCGAGAAAAGAATTTCTCTCCCTTGTCCTTCCACCCGCCCGACTTGGAATCACCGAGACAGCTTGGTTGCTGGGATTCAACGACCACGACATTCCGGTGCTGGTGTCGGCGGGGCTGCTCAAACCGTTGGGCCGCCCGGCAGCCACCGGATCCAAATTCTTTGCGACCGTGGAACTGCAGACCCTGCGGAACGACACCCGCTGGTTGGCCAAAGCCTCCGATGCCATTGTGAACCATTGGCGGACCAAGAACTCCGGTCGCCGGAATCAAGTCGAGGGACAAGCTGCTCTTGCCGCATGACGTCCAGTGGTGGGACACCGGAACTAAACTGACAGGGAATTGTTTTTAATTCGCCCTTATTTGCTTGGCGCAGCGTGGAAAAGCTCGCTTTTAGGTTCGCGAAATCATGGTCTGGCATTCTGGCCTGATGCACTTTGCGGTTTTGAACTCAGCTCAAGTGCTTTATTTTGGTCGGCCAATGAGCCATCCAAATCCCCTTTTTTCTTTTTTGAAATAGCCCGATTTATATAAGCGGAGACGAAGTTTGGGTTGAGTTGAATTGCCTGGTCAAAATCGGCCAGTGCGCCGTCCAGGTCGCCAGTTTTTGCCCTCACGCCGCCTCGATTGTTGTAGGCACCGGCGTAGTTAGGATCTAGAGAGATGGCTTTGTTGTAATCCGCCAGTGCGCCTTCGGTGTCAGCCATGCGATCTTTTAGGATGCCGCGATTAAAATACGGCTGGGAAGAATCGGGTGTTAACTCGATGGATTTACTAAAATCAGCCATTGCACCGTTCGTGTCTCCTTGATTCGCCTCGGCGTTGCCGCGAAAGAAGAAAGCTTCCGAAAAAAACAAATTCGCCTGCACTTGATCGCCTTCCTGTTGTTTCAAAAGCCCAAGATTGTAAAAAGCCTGTCCCGTTAGCGTCGGGTCGGGTTTTAGGCCAATGACTTTTGTGAAGTCGGCCTTGGCGCCTGCCAAATTTCCCTTGGTTTTCATCACCATGCCACGATTGTAGTAAGCGGATGCAAAATCCGGGGCGAGATCGATTGCCTTGTTAAAATCAGCCAAGGCGTTATCAAGCATGCCGTCGATGGTCGGATTGTTTTGTGTGATCAAAAACTCCGCATGGCCGCGTTGATTGTAGGTCGATGGATTTTCGGGTGCCAAATCTATGGCTTTGCTGAATGCCTCCACTGCTCCGGCAAGATCGCCGGCCTGCGCTTTTTGTTTGCCGGTGTTGATGAAGACAACTGCGTCTTTGCTGGCAACGGAACCCGTGCTTGGCTTGAAGCTATTCACCAGCTTTTGCCCATCAGAGATTTGCTCCGGTGACATGTTATTCACCAGGTTTTCAAGATAGGTTTTGGCCTTTTCATTTCCATTGGCTGCCGCCAATGAGAACCACTTGTATGCATCCACGGTGCTTTTAGCCACCCCTTCACCATTCGCATAGCACAATCCAAGGTTGAATTGGCCCAGTTTGTTGTCTTGTCCTGCAGCCAAGCGCCACCAGTTCGCAGCCACGGCCGCATCTCTGAGGACTCCATTGCCGGTGGCATAACATACCCCCAGATCGACTTCCGCATCTGGGTCGTTTTGTTCTGCCGCCAGATGAAACCATTTTATGGCCTCAGCCTCATTTGTCATGACGCCCTGACCACCCTGGTAGCACAGACCAAGATTGCATTGGGCGCGGGCGGAACCTTGTGCGGCAGCTTTTCGGTACCATTTTACGGCCTCTACGTAATCCCTCACCACACCTTTGCCCTGTATGTAGCAAAGACCAAGATTGACCATGGCCTCGGTTTGGTTTTGCTCCACGGCTTTTCGATACCAGCCCACGGCCATTGGAAGATTAGTCAAAACCCCTCGGCCGGTTTCAAAACAGACACCAATGCGAAATTGCGCATCGGCATTATTTTGAGCGGAAGCTTTGAGATACCATTTAACGGCTTCCGCCCAGTCTTTCGCCACGCCAATACCGCTTTCGTAACAGCAACCCATCGTCAATTGGGCTTTGGCAACATTTTGTTCGGCGGCTCTGCGATACCAGTTTACCGCTTCGACTAAATTCTTTGTCACGCCCAGTCAATGTTCATAGCAATAGCCAAGATTGTATTGGGCTTCGGCATAACCCTGTTCGCCGGACTTACGATACCTATTCGCTGCCTCCACCTCGTCTTTGGCCACGCCCTGGCCAGTTTGGTAATATATACCTAAGTTGTATTGTGCCTGGGGCACATTTTGCAAAGCAGCCTTGCGAAACCATTTTAAGGCCTCTGCTACGTCCTTCGGGACGCCATCGCCACTGTCGTAACAGACGCCGAGATGAACCTGAGCCTTGGGCTCATCCTGTTCGGCAGCTTTACGCCACCATTTCGCAGATTCCGCCGCATCCTGGTCCGCGCCAATGCTGCTGTAATATCTGCCGAGATTTTCTTGGGCGATCACATCACCTGCCTCGGCTTTGGCCTTGAGTGTCTCGAATGATTCCGGTTTGGTTCCAATGGGCTGGGCGTGAAGGTTAAAACTAGCACAAAAAATTGCCGTTAAGAACCCTGTGACGCACCAGTTGTTGTTCATTTATGTAGGTTAATAATATTTGCCAGCCATGCAAGCGTTCGCCAATGGCACTACGATTTCGGTCGTTGACAGGCGCGATTCACGGACCTGCCGCTTGATGGTCAGCCGTTGGTCGCGCAAACACCACTGTCGTCAACGATATGGCCTTGCTGGTTCCATAGCGGGATGATCTGGTCCTCGGTTGCCTGACGCTCGTATTTTTCCAGGGATGGCAGGGTGACCTGCGCATGTCTCGCATACGCCCGATGAACCGCTTTACTGTTGTGCCCCAGGGCTTCCTGCGCGAATCGTTCCGGGTAGCCGCATTTCCGCGCCCGTTCCGCCCAAGCGTAACGGTAGGAATGCAGGGTGACGCCAGTGATGCCAAGTCCAAGGCAGCGGCGGCGAAATTCCTTCGCCCGGTGTTTCTCTTCGATCCCCGCCAGTCGCGGGAATAGCAGCCCGTTCGCTGGCAACTGGCGAAGGATTTTTTCCAACTCCTCGCCGAAATGAATGAAGGCCATGCTTTTGGTTTTCTTCCGGGCGTAGCCGATCACCCGGCTTTTCCAATCAATGTTTTCCGCTTCAAGACAGGCAATGTCGGATTGGGATCCGCCCAGATGCCAGCACAGTTCCAAAAAGGCGCGAGTTTCGAGATTGTTCTCGCGTTCAACGATCCGCAAATGTTCCTCCCGGGTGATTGCCCGTTTGACACCGTATTTAATCTTCGGCCATTGCCGCTGCGGAATGATGGGCCACGGAAGCCAGCTCATGGCGAGGCAGAAATTGTGCAGCTCGCGCAGGTGGACGTTGGTGCTGACCGTGCCGGCCTTGAGGGTTTGCCACAGTTGTTCGGGCTGGGTTTCGACAATGACGCAGTTGCGGATCAAATCCAGCGCGTGATTTCTGATGCCGCGCTCCCAGCGGTCGCGGGTCGGGCCGTGTTTGCGGTCGACCATGGCCTCCAATTGATCAGGTTATTCTCACGCCGCACCGCACCCACGCGACTGTGGCCTACAGCAAGCAACTCCTTTTCCAATCCTCGGTCAGCATCGAAAATTTCCTGCGTGACGACATGATGAAGCAAGTTGCCGTGAAACTGGATTATCTCGCGCTGAATGGCTCCGGCTCAGCCAGCGAGCCAACCGGCATTTTGAATACCCCGGGCATCGGCACGGTTCTTTTTGGCGGCGCGGCCACTTATGCCAAGGTGGTGAACTTCGAGGGCCTGCTTGTACAAGCAAACGCCGATGTTCAAGGCGCTCGCATTGCGTGGCTGACTTCGCCATTGGTTCGCAATACCTGGAAGGCGCTTGCGGCCGCGCTCACTGGCGGCACCACCACGAACGCGAAGCCCGTTTGGGAGGCCGGCGCCTGGAATGATGGCAGCAATGACGGCATTGTGAATCAATATCGGGCGGCTGTCACAAACAACGTCCTGAACAATCAGGTTTTTTTCGGCAACTGGGAAGAACTCGTCATCGGGATTTTTGGCAATGGCCTGGACATCACGCCCAATCCGTACACCCGAGCGAAGGAAGGCGTCATCGAAATGACGATCAACACCTATGCCGATATTGCGCTGCGGCACGCTCAGAGCTTCGTCATCAGCTCGGACTCCGGCAATCAGTAAACGAATTTCCGGCGGGTTTATAAGCTTCCCGCCGGGATGCCGCCGACTGTTTCGGCGGATTCGGTCAGGTTAATTCCCCCGGCTGGCGCGTCACGGCGACGGCCGGGGGTTTTTAAAAAACGAAAGACTCACTGTGATTGCATTTGCTCAAACCGGAAACCGCGCCGATGTTCTCGCCACGTTCAATGCGGTTCAATCGACGGAAACTTCCGAAGCTTCGCTATTCGCGGCATCCCTCAAAACTTTTGTAACGGCCCAGGTCAACGCCCTGCCGGGAAAATTTCCACAGGTGAGGCTGGAAGTCCGCACCGGCATTTTTTCACTCTCCAATTGGCACACTGAAATCACCGTCCAACCGTGGCCGGCGACAAGCGAGCTTTCGATGTGATGGAAGACCATCAATCCACCAGCCGCGCTTTACCTATTCGTAGCAATTATAGTGCTACCATTCACCCCAAAGCCAAGCCCACTCTGGCTGCCATCTACTGTCGTTTGCGACCAAATTTGGAAATGTTTGTTTATGCTTCCATTAATTGTCATGTCCGCACCTCCCATAGCAATCCCTGCATTGCTAGGAATAAACTTCATAAAAATTTTCAGATAACTAACATTGCTGACTATTTCCGAAACTTTTGGATCTCCCCTAAAACGAACCGTAGTTGCTCGCAACGGGTCCAAGTGGAATTTCATAATATAACCTCCAGCCATCGAGCGTTCACCATGCAAGCCGCCAATTGAAAACTGCCTATAACCATCCGCTGATAGGACCAGAGACGGATTGAATGAATTAACATCTTTATTTGATTCACACATGAATAGGAGAGCGACTTCCGAAAAATCCGAAAGAGGCAAATCAATGAAATTAGTTGATAAAATATTAATGGTCACAGCTACAGAAACATCTGAAACTATCTGGTTAATGGGGTCGATATTTACAAGATTTGTTTTGGTTTCCTCAAGCCTTTGCCTGAGTTCAACAATTGCATTATCCGATTTGGCTGCATCAGAAAATTCAAGAATTAACCCAGCAATAAGAACAAGTGCCGACAATCGCTTGGCCCACGCCATTCGCCCTTTCATTTCTTTCCAGTCAAAAATGACTTCTCCAGCCACACCAAAAAGAACAAGCAAGATCCCTGGATGTTTTACTGAGAACTCCCAACAGTTGAATACTAATGATGAGGCTAAAATCATAAGACATCAGAAAGAGGATAAACTAGCTAGAATTCTTATATGGGGCGCATTGGCTGTGCTTCTGGTTTCAAAAATTCTTAGATTTATCATCAGAAAATAAACCAATTGGAATTAAAAAAGCACGAAGATCACGAGTCCGAAGCTCGTCGCATCCATTTGGTAATGGCTGCGGTTTACCACTCCCGGCAACGGAAAGCAATGACTTCAGTAATCAGCCTATTCGATCAATATCCCGGCGACTCGCTAACCCACTTCGGCGTCGGCATTTTCCTACGCTTCGATATGTAAACACGCCCGGTGGAATCGCTCACTTGTGCTCGTATCTTCCGCCAATCCTTGGAATACTTACCCAAACCTTTGTAAGGAACAATAAATCGGGCAGCCGGATCGCCTTCCGAAAGCTTCTGTCCCTGGACGCTGTCCAGCAAAAGCAGTCCAGTTTGTTTCGGCACCATAAGACAAACGTGGCTGATATAAACTGGCCGTCTCCCGCTATTGGTTACTGTAATCATCCCACAATGTTGTTGACCAGGTGGAACTGCATCTGCTGGGATCACCTCCATATTCCAAAGCAAACGCACATCAACCTTCGGCGAGTCACGCAAATGATTCAAGATTCCAAGCACAAGACCTCCCGTGCCAAATACGACGCCGAGTATCGCGGTGATGTCTGTAATTGTTATGTTCATGGTGGGATGGACGTGGTGCTCCCAACACCCAGAACTCAGCCACGCGGGATGTCTGATGTCAACCGCTAAAACGGAACCGGATGTTCAGTTGACCGGATGGAGGAGCAAGCCACCACCTTGGAAGTCGTGCATTTTTCTTCGATGGGGCAAGGTGGAGACACCCCAAAAAGCACAAATCGAATCCTGAGCGCAAATCGCCTTTGGTGATTGAACCATAGTGAACTATTGGTGGAAATGCTTACAATATGCTTACAAAATGCGCCGCTTCCGATTCAAAAAAACCTCAAACTGTGCAGTAAAAGCAAGCGAATACTGAGTTTGGTGCCGGTGGTGGGACTCGAACCCACACGACTTTTTACGGTCCCAGGATTTTAAGTCCTGTGCGTCTGCCATTTCGCCACACCGGCGGCGGCTTAAAACGCTAAACGCGATTTCCCGCAAAT